>Ga0213838_1001141_pt1 | contig 14527 bp, 12 predicted proteins | sample SWPATP13_FD_160577 | JGI IMG/M metagenome (GOLD analysis project Ga0213838, IMG submission 160577) | Coastal seawater microbial communities from Marineland, Florida, United States - SWPA TP1 #3 | ecosystem: Environmental > Aquatic > Marine > Coastal | place: USA: Florida | collected 2016-08-06 | reverse complement strand
GTTCGGCTGTTCGGGCTTCACCTTTGGCTTGGGCTTTTTTTCTACTACCTTTTTCGGGGGTAGTGGTGCCGTTTGGGCTGGCTTAGTTTTGACCGGTGGAGCCACTTCTTGTGGCGTTGGTGGTTCAGGGGTTGATTTCTTTTCAGCAGTGGGTTCGGGCTGAACGGGTTGTGATTCGTTGTCTGGAGCCGAAACAGCGGAAGGGGCTGATGGCACGAAATTTATTGAGACTGATGTTGACTGTGAACCTGCAGGCATCGCAAACACTTTGCTTTCTTGGGCGACAAATAATAGCGCAGCGTGCAAAGCAACAGAGGCTCCCCCTGCTATTACATACCTAGGTACATTCACAATTTAATCCTAATACATTAACGAAACGGGACAAGATTATTGCTTAGAATGCAAATAAGATCAATTATCAATTGCATTATCATTAGCGTGTAATTATGATCGATGCAGATTTTAGCGAATAGTCTTCCAGGCTTTGTTGTATAAGCGTTAAAGAGAGTTATATGTCCCTAGAAATTTATAAATTTGATGAATCTGTTTTGGGTGCATCCACGCCAGATCCGCTGCGTTTTGCTTTCGCGAAAAAACTTTCAGCTCATGCTGGTGGGGTGGCCACTCCTGTGCCTCAAGATGATCAGAAAAAAGTTCTTGAAAACCTATTGAGCTCGGAAGGGAATAAAAACGATAAGCGTTGCCTATATATTCATGTGCCTTTCTGTCGTGTTCGTTGCACGTTTTGTAACTTTTTTCAAAATGCTGCAAGTAGAAAGTTAGTTGATGACTACTTTGAAGCTTTGATGATTGAGTTGAAACAAAAAGCTTCAACAGCATGGGCACAATCAGGGACATTTCATGCGGTTTATATTGGAGGAGGGACGCCGACGGATTTATCTGCTGAGCAGATACAGAGTCTGGGATTAGCTATTCATGAACTATTTCCACTTGCAACCGATGCAGAAATTACGCTCGAAGGCCGTATTAACCGTTTTACCAATGACATGTTTGATCGGGCTATTAATGGTGGTTTTAACCGGTTCTCTTTTGGCATACAAAGCTTCAATACACAGGTAAGGCGTAGTGCAAAACGTCTTGATGATCGTGAAGTCGTGTTAGAGCGAATTGCGGAATTAAGCCAAACCCAGCAAGCTCCTATCGTTCTTGATTTGCTTTATGGATTGCCTTATCAAACGTTAGATATCTTTGAACAAGATTTAGAGGATTACTTATCGACCGGTGCTCACGGCATAGATTTATACCAACTTGTTGTGGGTGGAAATGCGCCTATGTTGAACTTAGTCGAGAAAGGACGAATCCCGCCTCCAGCGACAACGCCAGACAAAGCGACCATGTATCAGGCTGGCGTGGCGTTTATGAACAAACATCATATTAAGCAGTTAAGTGTGAATCATTGGGCTCGTGATAATCGAGAGCGTAGTATTTATAACAGCTTAGCGAAAACCTATGCAGAGGTATTACCGGTAGGTTGTGGCGCAGGCGGGAATATTGGTGGCATTGGGCTAATGCAGCACCGTTCGTTAGAAGCCTATATGCAATCTATGAAGTCGGGTGATGCTCCTATCATGATGATGACTCGACAAAGTCGAATGGAACCCATTTTTGCATCGTTAAAAGCAGGCTTTGATTCAGGAGTGATTCGACGATCTGACCTACCTTTATATGAAGGCGTGGATATTTTTAATTTTCTTAAACCACTCTTTAAGCAATGGCAAGTTAATGGCTTAGTGGAGGCATCGGAAGATTACTTGTCACTTACATTAGCGGGCAGCTTCTGGGCGGTAAGCTTGGCGCAAGCGGCAATCAAAGTACTTAATTCACAATTCAATAAGCCAAATCAATCAACAATAAAGCATAAAGTAAACGGACACTAATCCATGAGTAATCAAACAATGACGAATAATAATGACCTATTGAAATCTCAGGTTGCTGACATCTTAGAACAAGAGCCGAAGCTACTGCCGGCAGCCATTGCTGAACAATTGAATGTAAGCGAAGCCGATGTTGTCTGTGCTTTTCCTTCAGAAATGGTATCGGTTTTGGACGGTGACCACGCTCAACAAATACTCGAAACCATCGTCGGTTGGGGCCCTGTGACGACGATCATGCATTCGTTTGGTTCCATTTTTGAGGTAAAAGCTCCGTTTCCCAAAGGAAAAGTAGCGCGAGGCTACTACAACTTGATGGGGAAAGAGGGAGAACTACATGGTCACCTTAAGCTTGATAACGTAAAAAGAATCGCATTAGTTAGCAAACCGTTTATGGGTCGGGAAAGTCACTACTTTGGTTTCTTTAGTGAGTGCGGTTCAAACATCTTCAAAATTTATTTAGGACGCAATGAAAAGCGCGAATTGATCCCTCAACAAGTGGAAAAGTTTAAAGCGCTTCAAGCTCAATATCAGTCTTAATCTATCAATATAAAAATAAAATTCTCATAGGGAAGAATAATGGAACAACAAGTAAAGCAAGAACGCCTTCAAGGTCGCCTAGGCCCGGAAATTAAAGAATTTCGTCAAGAGCGCCGTACGATTCAATTAGCGACCGTGGACGAAGATGGCCGCCCCAATGTTAGTTACGCCCCGTTTGTTCAAAATCAAGAGGGTTACTTTGTATTGATTTCACAGATTGCTCGCCATGCACGCAATCTCGAAGCGAATCCTCAAGTGTCCTTGATGATGATAGAAGATGAAGACAGCTCAAAACAATTGTTTGCGCGTAAGCGTTTAACATTTGACGCAGTCGCAAGCGTCGTCGAGCGTGACACTGAACTTTGGACGCAAGTGATAGGCCAAATGCAAGAGCGCTTTGGCGAGATCATTGATGGCTTGAGTCAGCTTCAGGATTTTGTTCTGTTTAACCTTAAGGCTGAGAGCGGACTGTTTGTAAAAGGCTTTGGTCAAGCTTACCAAGTGTCGGGTGATGATTTGGTTGATTTTGTCCACCTGCAAGAAGGGCACAAAAAAGTGTCAAACGAATAGCCAGTATTCGAATATTTGAAGAGCCTCCCTAGTGGAGGCTTTTTTATTTATGATGAATCGTATAGATTCTGGTTAATACGTTGAGTGCTTTAGAGTGTTTAAAGGGGAAAAAATTGAAGCCTGTAAGTCGAGATTGGGATGAGTTCTGCTATCCATTTATCTATGAAGATAGTCCAGTGTGTGATTTCGAGATTTTATCTGATGAATTGTGCTGCCGCGTGGGGCTAGTGCTCACGATGGACTTAGATGAAAAAATTCGCGAAGTGCTCACGCGTTTGCAGCCTTTTATCTATCACCTAAATGGTTCGGTTAGAGGGAAGCTAGCGATCACGCAAAATGATTTGGACGAGTTGAAGCAAGATTATCACAGCTTAAGGCTCGCTCTGGAAGGCGGCTTTCAAGGCTTTGTACTACCAGGGGGAAATGAGGCATCGGCACAACTTCATTTATGCCGCTGCCAAGCGAAAAAAGTAGTGAGGGCTTTGGTGAAAATTGAGCACCATGGCAAAAAGTCACCAGCCCCTATTTTGTTTAAATATGCGAATTTGCTTGCTAACACTTTTTACGCACTTGCTTCACTGACGAATCAACTAAATCATGTAGCAGAAGTCGAGTTTGTGAGTAAAAGTTACACAATGCCAAAATCAGGTGATTAGCTCGTTACCGCACTTTCTTCCAGAGTTTTCGCTCCTCGAAGCATAGCTTCTATCAGTTCACCCGCATTGAATTTCTCAAGAGCCTCATGCGCCCCAACCTGATGTGCGCGGTCGACGCAAATTTCACTAGATAGAGAAGTGTGTAAAATTCGGTAGGATTGATTCAATGCTGGGTCATTCTGAACTTCAAATGCCAATTCATAGCCATCTAGCCCCGGCATTTCAATATCACTGACCAGTAACTCAATCGGACGATTCTGAGCCGCTTCTTCACGCATAATTTCAATGGCATCTAAGCCGTTGTTACAGATAAGGTAAGGAATGTTGATACTGTCGAGGGCATCAGCTAGCTGTTTTCTTGCGATCGATGAATCATCAACAAGCAGAATCTTCAATGCTTTCAATTGTTCGCGTTCAATGTCAGTCAACATTGGAATTTGCGCTGATTCATACTCAGGGTAAATTTTAGAAAGAAGAAGCTCTACATCCAACATTTGTACAATGCGCTCTTCGTAACGAGTTATTCCCGTAACAAAGACATTCGTTCCGACTGAAGTCGGAGGTGGCTCGATCGCTTTCCAATCACACTCAATGATTTTGTCGATTGAACGCACCAAAAAAGCGACAACCGTTCTTAAGCAATCGGTCACGATTAACGTACATTTTGGATAGTCTTCCGGTGCTATCGCTCTGAATCCAATAGCGGCAGACATGTCGATCACTGGCACGGTCAGGTTACGAATGGTCACGGTTCCAATTACATGGTGGTGAGAATAGGGTATTTGAGTTGTTGGTTGGTACGGAACAATCTCTCTTACTTTTAGCGTGCCAATGGCAAAGCTCTGTGTGATGGAGAGTTTAAACATCAACATGCCTTGCGATTGATTTGCTTTGCTTTTAGTCCTAGCCATGGGAAGTCCTGCTTACGATCTTATAATGCTATTTTAAGGGAATAACCCTATCCATCAAGTGACTATTCACCTCTTGTTTCGATGAAAGCTAATTAATGGTAGGTGAATTAAGTGAATATGGGGGCTTCTTGAGGTAAAATCTGAGACATAGCAATACTTAGAGAATCATCATGGCAAGAACAGCAGCAGCACTTCACATTCTAGTGAAGCATAAAGAACAAGCAGAAGATATTATTAAGCAACTTAAAAAAGGTGCTAAATTTCAAACTCTTGCAAAAAAATATTCCTCGTGTCCGTCTGGGAAAAAAGGCGGGGATCTTGGTGAATTTAAGAAAGGTCAGATGGTGCCACAATTCGATAAAGTGTGCTTCTCTGGTGAAACTTTGGTGCCACATTTAGTCAAAACAAAGTTCGGCTGGCATGTGGTGAAAGTTCTTTATAGAACTTAAAAAATAGTCATTGAATGCAAAACTAGAAAGCCTCCATTTTGGAGGCTTTCTAGTTTTGATATTCATGATGTAAGCCTACTGATGGATAGATATGCGATAATTTGCTGTTGTTCGATAAAAGCGGCTGGTATTTTTTCCTACAGTCATCCCAAATGCTGTTTGGTAACTTTTCTACGCCCTTAGGTATCCACCGACATATTTAAGCTTAGGGGGGATTGCTTGGGCTTTGCACTCTTTATAATTGTCTCAATACCTAATACTTACAATGGAACAAGCTCGTATTATGTAGCTTGGTAGGAGATTACAATGGAATACTCGGTTGCGCTTAACGCTGCGGCAAGCGATGTTATTTTGCATGCTTTTGATTGGCAGTATGCCGACATAAAGGAACAAGCAGAAACAATTAGCCAACTTGGCTATAAGTCTGTACTTGTTTCACCTCCAATGAAGTCATTGAGTCACACTGAAGGGACGAAGTGGTGGCAACGCTACCAACCCCAAGATTATCGAGTGATTGATAATCAGTTAGGTAATACCCAAATTTTTACCGAAATGGTGGAAGTGTTGAAAGAGCACGGCCTGCGAACATACGTTGACGTAGTATTCAACCATATGGCGAATGAATCGAGTATTCGAGGAGACTTAACTTACCCGAATGAACGTATTTTAAATGAGTATGAAGCTCGCCCTGAATACTTTGAAAAGCAGAAGCTGTTTGGCGAACTTAACGAACCACTATTTACCGAAGACGATTTTGTCGAAGCGTTTGGCATTGAAGATTGGCGCGATAAGTGGCAGGTTCAAAATGGTCGTATTACTGGTGGGCCAACCGACCCTGGGTTACCAACGTTACGTGATAACGAGCATGTAGTGACGCAGCAGAGGCGCTATCTGCAAGCATTAAAGAAAATCGGTGTGAAAGGCTTTCGTATTGATGCCGCAAAGCATATGTCTATCGAGCATCTTAAGAAGGTTTGGACTAACGATATCACTGAACAAATGCACATATTTGGTGAGATCATCACGGATGGTGGAGCAACGGAAGAGGAGTACGAAATCTTTCTAGAACCATACTTAAAGCATACCCGTTTAGGGGCGTATGATTTCCCCCTGTTCAGTACGATAGCCAAAGCTTTCGATAAAAAGGGGAGCTTTACCTCACTCATTGACCCTTACTGTTTCGGACAAGCTTTGTCTAACCGTCGTGCGATTACCTTTACGGTTACGCATGATATCCCAAACAATGACGTGTTTTTGGAGCACGTGATGGACGAAGAACATGAGCAACTCGCATACAGTTACATTTTAGGACGAGATGGTGGTGTGCCGTTGATCTACAGTGACTTAAATACCAGTGGGATTGTAGGAAAAGATAAGCAACCACGTTGGGTGAATCAGTGGCAAACCGAAGCCATGAAGAAGAAGATCGCTTTTCACAATCATGTGCATGGTGAAAGGATGAAAGTGGTTGAAGCGAATGACGATTTGCTGGTTTTCGCGCGTGGGAAAAAGGGGCTCGTAATCATTAACAAGTCTAAGCGCAGCCAGTTAACATCACTGCCATGGCACAGTAATGTTCGAGACTTGCTTGGCGGCCAAGCGTTCCTCTTAGATGGCAATAGCCTTGAGGTTACCATTCCACCGATGTCGAGCATGATGTTGGTATAAGAAAAGGGAGCAGAACGCTCCCTTTTTTATTGTGTTGCAATCCCTGTTTAAACAATGAATTTGTTTAATATTGCATCTTGCTCTCGGACATTCTCTGTTTGTACTAGCATGGCAGAATTCGCGTTTTCAGCGGCATCGGAAACTTGAACGGAGAGGTCTTTGATTTTGACCGTGTTGTTATTAATCTCTTCAGCAACAAGGCTCTGTTCTTCGGCCGCAGAGGCTATTTGAATATTCATATCAGAAATTTCTTGAATAGAATCACGAATACGCTCTAGAGCCGTATTGGCCTGTTGCGCCATATCAACGGCGTCGGTGGCTGTCGTTTTACTTTGATTCATTGCATTGGCGACAGAACTAGCACCAGCTTGTAGCTGCTCAATCATATTGCGGATTTCAGTGGTTGATTCTTGCGTACGTTGAGCCAAGGTTCTGACCTCGTCAGCAACAACGGCAAAGCCACGGCCTGATTCGCCCGCACGAGCTGCCTCAATCGCAGCATTGAGTGCTAGTAGGTTAGTCTGGTCTGCAATGTCGTTGATAACTTTTAAGATAGTCTCAATGTTACTCGTCGCTCCTTCAAGGGCACGTACTTCTTCAACGGCTTCATCAATTCGGCTCGATAAAGTGTCAATTGCAGTTGTGGTATCAGTAACGACTTGTGTCCCTTCCTGCGTTGCATCGTCAGCCACTTTTGCGGCAGAGGCCGCGCCTTGAGCGTTGTTCGCGACGTCAGAGGAAGTGGTTGCCATTTCATGCATTGCTGTGGCCAATTGCTCTAGCTCATGCAGTTGGTCTCGCATTGCTTCTGATGACTCTTGTAAGCCAATGGAAGTGGATTCAGAACCTCTTAGTATTTCTGCACCAATTGCTTTGGATTGAATGATCTGTTGTTGAAGTGAGCCAGTAAAGGTGTTGAAGCCTGCCGCTAATTCAGAAAACTCTTTGTCGGTATTGGTGTCGAGCCTTTGAGTTAGGTCACCATCACCACTGGCAACATCTTGAATAGCTTCGTTAAGGACATCTAGTGGTCGCATCAACGTTCGAATTAAGACGAGAAGAATCGCAATACTGATGACCAATGAAATAATGGTGTAGACGATAGAGCTATTTTTTAAGTCATTGATGGATGCGTACGCGACTTCTTCATCAAGAATGACACCGACATACCAGTCTTCACCTGGGATCGCGGCAAAGTCTAGTGTGTAAGGGATGTTGTTTAGGATGACTTGCTGAGGTTGATCCAAAATGCTGATGTTTGGCATGTATTCTTGTAACGGTTTTCCATTTTTCTCTTTATCAGGGTGGGCAATGGTCGTGCCATCACCGGCCACAATGAAGACATACCCCGCATCAAACAGTTTCACTTGATTAACCAGTTCAGCCAAACTTCCAAGGCTTACGTCGTAGAAAATAGCGCCGATGAAACGGCCGTTGTCTTTTACTGGTGTCGCGATAGAGACCAAAATTTCTTTGGTCGCAGAGTCGGCGTAAGGTGCTGTGATGATGAGTTTATTGGCATTTTTCGCGTCGATATACCAAGGGCGAACTCTCGGATCCCAAGAGTCCCCTGGCTTCCAAGTAGGGTCATTACCAATGTGTGAGCCGTCTTTTTCAAACCCAACACCGGCTAATATGAAGGCGTCTCTCACAACCGGTCTGGAAATAACATCGCGAATCTTATCTGGGGCAAGATCGAGCTCCAGCATACTGGTTGCGTAGGCTGCGACATCTTTTTTGCCGTTGATTACAGAGGCAACGGTGTTTCTAACCCCGTCGACAATTTCGGTAACACTGGCTTCGACTTGTTCTTTCAGTTCACTTTGCATCGTGAAATATTGCTTAGCAGTGAGCAAAGAAACGGTGACAAGAAGAAGCGCAGAAGAAGCTGCAACAATCTTATGACTGAATTTCATGGTCGTCCCTAACGTTTTTTTTCTTATTTATTTATAAATTTATAGTTAGTAATAACCAGTTCATCCAGTTCAAAGCGAAATTATTTCACAAAAAAATCTTGCGGTTAGAATGTTTTAGGGAATAAAAAAGCGAGGTGGATACCCTCGCTTTTAAACTTGGTTTAATGGAACGGCTGTTAAACAATGAACTTGTTCAAAATCGCGTCCTGTTCTCGAACATTGTTAGTTTGAATCTGCATGGCAGAGTTCGCTTCTTCTGCAGAGTTCGCAACTTGAGTTGACAGGTCTTTGATCTTAACTGTGTTGTTATTGATCTCTTCCGCAACCAAGCTTTGTTCTTCAGCTGCTGATGCAATTTGGATATTCATGTCTGAAATCTGTTGGATTGAATCACGAATACGCTCTAATGAACTATTGGCTTGTTGAGCTCGTTCAACGGCTTCCGTCGCCGTATCTTTACTCTGATTCATGGCCGTTGATACTGAGCTTGCACCTGCTTGTAATTGTTCAATCATACTGCGAATTTCAGTCGTAGATTGTTGAGTACGTTGTGCCAAGGTTCGAACTTCATCTGCAACGACAGCAAAACCACGACCAGATTCACCAGCTCGCGCTGCTTCAATCGCGGCGTTAAGGGCAAGTAAGTTGGTTTGGTCGGCAATATCGTTGATCACTTTAAGTATGGTTTCGATGTTAGCTGTAGCTGATTCAAGTACTTTCACTTCTTCAACCGCTTGGTCGATTCGTGCTGAAAGGTTATCGATCGCTTGCGTTGTATCTCCTACTACTGAAGTACCATCCATTGTTGCTTCGTCTGCGTCTTTCGCGGCAGCGGCAGCGCCTTGAGCGTTATTTGCCACTTCTGTCGCGGTGACGGCCATTTCATTCATTGCTGTTGCAAGTTGTTCTAGCTCTTGGAGCTGAGTGCTCATTGCGTTTGCGGATTCTTGAGCGCCCACTACAGTCATTTCTGTACCGCGCATGATCTCTTTACCAATCGCTTTAGATTGAGTGATCTGCCCCTGAAGTGTTTCGGTAAACTTGTTGAACCCTTTTGCTAATTGGGAGAACTCATAGTCGGTGTTGGTATCTAGACGTTTTGTTAGATCCCCTTGACCTGAAGCCACATCGTGAATCGCATCGTTCAGTGTTTCAAGCGGACGCATCAACGCGCGAATCAGTACGGTTAGGGCGATGATACTTAGAATCAACGCAATAACGGTGTAGATGATGGAGCTATTACGTAGATCGCTGACTGCTTCAAAAGCGATGGACTCATCAATGATTGAGCCTACATACCAATCTTCACTTGGGATATGGGTAAAGCGAACCATGAAAGTTTGGCCGTTCATCTCTATTTTCTGGTTGGATTCTGAAATAGAAACATTCGGGAGGTAACTTGCTAGTTTCTCGCCATTATTCTTGGAGTCAGGGTGAGCGATTGTGGTTCCGTCTGCTGTAACCAAGAATAGGTAACCTGCATCAAATAGGTTGATTTGGTTAACTAAGGTCGCAAGGTTGGTCAGCTCCATATCGTAGAACATACCTGCCACAAATTGGCCGTTGTCTTTCACTGGTGTGCCAACCGAAATAATCACGTTCTTACTGGAAACATCGACATAAGGCGCTGTGACAACTAGGGCATTCTTAGATTTAGCATCGATGAACCACGGACGTTTACGCGGGTCATAGTCTGGCCCTGCTTCCCAACCATCGTCGTTTTCAATAACGAAGCCATTGCTTTGATAGCCAAAACCAACCGCTAGGAAGCTATTTTTTAATTTTGGCTTTTCTAAAATAGTTTTTACGTAGTCGTGATCGTTAGGTGCGATTTCGATTACTTCTGTTGTCGATTGCGCTAACGCTTTTTTAGCTGACATTTCTGATACAACAGTGTTTTTTACACCATTAACCATTTCAGTCAAACTCGCATTTACATGATTCTCTACAGCTGTTCGTACCGTGTAAAGTTGCTGGATAGACAGCAACGAAATCGTAATTAAAAGCAGGATAGAAGATGCTGCTACTACCTTGTGACTAAATTTCATGAAAGAACCCCTTTCTCATGCACAGCGAATAAATTTGAATATCTTATTGTTATCATTTTAGTTGTATCGGTAAGTATGGCGTAAACTTTATAACATTTCCGTAACACGCCGTACGTAGTGAATACATTACCTCTAATCCCAAACTAAAACACACTAAAGTGTAACCAATTTGTGATATTGATTGTTTATTGTATGAAATCATTAATGATATTGCTAATGTGACGTGCTTTATAGATAGTTAATCTATATAGCTTGGGTTCGAAACCATCGAAAAGCTAAGGTTATGTAACTGTTTTATATTAAATTTGGTGATTATGTAACTTGGAAGGGACTAAGCCGTTAAAAATCAGGGTCTATATATCCTTTTAATACTAAAAAGCCCCACTTACGTGAGGCTTTGTTTGACTCTTAATCTAAAGAAGAACTTAGAAGATTAAGTGCGCAACACCAGCAATGATTGGTAGAGTAATCAGTGTGCGAAGAATAAAGATGATAAACAGTTCGACAATGTTTACTGGAATTTTACTGCCTAATAGTAGCGCACCAACTTCAGACATGTAGATTAGCTGAGTCACTGACATCGCCGCGATCACGAATCGTGTCATCTCATTGTCAATTGATGCTGCTAGGATTGCAGGGATAAACATATCCGCGAAACCCACCACAATAGTTTCAGACGCTGCAACCGCCTCAGGTACACCTAAAAGTTCCAAGAAAGGAATGAAAGGCTGACCTAGGAATGAGAATACTGATGTGTATTCAGCAACAACAAGTGCAACAGTACCAAGACCCATAACAACAGGTAGTACTCCGAACACCATATCTACAGCGTTACGAATACCTTCACCAAATACCGCTTTTGGAGATTTTACTTGAGACGCTTTTTTAACGGCTAGTTCAAGGCCCCAAGAAAACGTAGAGTGCCCAGCAGGAATAGCATCAGCATCTTTGTTTGGTGCAGTTCCGTCGATAAATGTGTCTTTCTTCATGCTAAGAGGTGGTAAGCGTGGAATCACTACTGCAGCGACAATACCAGCCAAACAAATTGCACCGTAGAAAGGTAAGAATAGGTGCTCAAGCTCTACCTGAGCAATAACCACTAAACTGAACGTAATAGAAACGGCAGAAAACGTTGTACCTACAACGGCAGCCTCACGCTGAGTGTAAAATTTGTTTTCGTACTGTTTGCTTGTCAGCAGAATACCTACGCTGCCATCACCTAACCATGAAGCCATACAGTCAATAGCACTGCGTCCCGGTAAGTTGAAGATCGGGCGCATAATCTTGCTAAGTAATGTTCCGAATAATTCAAGAAGACCAAAATTCAGCAGAAGCGGAAGCAGTAAACCTGCAAAAATGAATACAGAAAATAGTGTTGGAAGTAAGCCTTCTAATACTAGTCCACCAGTGTTTTCTTCCCAAATCGCCTTTGGACCTACTTGGAAAACCGTCATGATAACGGCAGCACCACCAATAAGGCGAACCGCTAGCCAAAGTGGAGAAGGGTTAAATAAACCTTGTAAGAATGCACTATTTTCGATGAAAGCGGGCTTGAAAAGTTTGCATAAAACGGAAGCCACCGACATGAAAGCAATGATTGCCGCAATGATACTAACTAAGTGATCGCCAAATAGAGCTTGAATCGACTTTGCTAGGATAGCAACAGGGATAGTAAGATCACCTTCATAGCTGATAGGTGCCATGAAAAGGAACAAACCGATAAGTGATGGGATTAGGAAAACCCAGAAGCTGCCTTTGTTTGGCGCTTCAGCAGCATTAGCATTGTTAAGCATTATTATTCTCGTATTACTACTAGTAAAAGTTGCCATATTCCTTGGCATATCTATTCACTAAACATCCGTATTTACTCAATGGTTGCAAGATTACCTACAATGAATGGTTATTGCAATACTATTCATTAAATGGAGGTACTTATTCACCATATTCATCCTGTCAAAGTTCCACTTGATAGATGAATGTTTTGTGCATGTTACACCTGTTTACAATTTGTTGCTAATGCTTTTATAAATTAACCTTTCTGTTCCAATTGGCTTTTGTTGGAAAGTAAATACAGCCAATAGACGAACGCGATAAAGAAAGCGAACCCGGCAGGGAACACCAGCGAAGCAATGTCAAAGCGCTGAAAGGCGAAGCTGCCGAGGATACCTCCAAAAATAAAGCCCAATAAGATAAAGATGAAGAGTTTAGCCTTTCTTTTGTCAAAGGGCGCACCTTTGAGCCTGGCGCCTAACATAATACCGAGATCGGTGATGATGCCGGTCATATGCGTTGTACGAATCACGGCGCCGCTGAAAGTTGTGATCATCGCATTTTGAAGGCCACAGGCTGCAGATGCCAAGTATTGCCCCCAAGTGTGGCCGCTGGTTAAGGCGTACAGCGCAAATAGGAGCAAGCTTCCTTCAATACATAAAGCGATACCATAGCGGCGCCCTAGTTTCAGTGCTTGGCTTTCAATAAAGAACCCACTGAACGCGGCCCCAAGTAAAAAGCTGAGTACAATGAGGAGCAGATGAAAGGTCGACACTGACGGAGACAGGAGTTCACTGCCTAAAAGGGTCATGGTGCCAGACACGTGCGAAATGGCCTGATGTTGGAAGCTCAATAGTCCGATTACGTTGACCGAACCTGCAAGGGCGGTAAGTAAGAATGCTCCGTATTCAACCCAACGAGGGAGTTTAGACATCATCAAAAAGCGCTCCGAGATTAATGGAGCGCGATTATAACGCTAGAGAAATGAGAGAACGAATGAATAACCCTTGTTTCGCTTGATCCTAAACAAGAGAAAGCCAATTTTATCTGTTCGCTTAGCGCTGGGTATCCATGTTATTCGTAATGCTCCATCTGACAATCAAACTTCACCCAACCGTGTTTTCTTTCTTCGTAGACAGAAAAGCTTGGCGTTGGGAAATCTCGTTCTTGGAACAACCCTAGTGGGACAACAAGTGATTCCGGCGATGCCGAGACTTGCAATAGCATCGTTGTGCCGCAATTAGGACAAAATTGATAAGAGACTTCGTTGCCCGAATCGCTAATCCGACTGAAAGAGCTTACTTCTCCTTGCAAACTGACTTGCTCAGTAAGAAAGCGAACTTGTACACCAAAAACACTGCCTGTTCTTTTCTGACATTCAAAGCAGTGGCACACCGCCGTTCTTTGGGGTTCCCCTTTACAGATAAGGCTAACTGCACCGCAGCGGCATTCACAAGTTCTCGTTTTGGTATCCATACGCTTCTCGTAATTTTGGTGGCGCTTATTGCTTATTATATCAAAGCCCATTATGGTCTGCACAAAAGGACTCGAATCGACGAACGTAAGTGACTATGAAAAAAAGAATTTTGCCTATCCCACTCATCTTGTTAATCCCTATTGTACTGTTGGTCGTTGTGACCGTTGCTGGTGTATATCGATTTAGTCTGTCTGACGAAGAAATCTTGGCTAAGTTTCCTTCTGCTCAGTTGCAAAGCGACTCAGTTGTGCTTGCTGTGTTTGGTATAAAAGCGACTAACCCGTGGACGATTCAAGTGCCAGAAAACAATGCCTTTGCATTTATAGATACTTTGAATGAAAGCCAAAATCTGGCATCTGGACGCTATGATTCCGGTGCTGAACGCGGAGTCGTGACTGTAGATACTAAGATGCTTAAGCGTGTTGATATTGAAGGTCAGCCCCTCTTCTTTGCGCCAATGTCGGTGTCGAATCAAGGCTCAGGAGTGTTCCACTATTTGGCGTTGTTCAAGTTTGATTCGTCGCGCAGTCGAATGATTTTGGCAGACAGCGAACTCTTGGGAGATAGAGTTAAAATTCAGAATTTAGGCATCGATAAAAGCTCAAGAGTTGAAGTGGTGTATTTACAGCA
>Ga0213838_1001134_pt1 | contig 14604 bp, 9 predicted proteins | sample SWPATP13_FD_160577 | JGI IMG/M metagenome (GOLD analysis project Ga0213838, IMG submission 160577) | Coastal seawater microbial communities from Marineland, Florida, United States - SWPA TP1 #3 | ecosystem: Environmental > Aquatic > Marine > Coastal | place: USA: Florida | collected 2016-08-06 | reverse complement strand
CGGCCAGCAGCAGGCGCTGGCCGAGGATGCCTTCGCGCGCCAGCAGCGCCGCGCTCACGTGCTCGGGCAGGCGCAGGTCGGCGAGGATCTCGGCCATCGGCATGCCGAGCAGGCGGTCGAGCAGGGAGAAGGCGCCGGTCATGAAGGCCAGGTCCTGCGCATCGCGATCGCCGCCTTCGCGCTTGCACAGGATCTCGAGCTGGCCGGCGCGCAGCGCGGCCAGGGGCAGCAGCAGGTTCGGCAAGCCGTCGGCGCTGGTGCGCGCGTACAGCAGCAGCTGCAGCCAGCGTTGCAGCTGGCGCCGTCCCAGCACGGCGATCGCCTGGGCATAGCCGGTGATCGTGGTGTTGACGGCGAAGGCCGCCGAGTTGACCAGTTTCAGGAGGTGGTAGGAGAGCGCCGGATCCTGCTTGAGCAGGAGTTCGAGTTCGCGCGAATCGGCATCGGTGGCCAGTAAAGCCAGCAGGCCCAGGATGCGGCGGCGCGAGGTGCCGTCCTGGCCCTCGCCCGGCCCCGGCGCCAGCGAATAGTCGCCGCTGAACCAGGTGAAGCCGGCACGCGTGCATGCATCCAGGCGCGCTCGGGTGTCGACGTGATGGGCCAGGTGCGGCCCGAACAGCGCCAGCAGGCTGCCCGCGGGCGGCGCTGCGTCGCGGCAGTCGAGCGAGACGGCGCGCACGTCGGCGGGACGCGCGCTGCCTGCCGGCAGCGGGCCGTCGAGCATCAGGCGGTAACCGTTCGCGTACAGGTTCGACAATCGCTGCACCGTGCCCTCCTGCGCCAGCGCGGCGGCGGCGAAGGCCAGCACGACGCGGTTCGGCGGCAGCAGGGTGAGCAGGTTGGGCGTGAGCGCGGCCGGGTCGGCCAGCAGCAGCACGCAATCGAGGGGGGCAATCGCCGCCAGCAAATCGGGCGTGCCGAACAGGGACGCCAGCTGCTCGCTAACGCTGCCCGCCCGCAGGTCCATGCCGAGCGCAACCCACTCGTTGCGGCCATTGGCCACAGGGTATAGGCGCAGCATCGGCACAGGATTCAGGTCCAGCAAGGCCATCGGTATCTTCGGAGTAGTGAGCAGGCCAGTATTGGGTTGAGCAATATTAGTCGAGCAGATGATCAAAAGCAATCGAAATGTTTCCCTAAAGATACATTTACTAGGTGATATTACGTAGCCGAATTGACATGGCCAGCGTTTAGAATCATGCGCTTGCCTTTTTCATACTAGTGCAAGATAGGGATCTGAGTGCTTTTCCTCACGCTGGCGTGCTCGACAGCGTGAGGATGCGCCGCATCCTTCTTGATAAAAAAACCCAAGGAGCCACCATGAATCGTCTCGGAAATCGACTTGGCTGGGCGGCGCTCTCACTCCTCGGCGCCGGTGCGCTCGCTTACGTTGCCTTGCGCCGTGGCGAGTCCATCAATGCCGTCTGGGTAGTGGCGGCCGCCGTCTGCGTCTACCTGATCGCCTATCGTTTTTACAGCCTCTACATCGCCACCAGGGTGATGGGGCTCGACCCCGCGCGCCAGACCCCCGCCTATAAATACAACGACGGCCTCGACTACGTGCCGACGAATAAATACGTGCTGTTCGGGCACCACTTCGCCGCCATCGCCGGCGCCGGCCCCCTGGTCGGCCCCGTACTGGCCGCGCAGATGGGCTATTTGCCGGGCATGATGTGGATCCTGGCCGGCGTCGTCTTCGCCGGCGCGGTGCAGGACTTCATCGTCCTGTTCATGTCGATGCGCCGCGACGGCCGTTCGCTGGGCGACCTGATCAAGTCCGAAATGGGCGAGATCCCGGGCATCATCGCCCTCTTCGGCACCTTCATGATCATGGTCATCATCCTGGCGGTGCTGGCGCTGATCGTCGTGAAAGCCCTCACCGGCTCGCCATGGGGCAGCTTCACCGTGATGGCGACGATCCCGATCGCGCTCTTCATGGGCATCTATTCGCGCTATATCCGCGTCGGCCGCATCGGCGAAATTTCCTTCATCGGCTTCATCCTGCTGATGCTGGCGATCGTCGGCGGCCAGTGGGTCCACGATTCGGCCGTCTTCGGCCCGATGTTCACCTTCACCGGCACCGAACTGACCTGGATGCTGATCGGCTACGGCTTCGTCGCTTCCGTGATTCCCGTGTGGCTGCTGCTCGCGCCCCGCGACTACCTGTCGACTTTCCTCAAGATCGGCACCATCGTCGCGCTCGCCATCGGCATCCTGCTGGTCGCGCCGCACATGCAGATGCCTGCGGTCACCCGCTTCGTCGACGGCTCCGGCCCGGTCTGGTCGGGCAACCTGTTCCCCTTCCTGTTCATCACGATCGCCTGCGGCGCCGTGTCGGGCTTCCACGCACTGATCTCCTCGGGCACCACGCCGAAGATGATCGAGAACGAATCGCATGCCCGCTTCATCGGCTACGGCGCGATGCTGATGGAATCGTTTGTCGCGATCATGGCGCTGGTGGCCGCATCGACCATCGACCCCGGCATCTATTTTGCGATGAATGCGCCGGCCGCCCTGCTCGGCACCACTGCGGAATCGGCGGCCGCCGCCGTATCGAACTGGGGCTTCGTCGTCACGCCCGAGCTCCTGACCCAAACCGCCAGGGACGTCGGCGAGCACACCATCATCTCGCGCGCCGGCGGCGCCCCGACGCTGGCCGTCGGCATGGCCAACATCCTCGCCAATGTCGTCGGCGGCAAGACGATGATGGCCTTCTGGTACCACTTCGCGATCCTGTTCGAAGCGCTGTTCATCCTGACCGCGGTCGACGCCGGCACCCGCGCGGGCCGCTTCATGCTGCAGGACTTGCTGGGCGCTTTCGTGCCGCAACTGAAACGCACCGAGTCGCTGCCGGCCAACCTGCTCGCCACCGGCCTGTGCGTGGCGGCCTGGGGCTATTTCCTGTACCAGGGCGTGGTCGATCCGCTGGGCGGCATCAACACCCTGTGGCCGCTGTTCGGCATCGCCAACCAGATGCTGGCCGGTATCGCCCTGATGCTCGGCACCGTCGTGCTGTTCAAGATGAAGCGCGGCAAGTACGCGTGGGTGACGGTCGTGCCGACCATCTGGCTGCTGATCTGCACCCTGGCCGCGGGCTGGCAAAAGATCTTCCACGAAAACGTGAAGGTCGGCTTCGTTGCACACGCCAGGAAGTTCCAGGACGCGCTCGACCAGGGCCAGGTGCTGGCGCCGGCCAAGTCGCTCGACCAGATGGGGCGCATCGTCTTCAACGATTATGTCGACGCCACGCTGGCCGGCTTCTTCATGGTCGTCGTCGTCGCGGTGCTGTACTACGGCATCCGCACGGTGATCAATGCACGCAGCAACAGCAGCCCGACGGTGCAGGAATCGCCCTTCGTCGCCGCGCCAACGCCGCAGGTGCAGTGATGTTTTCCACCCTCGTCCAGGCCGGCCGCTACCTCGGGCAAAGCATGCGCCTGATGGTCGGCCTGCCTGAATACGACACCTACCTTGCCCACATGGAGCGCGAGCATCCGGACAAGGTCGCAATGACTTACGAGGAGTTTTTCCGCGAGCGCCAGGAAGCGCGCTATGGCTCCGGGCGTAGCGGCGGGTGTTGTTAATGGTGCAGGCACACCGTGCTAATCGGCCGTGCGCCGAATCACACCGTTGTTGAACGCGTGGGCGGGACACCCGCCCACCCTACCCACCCCTCCTGCTTTGCGCGAACGCAAAGCCACCCCCTCCCCTCCCACGTAATATTTTTTCTTGCAGGAAGTTGCATTTCTGCAAGGAGGGCCATGCGCGGTCTGAATGGCGCCGGCCCGCGTCGCCATGCTGCTCCTGCACATTGCTTCCATGCCGAACTTCGCGCGTTCCAGCCTGTACCTGAAACTGACGACGATGTCGCTGCTCTCGACCGGCACGGCCTTGCTGTGCGTGTTCGTCGCGTTCGCGGTCACGTCGGTGTTGAACGGACGCGAGAACGAAAGCAGGCAGCTGTCCTCGCTGGCCGGCGTAGTCGCCACCAGCAGCGCCGACGCGCTGATCTTCAATGACCGCACGCTCGCGCTCACCCTGCTCGTCTCGCTCGAAGCCAAGCCTGAGATCTCGCGCGCCGCGCTCTACGACCGCAAGGGCAAGCTGTTTGCCAACTATGCCGCGCCCACGCATGCCAGCGAGCCGCCGCCAGCACGGCTCGACGCCATCGACGAGGACACGCTCGCCGAAGCCAACCTCGAAGGCGCCAGGTTCGCCTCGCCGCGCCTGCGCCTGTACCAGCCGGTGATGGGCGGCACAGCCCAGGTCGGCGTGCTGGTGATCGAACTCGACCTGCTGCCGATGTGGCGCGACATCCTGCGCAGCGTGGCCGTGCTCGGGGGCGCAATGTGCGCTTCCCTGCTGGTGGCGATGGTGCTGGCGCGGCGCTTCACGCGCGCGATTGCCGACCCGGTGACGAAACTGATCCAGACCGCCCAGAAGGTGTCGAGCAGCCAGAACTACACGCTGCGCGTGGCGCACGCGCGGCGCGACGAACTCGGCACCCTGATCGACAGCTTCAACGACATGCTGTCCCAGATCGAGGGCCGCGGCGCGGCGCTTACCATGCACCGCGACGAACTCGAACGCCAGGTCGGCGTGCGCACCGAGCAGCTGGAACGGGCCAAGAACGCCGCCGAGGCGGCCAGCCGCGCGAAGAGCGCCTTCCTCGCCACCATGAGCCACGAGATCCGCACCCCGATGAACGGCGTGCTCGGCATGACCGAAATGCTGCTCGGGACCAGCCTGACCGAGGCCCAGCGCAACTACACGCGCCTGGTCAAGCGCTCGGGCGAACACCTGCTGGTGATCATCAACGACATCCTCGATTTCTCGAAGATCGAGGCCGGCAAGCTCACCATCGAATACATCAACTTCAACCTGTGGGACCTGCTGGAAGACATCCACACGGTCTACACGCCGCAGGCGCAGAACAAGGGCATCGGCCTGGACTTCGACATCGCCAACGACATTCCGGTGGCGATCTGCGGCGACCCGAACCGGCTGCGCCAGATCATGGCGAATTTGCTCGGGAACGCGATCAAGTTCACCGAGCAGGGCCGCATCGTTGCCAAGGTGCGCGTGGCGAGCGAAACCAGCCAGGACGTGATGCTGCGCTTCGAAGTGATCGATACCGGCATCGGCATTTCGCGCGAGGCGCGCGGGCGCCTGTTCGAGGCGTTTTCGCAGGCCGACGATTCGACCACGCGCAAGTTCGGCGGCACCGGCCTGGGGCTGGCGATCTCCAGGCAGCTGGTCGAACTGATGGGCGGCGCGATCGGCGTCGACAACGGTGCAAAACAGGGTTCGGTCTTCTGGTTCACGGTCAGCTTCGACAAGCGCCGCGTCGATCCCGACGCCCCCGGCGGCCAGCAGCATGGCCTGGACGGCATGCGCGTGCTGGTGGTCGACGAAGACGAGACCACCCGCATCGCGCTCGAGCGCCACCTGGCCGCCTGGGACCTCGCCTGCGAAGGTGCGGCCAGCGCCCGCGCCGCGCTCGACCGCCTGGGAACCAGGGCGCGCGCCGGCCAGCCTTTCGATGCCGCGATCGTCAACATGGAGCTGACCCAATCGAGCGGCCTGCTGCTGGCCTCGACCATCAAGGCCGACCCGCTCACACGCCCGACCCGCATCATCCTGCTCAGTCCCGAGCGCCTGGCGGCCGATCCGGTCCAGCGGCGCGAAGCGGGCGTGGCCTACCAGCTGATCGAACCGGCGCGCGCGGCCGACCTGTTCGCCTGCCTCGGCACGCGTCCGCGCGGCGTCACCGCGCCGGCGGCGCATTTCCTGCCGCCGCCGCGCCCAAGCGGCGGCGAAGCGACGGCGCGCGTGCGGCGCGTGCTGCTGGCCGAGGACAACCCTGTCAACGTCGAAGTTGCCAAGGCCATGCTCGAGAGCCTGGGTCTGCAGGCGGAAGTGGCGCACAACGGGCTCGAAGCACTGGAGGCCGTGCGCAGCAAGAGGTTCGAGGCGGTGCTGATGGATTGCCAGATGCCGGTGATGGACGGTTTCGCCGCCACCTCCGAGATCCGGCGCGAGGAGCAGGACGCGGGCCGCCCGCGCACCCTGCCGATCGTCGCCATCACCGCCAACGCGCTGCAGGGCGACCGCGAGGCCTGCCTGGCCGCCGGCATGGACGATTACCTCTCCAAGCCCTTCACCCAGGCCCAGCTGGCCGGGGTGATCGGGCGCTGGATCGCGCTGCCGCTGTCCTCCAGCGTGCACCACGGCGAGGCCGTGCCGACCCTGCCGCCTGAAGCGCGCGAGGTGATCCAGCGCGACGTCATCAACGCCAGGGCGCTGGAGAATATCCGCGCGCTCAGCCAGCAGGGAGGCGACGCCCTGGTGCGCAAGGTGATCGCAGCCTATGTCGGCGACGTCCCCCAGCACCTGCGCACCCTGCGCCAGGCGGTCGGCGGCGAGGACGCCGATACCCTGCGCCGGGTCGCGCACAGCCTGAAGTCGGCCAGCGCCAACGTCGGGGCCGAGACCCTGGCGCGCCTGTGCAAGGACCTCGAACAAATGGGCCGCAACGCCAGCGTGAATGGCGCGGCCACCCTGCTGACCGACATGGAAGAAGAGTTCCAGGCGGTGCGGCAGTCACTGAACGCCATGCTCGCCTAGCGAAGGAAACACGATGTCAGCCTCTTCTTCCCCACGTGGTGTCGTACTGGTCGCCGACGACGATCCGGTGATGCGCCTCCTGATGCTCGAGATGCTGCAGCAGGTCGGGCTCGACGGCATCGAAGCCGAGGACGGACGCCAGGCGGTGGCGCTGGCGCGCGAGCACCGGCCCGACCTGATCCTGATGGACGTCGAGATGCCGCACCTGGACGGTTTCGCCGCCTGCCGCGCGATCCGCCGCAGTGAAGCCGGAGGTCCCGGCGCCTTGGTGCCGATCGTGATGGTCACCGGCGGCGACGATATCGAAGCCGTAACCAGCGCCTACGAAGCCGGCGCCACCGATTTCGTCTCGAAGCCGATCAACTGGCCGATCCTCGGCCACCGCGTACTGTACGTGCTGCGCGCCAGCGACGCCATCGCGCGCCTGCGCATCGCCGACGCCCAGAACCGCGCCGTGCTGGCCGCCATTCCGGACACCTTCTTCCGCATGAACCGCGACGGTTTCTACCTCGATTACGAGCCGGGCCGCAACTTCCCCAGCCGCGAGCGCGACGGCGCCGTGCCGTTCACCAGCGAGCGCTGCGTCGGACGCCACATCACCGAAGTGCTGCCCAGGGAAATCGCCGCGCGCATGATGGAGCAGCTGGGCGAGGTGCTGCGCAGCCAGCAGATCCGCTCGATCGAATACGAATTGCTGCGCTTCGGCGCGACCCAGCATTTCGAGGCGCGCCTGGTCGCGACCGGGCCGTCCGAGGTGCTGGGACTGGTGCGCGACATCAGCGAGCGCAAACGCAGCGAGGAACAGATCCGGCGCCTGGCCTATTGCGACAGCCTGACCGGCATCCCGAACCGCCAGGCCTTCCTCGAGACGCTGGAGCGCGAACTGCAGCGCTCGAAAGTGGGCAACAAGAAGTTCGCCGTGCTGTTCATGGACCTCGACGCCTTCAAGCGCATCAACGATACGCTCGGGCACAACGTCGGCGACCACTTGTTGAAAATCGTTTCCGAGCGCCTGCGCGAGACGATCCGGCCGAGCGACCTGGTGTCGCGCAGCGAAGCGCTTCCCGGAGAAACGCTGCCGGCAGAGACGGCGCCCGAGGACGCGCATGTCCACACCTCGGCCACCAACCTGGCGCGCCTCGGCGGCGACGAGTTCACCATCCTGATTCCCGACCTGGAACGGGTCGAGCATGCGCTGAACGTGGCGCACCGCGTGAAGGAAGCAATGCGCCGGCCCTTCCTCATCGACGGCAACGAGATTTTCGTCACGGCCAGCATCGGCATCTCGCTGTTCCCGGAAGACGGCGACGACTGCAATTCGCTGCTCAAGTTCGCCGACACGGCCATGTACCACGCCAAGAACTGCGGCAAGAACAACGCCAAGCTGTACAGCTCTTCGCTGACGATGCAGATCATGAGCCACGTGAAGCTCGAAGTCGGCCTTCGGCGCGCCCTGCAGAACGACGAACTCTACCTGCTCTACCAGCCGCAGCTCGACGTGCGCTCGCTGGAGATCGTCGGCGTCGAGGCGCTGGTGCGCTGGCGCCACCCCGAACGCGGCATCATCTCGCCCAACGAATTCATCCCGCTGGCCGAGGAGACGGGCCTGATCGTGCCGATCGGCGAATGGGTGCTGCGCACCGCCTGCAACCAGGCGCGCGCCTGGCAGCGCGCCCTGCACCGCTCGGTACGCATGGCGGTGAACCTGTCGGCCAAGCAGTTCAAGGACGAGAACCTGTCGCAGATCGTGCTCTCCGCGCTCGACGAGACGGGACTCGACCCCAAGCTGCTCGAACTCGAACTGACCGAAGGCACCCTGATGGACGACGCCCGCGCGACCATGGTCACGCTCGACCAGCTGCGCGGCATCGGCGTCTACCTGTCGATCGACGACTTCGGCACCGGCTACTCCTCGATGAACTATTTAAAACGCTTCGACGTGCGCGCGCTGAAGATCGACCGCAGCTTCATCTGCGGCCTGCCGCAGGACTCGGAAAACGCGGCGATCACGCGCGCCATCATCGCCATGGCCCACGGCCTCAAGATGGCGGTCGTGGCCGAAGGGGTCGAGACCGACGAACAGCTGGTCATGCTCGAGCAGTACGGCTGCGACCTGGTGCAGGGCTACTTCCTCGGCCACCCGTCGAGCGCCGACGCCATCAGCGAGATGCTCGGGCCCGTGCCGCTGCTGCCGCTGGTGCTGCCGGCGCCCTGACGTTTCAAGGCGCGGGAGCCAGCGTCAGCGTATGGCGCGCCGCTCCGGGCAGCAGCGGCAGCGGGCGGCCGCGCACCCAGTCGGCATGCCCGTGCAGGAAGTAAGGCGAAAGCGGATGGCCGCTCTGCCCGCCCGGCATGTTGTAGAGTCCCTCCTCCTCGCGTCCTGGCGAGACCGTCATCCGCTCCGACTGCCCGAACTTCGGACCGGCCACGCGCGGCATGTGGGCGTCGCCCGCCAGCCGGTCGGGCGGCACGGCCAGCCAGGGACGCAACAACGGCGCCGCGAGCGAGATCGGATGGGCGAACGCCGCCGTGTTGCGCGCACCCCAGGTGGCCTTCTCGAGCGCCACGCCTTCGCGCTCGAACTCGTCGAGTACGCGGTCGACGGCCGCCAGCTGCACCTCGCGCCAGCTGCGCCGGCCGGGCGGCAGCCAACCCGCGGGCTGTTCGTCGAGCAGGCGCGCGAGCAGTGCCGGCCAGCGCGGATTGGCCAGCGCCATCGTCGCTTTCGGGTCGAGCGCCGCCAGTTGCGCGTCGACGCCGGCGAACAGCAGGTCGTGCAGCGCCCACATAAAGTCGCGCGCGAGCCGGTAGCCGACCGAATCGACATCGGCGCGGCCGCTCCAGCTGGTTTCCAGCAGGCGCCGGAAAGCGGCGCGGCGCGGCTGGTCCCGCAGGCTGGCCTCGTCCAGTACCGCCAGTGCACGTTGGCGCCACCCAGTGATGAACAGGGCGCGGTCGTCCAGCGCCACGGCGAAAGCGGCCGCCGCGTCGGTGCGCGGCCCGAGCATGCGCAGGCGGTCGCGCAACTGGCTGCTGCGCGCGCCGAGATCGAAGCCGCCGTCGCCCAGCAGCTCGCTGCCGGGTCCCAGCAGCGTGCGGCTGTTCGCGGTCGAGAGCTGGCCATCGGGCGGATTGACGATGCGCGGATAATCGCCAGGCGCCAGCAGGCCGTTCCAGCTCGGCGCCGCGCCGGCCGCCAGGATCGGGTAGCTGGCAGTGCTGGCGCCAATCTCCGCGCCGGCCACGCGCCGCGGCAGGCGTCCGGCGACCGTCCAGCCGATATTCCCGGCGGCGTCGCCGGCGACAAAATTCTGGGCCGGGATCCCGTCGAGTGCGGCAATCGACAGCGCGGCGTCGAGCGTCGCCGCTTCCTCCAGCCGCAGGTGGTGCAGGTTGAGTGCGCCGGGTTCGTGCGCGACCCAGTGGATCGCATAGGTCTTGCCGCCGGCCTCGCGCAAGGGTCCGAGGCTGCTTTCGCGCACGACCAGGCGTTCGGCGGGCAGGCCTTTCACGGCAATCGTCTCCACATGCTGCGCCAGCGGCTCCCAGCCCTGCGGCGTGCGCACCTGTCCCGGCCGCGCGCGTTCGAATCCGACTTCGACCAGGTCCAGGTAGTCGCCGTAGCTGTTCGTAAAACCCCAGGCGACTTTCCCGTTGCTGCCGGCGATGACCAGCGGCGGCGCCCCGGGGAGCGTGACGCCCACCAGCCGGCGCTGGCCGCCCTGCCCGTCCGGATAGGTCAAGGCCAGCCGGTACCAGATGTTCGGCAGCTGCAGGCCCAGGTGCATGTCGTCGGAGACGATCGCCGCGCCCGAGGCGCTGCGGCTGCCGGCGATGGCGTAGTTGTTACTGCCGACCATGTCGCCGCGCTCGCGCATGGCCAGCGACGCCTTGGGTGCGGGAGCGCCGCCCCACCATGCGGGCGCGGGGGCCGGGACCGGCGCGTCCTTGAATACGGCGCCGCCGTCGAGCGGCGCATCCCAGCTCGACGCCTGCGGCAGCAGGAAGGCCAGCTGCGCGTCGTCGCTGTGCGCGCGCAGCCAGCCGCGCGCCAGCTCGCGCGGCTCCTGGTTGCCCTGCAGGTCGATGAACATCGCCCACACCGCCAGCAGCGAATCCTCGGCACGCCAGGGACGCGGCGCCGCGCCGGTCAGCAGGTATTCGAAGGGACGCGCGCCGAGGGCGCCCAGCCCCTGGTTGACGCCGGCGACATAGCGGTCGATGAAGGCGCGGTCGGCAGGCGGCAGGCTTGCCAGCGCTTGTGCGGCGCGCGCGCGGAAGCGATGCAGGCGGCGCGCCCGGTCGAGCGGCAGCGCGCGCGGACCGAACAACTCGGCCAGCTCGCCGCCGGCGGTGCGGCGCAACAGGTCCATCTGGAAGAAACGCTCCTGGGCGTGCACGAAACCGGTGGCGTAGGCGAGGTCCAGCCGGCTGCTCCCGCGCATCAGGGGCACGCCGGCGTCGTCGCGCGCAATGGTGACGGGGGCGGCCAGGAGCGTGGCGGCCTGGCGCCCATCGACTTGCGCCAGGCTGGCGCGCAGCACCAGCCAGACGCCGAGGGCGGCAAGCAGGATCAGACCGAACAGGCCCAGCGCAAGGCGCCGGGTCCAGCTTGTCAAGCGGCGTGCGGCCATCGCTCCCCCATTTATTGTTTGCATGATCTTGCCAGAAAAACCATGGCTGCGCGAGACGGAGTGGTGTGTCCGATTGCAGCGGATCGAGCAGTGTTCTGTAACTTGCGCTAAGCTCGAAAGCAGCGAAACTCACCGCGAAGGAGCTCAACATGCGTACAAGCATCGCACTGGCGGCGGCACTGCTGCTGAGCGCCTGCGCCACTCCGCAAGAACGGGCGGCACGCAAGCAGGCGGAAATGGCGGAAATGATCGTCGTCTACGGCCCGGCCTGCGAACGCCTCGGCTACGCCCAGCAAACCGACCAATGGCGCAGCTGCATCATTAGCCTGAGCACGAAAGATGACGTGCAGCGCTACGGCACCAATATGGGGTATGGGCCGTGGGGCGGACCCTACTGGGGCGGCAGCTACTGGGGACGCGGCTGGTAGAGCCGCCGTATGCTTCCCGGTTGAAAGTGATTACGCCGGCGGCAGCGCCAGCAAGCGCCGCGCGCACTCGGCTTTCGTCACCGCCTCGCGCGTGGCCAGCATGCCTGCGACCAGGGCCTGGGCATGCTTGACAAGGCGCGGATGGCGCACGTCCGGCGGATGCAGGCTCAGCCGCATCAACGGGCCGTTCGCCATGCAGCGCGCGGCCAGGCTGGCCGCGACCGGCGACAGAAGGCGCCCGGTGGGGTTCCTCGCCGTGTAGACGAGCGAGGGCGCGAACACCGAGCGGCCCTGGCGCAGCAGGTGAAAGCGCGTGAAGGTCGTGGTGTAGGAAAACGCGAATTCGGGCAGCACGCGCCAGGACGCCTCGCCCAGCAGCCAGGCCGGCGGCACGAAGCCCGCTACCGGCCAGTCGCGCTGGCGGAACCATTCGAGGCCCAGCGCAATGCGTTCGCGCGCCTCGTCGGCGGACAGCGCCGCGAACTCGCCTTCGCGCTGGGTGTAGACGCCGCGCAGGAAGCGCTCGCGCAAGCCGGTGGAGCGCTGCGCCGTATCGAGATGGGTATAGCCGTGCAAGGCCAGCTCGTCGCCCCGCGCCAGTGCGGCGTCGAGGCCGGCGCGCATGGCGCGCTCGCCAACTCCGTTGCGCGCCTCGCAGGGGCGATCGTGGAAGCGGGGCACTACCAGCCAGGTCAGGCGGATGTCGGCGACCGCGCGCATGGCCTGCGCCAGGCGCGCGCATTCCTCCCAGGTGCCGGGTGCAACGTCGTGGATCGAGACGCACAGCAGCGGCGGCTCGCCCATGGCCGGATGGGGTTCAATCGGTGACACAGACACTCCTCGCTCCCGGCTCGTCCTGCCCGCGCGCGCCCAGCACGGCCTGGTAGCGCCGCATCACCTGCGGCAGGATCTCGTTCCAGTCGTAATACTCGGCCGCCTTGCGCCGCGCGTTGGCTCCCATCGCGCCCAGGTCGCGCAGGTAGATCGCCTCGATCGCGGCAGCCAGGCTGTCGACGCAGTTCGGGCGCGCGAGGATGCCCGTGTACTCGTCGACCAGCTCGGCCACCCCGCCGCCCGTGGTGGCCACCACCGGCAGGCCGCAGGCCATCGCTTCGAGCACGATCAGGCCGAAGGTTTCGCAGTCGCCGGGATGCACCAGCACGTCGCAGCTGGCCAGCAGGCGCGCCAGGTGGCGCTGGTTGCGCTTGAACGGCAGGTGCGTCATTTGCGGATAGCGCGGCAGCTCGATGCCGCCGCCAACCAGCACCAGGTGGTAGGGCCGGCCCAGCTTGCGCACGGCTGCGATCAGCAGCGGCAGTTTCTTCTCCAGCGTGAAGCGCCCCGCATATACCAGCAGGCGTGCATCCGGGGGAAGCCGCAGGTGGGCGCGCAGGGTCTCGACCCGGCGCCCGGGGTGAAACACGCTGCTGTCGATGCCGAGCGGCTGGTGCCGTACGTCGGGTACGCCCATCTCGCCGAGCTGCTCGACCATGGCGCGGCTGGGTGCAAGCACGAGGTCGAACTGGCGGTACAGGTGGGACAGGTATTTGCAGGTGACGCCTTCGGCGGTCTGGCCGAAGCGCGGACGCACCAGGCGCGGCAGGTCGGAATGATAAAAGGCGATCGCCGGCACGCCGAGACGGCGGCGCAGGCGCAAGGCGGCCCAGGCGCTGTGCCCGGCGTCGCCGGCCTCGATGAGGTCGGGCCTGGCCTGGCGCAGCAGGCGCGCCGGTGCGCGCACCGAGGTCGGCATGCGAAAGCCGTTAATGCCCGGCAGCGCGAAGGCCGGCATCCGCACCAGGGCCGGTGCTTCGCCGCCGCTGTCGACATTCGGACTGAGGATGGTGTGCTGGACACGGCTATGCCGCGCCAGCCAGCGCGCCTTGGCGTTCAGGTAGGTGCTCACGCCATTGCCTTCGGCGGCGTAGAACATCGTGATGTCGACTAGGTGCATGCTCGCAGGTCCGCTTGGTATCGAACCCACGATAGCAGCGGACTTTTGATGCCGATTGCGCGCACGCAAACGGCTACCTGCAGCGAGCGAGCTCGATGCTACGGGGCTCTTGCCAGAAGATTATGCACTGCGTCTATCGAGCATGGCGCGCGCAATGGTGCCGGCGTCGACATACTCGAGCTCGCCACCCACCGGCACCCCGCGCGCCAGGCGGCTGACCTTCAGCCCGCGCGCTTTGAGCATCTCGCTGATGTAGTGCGCGGTGGCCTCGCCCTCGTTGGTGAAATTGGTGGCCAGCACCACCTCGCCCACGACGCCATCGGCGGCGCGGCCGACCAGCTTATCGAGGTGCAGGTCTTTCGGACCGATGCCGTCCAGCGGCGACAGCCGTCCCATCAGGACAAAATACAGGCCTTTATACGTCAGGGTCTGCTCGATCATGATCTGGTCGGCCGGGGTTTCGACGATGCACAGCAGGCTGCGGTCGCGCGCCTCGTCCGAGCACATCTCGCACACTTCGGTGTCGGCGAAGGTATTGCACATCGCGCAGTGGTGCACCGAGTCGACCGCCTGGTAGAGCGCGCGCGACAGCATGGCCGCCCCTTCGCGGTCGTGCTGCAGCAGGTGGAAGGCCATGCGCTGGGCGGACTTGGGACCGATGCCCGGCAGCCGGCGCAAGGCCTCGGTCAGGAAGTCGAGGGACTTCGACATCCTAGACCCCGCGCCAGGCGTCGAATGCCTCGGCCGTCATGGTCGGAGTAAATTCGGTGATCTCGTAGCGCACCAGGTCGGCCAGCGCGAACGGGTCCTCGCCCAGGATACGCTCCAGGGCCCCGCGGCTGGGCGCGCGCGCGAGGATGATGCCGCCGTCGCGCGGCACCCTGGCGCCGGACATCAGGAAGATGCCGGCCGCATACTGCGCCGCCAGGTAGTCGCGGTGCGCGGCCAGGCGCGCATCGAT
>Ga0213838_1001133_pt1 | contig 14605 bp, 9 predicted proteins | sample SWPATP13_FD_160577 | JGI IMG/M metagenome (GOLD analysis project Ga0213838, IMG submission 160577) | Coastal seawater microbial communities from Marineland, Florida, United States - SWPA TP1 #3 | ecosystem: Environmental > Aquatic > Marine > Coastal | place: USA: Florida | collected 2016-08-06 | reverse complement strand
GCTCATGGCGCGCAACGCTGGTTCCTGCATTTGCGATACCTGTTGCATTAATTGGCTCTTTAGCACTTATTTGGGCGCTTGGTTTCTCAATTAATATTCTTACCTTGCTTGCACTCGTGTTAGCTACTGGCCTAATAGTAGATGATGCCATTGTGGTTAGTGAAAACATACAACGTCAGCGGGGCTTAGGTCTTGGTCGCCGTGCAGCTGCAGTGGTTGGTACCCGTGAAGTATTCTTTGCTGTTGTGGCAACAACCGCCGTATTAGCTGCGGTGTTTGTGCCTATTGCCTTTTTACCATCAACAGCAGGACGACTATTTAGAGAGTTTGGTGGGGTATTAGCTGGCGCCGTTATCATATCAAGTTTTGTAGCGCTGTCTTTGGTCCCTGCGCTGACATCAAAACTGAAATTAAAGCAGGGCGGTTTTCATCCATTTGCGAAAGTTGGCCATGTTTTAGCTGCTGTTTATAAGCGTACAATACATGGTGTACTTGAACATGCATGGCTTACCTTTTTTGCGTGTTTGTTGGTCGCTGCAGGCTCTGGGGCACTGTATTTCAATTTAGATAACGAGCTATTACCAACAGAAGATCGCGGTAAAATTCGTATTTTTGCCCGTGGTCCTGATGGTGTTGGCTTGAACTTTATGGACAGGCAAGCGGTGCAAATGGAAGATATCTTACTGCCGTATGTTGAAAGTGGTGATATTGAGTCTATTTACACTGTGGTTGGGCAATGGGATCCAAATATTGTATTTATTACTGTGCCGCTAAAACATTGGGACGAACGTCATTTTAGTCAGCAAGAAATTATCAATAAAATACGTGAGCCCTTAGGGAATATTCCTGGTGCGGCTGGTTACCCTGGTGGTTCAAATAGCTTGAACTTGCGTGGTCAAGGCGGTGGTATTGAGCTTGCCTTATTGGGCCAAGACTACCTCGAGATATTTAAAGCTGCGCAAGATTTCTCTGCTGAAATAGAAAAAGCAGTGCCAGAAGTGGCCCCTGTACGTATTTCATATCAGCCGTCACAGCCACAATTACGGGTTAATATTGATAGACGTCGTGCTGAAGAGCTAGGCGTATCGCTCAGTGATATATCAGTAACGTTACGTGCTGCAATCAATGGTGATGATATTGCCGATTTAAACATTGGTGACCAATCAATCCCGATTATGTTGCAAGCACAAAACCAAACCATCACAAACCCGAGCGATTTAGCTAACTTGTATGTTGGTGGCCGTAATGGTCAATTAGTGCCATTGAGTAGTGTGGCAACGATTACTGAAGAAGGTGTTGCCGCTGAGCTTGAGCGCCATGCACAACGCCGTGCTATTGAACTGAGTATGGAAATGCCAGAGGGCGTAACTATTGCTGAGCTGGTAACAAAAATCCGTGATATTTCAGAGCAATCTTTGCCTGCGGGTATCAGCTTGGCGTTTAAAGGTGAGGCATTAACCTTTGAAGAAACCGCCAATGAAGTATTGGTGACCTATGTTCTGGCCTTTTTAATTGTTCTTCTGGTATTGGCAGCGCAATTTGAAAGTGTGAATAGTGCAATCGTTGTTATGATCACTGTACCATTTGGTATTACATCAGCAATTTTAGCACTGTATCTAACAGGTACATCATTAAACATTTACTCGCAAATTGGTTTAGTCATGCTGATTGGTCTAATTGCTAAAAATGCCATCTTGCTGGTGGAGTTTGCCGACCAATTACGTGACCAAGGCCGCTCGGTTAGAGTTGCGGTAGAAGAGGCCGCATTGGTTCGTCTTCGCCCAATCGCGATGACACTGGTTTCAACTTTATTGGGTGCATTACCTCTTATTTTATCTACCGGCGCAGGGGCTGAAGCTCGTAACGCCATTGGTTGGGTAGTATTTGGCGGTTTAGCACTGGCGGTGTTATTTACCCTCTATTTAACGCCTGTTATTTACCTTGGTTTAGCTCGCTTTACTAAACCAAGAGGTGATGAGTCGAAACTTCTGGCTGAAGAGTTAGAAAAGGCTTAATCCTACTTAATTGGCTATTTTTTCTTTGAAAAAATAGCCAATTACCCTCACAATTAAATCAAATGTTTAAAACTAGGTACGCGTATGCAAGCCGAACACGTCGATATCGCCCAATTTCTTTCTGATCACGCTCCCTTTGATGATCTTCCTGAAGAGGCGGTAAATAAACTCGCATCACAAGTAGAAATCGCTTATTTTCGCGCAGGCACTGAAATACTAAATTATGGCGAGGATATCGCTGATTTATTTGTTATTCGAACAGGTGCTGTAGAGATATATCGTCGTGATGGTGATTTATACAACCGTTTAACTATCGGCGGCATTTTTGGGCAAATGGGCCTTCTGATGAACCGCAAAGTGCGTTTTCCGGCAAAGGCACTCGAAGACACCTTAGTTTATTGCATTAATGTTGAGTTGTTTAATCAATACTGCGACGAATACGAAACATTTGCTGATTTTTTTGAAGCCGATGGTAATGTGCGCCTTCATCAGGCAATTGTTGAACAGGCAGACAGCAACGATTTAACAACCGCCAAGGTCAAGTCGCTTCTTCACCGAGATGTTGTCACTGTGGCAAAAGATGCCTCTGTGCAAATGGTTGCGCAATTAATGACGCAAGAGTCGGTATCTTCTGTGCTTGTTACTGATGCCGATAAACCAATCAGTGATGATCCTGATGACGATGACGGCCAAGTTGTTGGCATAATTACCGACCGTGACTTACGCACCAGTGTAATTGCTGAAGGGTTAAGTTACGAAGCGCCAGCCGCGCAAATAATGCAAAAAGACTTAATACTACTCGATAGTAATGCCTATGTATTTGAAGCTGTACTGGCCATGCTCAGAGATAACATTCACCACCTGCCTGTGGTTGTTAAGAAAAAGCCGATTGGCGTTATTTCGTTATCAGATATTTTACGCTACGAGTCACAAAGTAGTTTATTGTTAGTACGCGGCATATTAGCTCAGCAATCGGTTGAAGATTTAGCTCACTATGCAAGGCAATTACCTAATGTATTCGTTCGTATGGTTAACGAAGATGCTAACTCTCACATGATTGGTACCGCAATGGCTGTAATAGGGCGTACCTTCAAACAGCGTTTACTTGATTTAGCCGAAGAAAAGTTTGGCCCACCGCCGGTTCCTTATTGCTTCATCGCTTTAGGTTCAATGGCGCGTGATGAGCAATTAATTGTGACCGACCAAGATAACGCCATTATCCTTGATAATAGTTTTAACGAGGAATTACATGACGAGTATTTTCAGAATTTGGCTGATTTTGTTTGTGACGGTTTAGCTGAGTGTGGCTATAAGTACTGTGAAGGTGAAATTATGGCGTCATTTAAAAAGTGGCGTTTAACACGCGAGCAGTGGAAAGAGCAATTTGCAGGTTGGATGGCCGAACCTAAACCGCAGGCTTTATTACATAGCTCGATCTTTTTTGATTTAGATGGTGTTTACGGTAAAAACAAATGGGCCGATGAGCTCAAACGCTTTATCGCAACAGAAGGGCGTAAGAATAAGCGTTTCTTGGCAAACCTTGCTGCGAATGCGCGTAACAGAACGCCGCCTTTAGGATTCTTTAAAGACTTTGTGTTAGAGCATAATGGCCAACACAAGCGCTCTATGAACTTAAAACGCCGCGGTACTGCGCCTTTATCTGACGTAATACGCGTGCATGCATTAGCGATAGGCAGTCGTAAACAAAATTCATTCGAGCGTTTAGAAGATATTATCGAAGCTAAACTACTCCCTGAAGGCAAAGCACAAGATTTACGAGACGCCTTAGAATACATTGCCATGATCAGAATAAGACACCAAGCGTGGCAAATAGAAAAGCTTGATGAAGCGCCAGATAACGACTTAGAGCCTCATTTACTTTCTCCTTTTGAGCAGCGCAATCTTAAAGAGGCGTTTGCCATTTTAGATAAAGCGCAGAATTTCCTAAAATTCAGATACTTTGCTAACTCAGGGATGAAGTAATGGCAAAACAAGGCGCAAAACTTGATTGGCCGACTCGGTATCAAGAGTTATTAGCACAGAGCAAACAGCCACTAATCAAAGCGTTTTATGAATCAGCTATTTGTGATTTAAGCACACCAATTAGTGATATTCCCTTAGTAGCACTTGATTTTGAAACAACCGGTCTAAATTATCAAAATGACGATATAGTCAGTGTTGGTTTAATTCCATTTAATACCAAGCGTATTTTTTGTAAAGATAGCCAACATTGGATTGTTCAACCAAGGCGCAAGCTTGCTGAAGAGTCAATTGTTATTCATGGTATAACTCACTCAGAAGTGAGCGATGCACCTGACTTTTCAACGATTATGGCGCCTTTGTTAGCAGCATTAAAAGGCAAAGTGATTGTGGTGCATTTTGCTCCCATTGAACGGCACTTTTTATATCAAGCGTTGCAAGCCCGTTTAGGCGAAGGGCTTGAATTTGCCGTTATAGACACGCTAGATCTGGAAACACGCGCACTTAAAGCAAAGCAGGGGTTACTGGGGCGATTGTTTAATTCTAAGCTTGATTCTGTGCGCTTAGCAGACTCTCGCATTCGTTATTCGTTACCAGCGTATCAAAACCACAATGCGCTCAATGATGCTACAGCCACTGCAGAGTTGCTACAAGCGCAAATAGCTTACCATTACCGCCCAGATACGCCACTCAGCGAATTACTCATATAGCGCTCGTAGCACCGACGTTATGTCGGGTATTTAAATTATTTGAGCAAAGCTTATCAATAAAAAAACGCCGCAAAAAATGCGGCGTTTTTTATTATTTCAAAGCGTATTTAGTGTCTTGGTTCTGTTCGTAAACCTAGGAGTAAACTCACGCACATTAATAACAATACAAAGGTAAACGGCAAGCCCGTAGATACGGCGCCGGCTTGTAAGGCCTCGATTGCTTGTGTGCCACCAATCCAAACAAGTGCAGCTGCAATCGCACCCTCGATTGTAGCCCAGAAAATACGTTGTGGCACTGGCGCGTCAACTTTACCACCAGCGGTGATTGAGTCGATTACTAATGACCCTGAGTCAGATGACGTAATAAAGAACACGAGTACTAGCACAATTGCAATGAATGAAAGCACTTGCGACATTGGCAGGGCTTCAAACATTTGGAACATAGCTAGTGGTACATCAGTTAAGCCTTTTTCACCAAGTACACCTACTTTATCAATCACTTGTTCAATAGCGATACCACCATAAATTGACATCCAGAAGATAGTCACAACAGTAGGAACTAGTAATACAGCAATTAAGAACTCACGAATTGTACGCCCTTCAGATACGCGTGCAATGAACATACCTACGAACGGTGACCATGAAATCCACCAAGCCCAGTAGAATACAGTCCAGCCATGCATCCATGTTTCATCTTCACGACCATGAGGATTACTCAGTGGAATAATGTTTTCAACATAACCCATTACTGTATTAGGAAGGTTGCCAAATGCTGCAGAAAACCCAACAAGTGCAACAAATACGAGTAATACAAAAGCGATAAGCATGTTTACGTTACTAAGCAGTTTTACACCGCCGTCGATACCGCGAACAACAGAAATAACAGCTAGTAACGTCACACCAATAATAACGCCTATTTCTAAGCCAATTCCGCTATCAGTACCAAATACGTGATTAATACCAGCAGCGGCTTGTTGTGCGCCTAAACCAAGAGATGTTGCAAGGCCAAATAGAGTGGCAAGCACAGCTAGAATATCAATAAGGTGGCCAGGCCAGCCCCACGCTTTGTCACCTAAAATTGGGTAAAAAATTGAACGAATAGATAACGGCAAACCTTTGTTATAGCAAAAGAATGCGAGTGAAAGCGAAACAACAGCGTAAATTGCCCAAGGGTGTAAACCCCAGTGGAACATAGTTGCACCCATTGCCAGTTTAGCGGCTTCCGGCGTGTTTGCTTCAACACCAAGTGGTGTTTCGTACCAACCTGTAAAGTAGGCGACAGGTTCTGCGACGCCCCAAAACATTAAGCCTATACCCATACCTGCAGCAAATAACATTGCAAGCCAAGAAATACGTGAATGAGTTGGACGTGCTTCTTTACCACCAAGGCGAATATTACCGTATGGTGAAACAATTAACGCTAAGCAAAACAATACGAATAAGTTTGCTGACCACATAAAAAAGCCATCAAAATTATTAATAATGTCGTTTTTAATTCCATTCAGAGTTGTTTTTGCTGTTTCAGCATCTGAAATAAGTGTTGCCACTAAGAATAGGGCAATTAAACCAGCGCTAATGCCAAATACAGGGTTATGCACATCAAAACCCCATTTTTGTACATTGTCCTGACCGACGGTGTAGTCGGTATTGTCGATACTGTACTTATCATGATGTTCGCTCATGAATACCTCTTGTTGTGATTATATTTAGCAGAAAGCTAAACGGCCGGATGGCACAAGCTTGACTATCTTATTTTTACGTATCAAACCCAAAAATAGTTTGTAGACTAATTAAATTTGTACCAAAGTTTAGTCTTTAGTGTAGGAGTTCGAAAAAAAATGTAAATGGTTTTGTCCCTAAACAGCCGAATAAATGCAGTTTTTTACGTTTTTTGTTGGAATTGTGAACAAATTAGGCAGCGAAAGGAATAATTTGATGACAGTATTATTTCAAAGCAAATTATTTCAATTGAGAGGAAAGTGCTGCAAACACAGGGCTTGCAGCACAAAGTTACTACTTTTTGTAAGCGTCGTTATGAACGCCAGCAGCACGACCTGAAGGGTCAGCATTGTTTTGGAATGATGCATCCCAAGCTAGTGCTTCAGGAGTAGAACAAGCAACTGATTTGCCATGCGGAACACATTTCGCAGCTGCATCACCAGGGAAGTGCTCTTCGAAAATACTACGATAGAAATACGCTTCTTTAGAATCAGGCGTATTGATCGGGTATTTGTATTTAGCATTAGCAAGGTCTTGATCGCTAACTTGTTCGTTCACATACTCTTTTAACGTATCAATCCAGTTATAGCCTACGCCATCAGAGAACTGCTCTTTTTGACGCCAAAGTACTTCGTCTGGCAGGTAGCCGTCGAACGCTTCACGAATAATGTGCTTTTCGATTTTACCGTCTTTACACATCTTCGCTTCTGGGTTGATACGCATTGCTACGTCTACAAATTCTTTATCTAAGAATGGCACACGCGCTTCAACGCCCCATGCTGCCATTGATTTATTAGCACGCAAGCAATCGAACATATGCAGTTTAGAGACTTTACGGTTAAGCTCTTCGTGGAACTCTTGCGCATTTGGTGCTTTGTGGAAATAAAGGTAACCACCAAATAGCTCATCAGCACCTTCGCCCGATAACACCATTTTAATACCCATGGCTTTAATTTGGCGCGCCATTAAATACATCGGTGTTGAGGCACGAATAGTTGTTACGTCGTACGTTTCAATGTGATAAATCACTTCACGAAGGGCATCAATACCTTCTTGAATAGTAAAGTGAATAGGGTGGTGAACCGTACCAATCATATCAGCTACTTTTTGTGCAGCTGCTAAATCTGGCGACCCTTCAAGACCCACAGAAAATGAATGCAGCTTTGGCCACCAAGCATCAGACTCGTCATTATCTTCGATACGTTTTGCAGCGAAACGCTGTGTGATAGCAGAGATAACAGATGAATCTAAACCGCCAGATAATAGAACGCCATATGGTACATCACACATTAATTGACGTTTAACAGCAGCCTCTAGGCCTTCTTTAACATCGCTTGATTTAGCTTCGTTGTCTTTTACTGCGTCATAGCTTTGCCAATCGCGGCTGTAATACTTACGAAGTTGACCATCTTTGCTCCACAAGAAATGACCCGGAGGGAACTCTTCAATATGTTTACAAATTGGCGATAATGCTTTTAATTCTGAGGCAACATAAAAGTTACCATGCTCATCATGACCCGTATAAAGCGGAATAATCCCGATATGGTCACGACCAATTAAGTAGGCATCTTGTTCTTCGTCGTATAAACAAAACGCGAAAATACCATTTAAATCATCTAAAAACTCAGGGCCTTTTTGTTTATATAAAGCCAAAATAACTTCACAGTCAGACTGAGTTTGAAAAGTAAAATCAGTTTCTAAGCTAGCAGCTAGCTCTTTGTGGTTATAAATTTCACCGTTAACAGCTAGAATATTTGTACGCTCAGGGTTGTACAAAGGCTGTGCACCACTCGATACGCCAACAATCGCTAGACGTTCGTGCACTAAAATAGCTTTATCTGATGAATACACGCCAGACCAATCTGGCCCGCGGTGCCTTAATAGTTTTGACATCTCAATTGCTTGGCTACGCAATTGAGCGGGATCAGATTTAATATCTAATACCCCAAAAATTGAACACATAGTGACTCCTCATTCCAAATATGTGCGCAGTTAACAGAATTTATATAACTGCGAATGTTTGTTTTAACAGAAATAATTACCTAAGTCACACAGGTTTTTTAATTAATTGAGAATAAAATATGCACCTGCGGTTACCTCTTTGCACCAGTATGGGGTAGATGGTTAAAGGGTGAGCAGTTTAAATGCTTGATTTGTGCAAATTGGATGATAATGAGTCTGGAATAAAGGCTTTTGTTACTAAATTCTCTGCACAGCTTTGGTGCAAAGGAATGCGTAGGGTTTTTACCTTTTTAAATGTATAGACAAGCCATGAAGGTAACGCGAGCAAAGACTTTCTTTGCTCGCATTTTAAACATCAATAAATTAAGCGCTATTTATTAATATAGTTTAGTGCTATCGCAAGTTGATTTAAGTGCGCAGTTAGCTTTTCTTGTGCTGCATGGGCCTCTTTAAGTGTGACAAACTTAAAGTGCAAGAAGTCTCCAGGTTTTAATTGTGCAAAATGACGAAGATCGGCTTCGATCACGGTACCGAGCAATGGGTAACCACCCGTTGTTTGCGCATCGTTTAATAGCACTATGGGTTCACCATTTGGCGGAAGCTGAATACAGCCTGGAGCAACAGCCATAGAGGGTAATGAAACATCATGGCTGATATCACACTCATCACTTAATAGCCGTGTGCCCATGCGGTTACTATTAGGCGATACATGCCATGAATGATTTATAAAGTTAACGATGGTGTCTTTTGGTAACAGTGCTGCATGTGGTGCGGCATGAATACGAATTTGTGTACTTTTAGGTGGTAGCATAGCGCCTAAGCCAATTTTGGTATTGTACCTTGGCGTTATATCAAAACTATCGCCAGCCTGTAATGCTTGACCGGTCAAGCCACCAAAACCTGCTAATATATCTGTTGAGTAAGAATCTAAAATTGGCTCAGGTAAATGCCACTCGCCGCCAATCGCAAGGTAACTTCTAAAACCATGACGCGCCGCATTAAACTTTAATACATCACCTTTTTTTATGTAAAAGCTCCAGCCTGGTTCAACAGCATTGCCATTCACTGTGGCTTTCATATCTGTGCCGTGCAGTGCAATGTAGTAATCGTTATCGAACTTAATTTCGGCCAGGCCCAAAGTGATTTCAATGACGGGGTTGTTGTCGTCGTTGCCGACTAAACGGTTTGTAATAACTTGAGCATAAGGGTCAATGCACCCTGATTGTCCAATGCCTAAATGGCGAGAGCCTGTGCGGCCTTGATCTTGTATAGACATTTGCATACCAGGTTTGATGATGGTGATCATTTTAACACCTCCTGAGCAACAAACTCTAAAGTATCACCGGGTTCGATAGCACAAGGCGAGGCTGCATTGAAATCAAATAGACGAAAATCTGTATGACCAATAATTTGCCAGCCTCCAGGGGAGCTTTCAGGGTAAATACCGGTTTGATTGCCGCCAATAGCAACAGAACCTTTTGGAACAGAGAGCCTTGGTTCAGCATGTCGAGGTGTGAAAAGTTGTGGATTTAAACCATCTAAATAAGCAAAACCGGGTTTAAAGCCTAAAAAAAGCACGTGGTATTTGGCACTGCTGTGCATTTGAGCAACATCATCAACAGACAGATTATGATGTTTAGCAACATGTGCTATATCAGGCCCATATTCACCACCATAACGAGTCGCAAGTTTATGATGTCGTGAGTTAAAGTCAGTGGCTTTAAGTTCGTGCCATTGTTCAAGTAATCGTGGCAGCCAACTAGCAAGTTGAGCGGGTTCTTTCAGGTAAAGTGTTAAATTATTATTGGCAGGGACTACATCAACAAAGTCATCACTGCTTTGGCAATATTGGGCTAATGCCCATATTTTTTTTTGCGTAGTGAGTATGTCGCTTGCTGTTTCATAGGCATCAAAAAAGATGCTATGCGTAGTGAGCGCCATAATTTTAGGTGTACTTTTGGTCGTCGTCATTGCGTATCAATCTTATTATTATCCCTTAATGCTTATTAGCATATAGGCTGTTTGTTGATGATGTAAATGTGTCTTTAGTGTTAATTAGAAAAACTCAAGACAATCAAGTGGCTATAATAGCTTATAACCACTTGATAAAGTGCAATGCCTAATTACTGTGCGTTATTTAGTAACCAATTAGACAGTAAACGTACGCCATAGCCTGTACCGCCTTCAGCTAGTTCATCTTTTGCTTTAGAATTTAGCGCGTTACCAGCAATATCAATGTGAACCCAACGTGTGTCACCGGCAAAGTTTTGTAAGAAACTCGCTGCTGTAGTAGCACCTGGGCCATGTGAACCGATGTTTTTAAGATCAGCAATGTCTGACTTTAAAGCATCTTCATAACCTAGAGGTAAACGCCATAGGTTTTCGTTTACTTGTTTACCAGCAACAGTTAGTTGCTCTACAAGGGTGTCGTCGTCAGAAAACACAGCCGCATAGTCATTACCTACAGCACGAATTTTAGACCCTGTTAGGGTAGCAACATCAACCATAATACTTGGTTTGTACTTGTCGCGGGCATACCACATTGCATCACTTAATACTAAACGGCCTTCAGCATCTGTATTTACAATTTCAACGCTTAAACCTTCAGCGGTTCTTACAACGTCACCCGGCGCGACAGCAAATTGCGATACCATATTAGCTGCCATGCCCATTACAGCAACAACGTTTGTGTCGGCTTTAGCCAGTGCCATTGCTTTTACAGTACCCAGTACAGCAGCTGCACCTGCCATGTCTGATTTCATGCGGGCGATTGAAGCGCCTGTTTTAAGGCTGTAACCACCAGAATCAAAGGTAATACCTTTACCCACTAATGCGATAGGGGTGTTTTTATTACCTTGATAATGTGCAACCACTAAACGTGCACCTTCTTCGCTACCACGGCCAACAGCCTCAAGTGCACCCATGCCCAGCTTTTTAAGTTGCTTAGGCTCTAAAACAGTAATTTTAACACCTAACTTTTTAAGCTCTTTTGCCGCTTTAGCAAAATCAACCGGCGTCATTTCTGTTGCAACTTCAGACGTTAAGTCACGCGCTAAAAATACACCTTGTTCAATGCTTTGTAGTAGTTTATGGGTTTTGACCGCTTGGTCTAAATTTTCAACATCTAATGTGTAGTTAACAACATGGCTGTCTTGTTCTTTTTTGTATTGCTCAAAACGGTGGTCACGTAAATTTGCGCCATGTGCAAATTCTGCTGCATATTTAGCATTGATTGCGCTGTCTTTTAGCTCTGAAAAATCAAGGCTAACATTTTCCTGTTTAGCCGACTGCAATTTAGCGTGAACGTTACCACCTAGTTTTGCCATTTTTGCTGCATCTAGTTTTGGCTGCTCTCCTAAGCCAACAAGTAAGATGCGCTGATGGTCGCTACCGTTTGGTGCGATAACTTCTAAAGTTTTGCCATAGGCTGCTTTAAAGTCGCTAAATTCAATGACTTTATTTAGGTGAGTTTGGGTTTCTGGCTTTAAATAATTAAAGTTAGCAACTTGGCTATCTGTATCTAAAAATAAAACTAGGGTGTTGTCGTTCGGTTTAATTGATTTCGCAAAAGTGAACTCTGCTGCATTCACTTGCGTAGCAAGTGTTAATCCTAATGCAATAGCAGATAAGCTGTGTGCAATTTTCATTTTTTAATATCCCAATGTTAAAAAGCTGTTTTTTACCGTAAATAAGGTTAAGAGTTAAATTGTTAGCGGTGAATCGCTGTTTGCATGCGTTTAAGTTGAAATTATTAATACCTATGCTCGGTCTGTCTTAAATACAGGCTTTTAAGAGGAAATAAGTATGACAATTAAGTCGATGTTACTGACACTATTCACTTGCAGTGCCATTTTTACCACCAGCCCAATTAAAGCTGACACAATGCCAGATAACGCGACAGGGCATATTGAAACCATTGTGCTTGGTTCGGGTTGCTTTTGGGGAGCAGAAAAACGATACGAAGCACTTGATGGTGTATTGGATGCGGTATCTGGCTATGCTGATGGGCATGGGTTTAAAGCGACCTACAAGAACATAACACGTAGCTCACGACGCTTTGATAAAAACAATTATGCAGAAGTTGTTAAAGTGACATACAACAGTAACGAGTTAACAACTCAATCGCTTTTAAAGCATTATTTTGAAAATCATGATCCAACTCAGCTAAATCGCCAAGGGAATGATGTTGGTACTCAATACCGCTCAACAATTTTGGTAAGTAATAATGAGCAACTCGAGATTGCCAATAAACTTAAAGATGAATACCAAAGCAAATTAACCGCAGCAGGCTACGGCAAGATTGTGACTGTGATAAAACCCCTTGATGCATTTTATGCTGCTGAGGATTATCATCAAGATTATTTAAAGAAAAACCCCAATGGCTATTGCCCTGATCATTCAACGGGCGTTGTATTCACACCAGTAGAAAAACAGCAGGTTGATAACACAGCCTTATTGGCAGGTAAGCAAATAGTAGTGATTGATGCTAAAGGTTATTGCCCATACTGTGAAAAATTTAAAAAAGAGGTCGCTAATGAGTACATGGGCTCGATACCTATGACATTCCGTCATGCTGATCAACTTGATGGCTTAACGGTTAAAACGCCGACTTGGGCAACACCCACGTTATTATTTATAGAAAATGGTGAAGAGGTTTATGGTCGCCAAGGATATGTCAGTAAAGATGAGTTTTACAAAGCCTTAGGCGCATTTAAACTAGGTGATAGTGAAGCTTTTAGAGTGGCATTTCATGCAAGAACTGACAGCCCATATTGTAAGCAGTACGATATCTTTAAAAATACACCCGACGGTATTTTTATTGATAAGCTAAGTGGAGCGCCGCTATTCGATACCCGAGATAGATTTAATTCGGGCACTGGCTGGCTTTCTTTTACACACCCAGTAAAAGACAGTGTAACTATGCATGAAGACAACAGTTATGGCATGCAACGTATTGAGCTTAAATCAAAAAGCTCGGGTATTCATTTAGGTCATTTGTTCCCTGGTGAAGGGCCAAGAGGTAAAGATAGATACTGCATAAATGCTACAGTGCTTGATTTTGTGCCAAGAGATAAATCTTAAAAGGTAACTGACGTAAGAAAACCAGCCGACATGGCTGGTTTTCTTTTAGCCTGATGACTTTTTACCACAATTTTAATTCCTGTTTAGCGAGATTTAAGTTAAACGACACCAGCTCGTTATTATTTAGCTGCACAGCCTCATAGAAATCGGCAATGGCTGCCGTATCATTTTTCGCCATTAGTCGAGCAATGCCTCTATTACTTAATGCATAAGATGTCAGTTCATTTCGTTTATAGTGCGAGGCATTGACCTTTTTAAGCATCGCGATTGCTTGAGAGCAATCTTGATCAGCTTTATCAAACTGCTTCAGTTTCACACTCGCAACACAGCGGTTAAACGGCACGATATAGTTGTTAGCTTCGTTCATTGTCTCTAATGAATTTGCAAAGTTGCCTTGCATAATTGCTTTTGAGCTTGCGTTATCGTCAACAACCATGAGTTTAAAGTCGTTGTTGTTGGCGAATACAAAATTTGAACAAACAAATAATATTAACCACACGCAGGGTTTAAGATTTAATTTAAACATTGTTTTCTCCTTGTTAGCGTAAGCGTTGTGCTTACTCTATAAAGTTAGAAAACAGGGTATAAAACTGACAAACGATATAATCGCACCCATAAGGTGAAGAAAAGTATTCTATAACGCAGATATTTTAGACGAAAAAAAGCCCGGTCAGAACACACAAGAACCGGGCTTTCGACAACAATTTGGTTGGGGTAACTTTTACAGCGCTAGGTTTTGTTTTGCGCGGCTTAAGTTGTGGTTAACAAGTTCGTTTTTAGAAATTTGCACTGCTTCATAAAAGTCAGAAAGAGCAGCAGTATCGTTTTCAGACATGATGCGTGCAACACCACGGTTACTAAGTGCAAACGATGTTAGTTCACGGCGTTTGTAACCTGGTACTTTACTTGTGCTTAGAAGAGAAATTGCTTGTGTACACAGGCTTTCCGCTTCTGAAAAATTCTTTTCTTTAACGCTTAATGCACAGCGGTTGAAGGCAGTTTCGTATTGGCTAGTTGCATTGTCGTTAGATTGAGCTTGCTCAATAACCATCAGTTTATAATCAGCTTGGTCGGCTACTGCCATCGCTGAGCAAGTTAATAAAGAGCTAAGTGCAATAGTGGTTACAAGTGTTTTTA
>Ga0213838_1001126_pt1 | contig 14718 bp, 12 predicted proteins | sample SWPATP13_FD_160577 | JGI IMG/M metagenome (GOLD analysis project Ga0213838, IMG submission 160577) | Coastal seawater microbial communities from Marineland, Florida, United States - SWPA TP1 #3 | ecosystem: Environmental > Aquatic > Marine > Coastal | place: USA: Florida | collected 2016-08-06 | reverse complement strand
CCCGCCTTATAGAACAGGCAACCGTGGCTCAGGATGACATCCTTAACGAGCCTGCTGCAGTGGTGATCTTTGATGATTTTGGTGATAACGCGCTGATGTTCGAAACGTTTTTTTGGGTTAACGCCACTAAAGAGCGGGACTTAAGACAAATTCGCAGCCGCGTTCGATTTACTATTGATGAGCTTTTTGCACAGCACAACGTTGTGATCGCTTTTCCTCAGCGCGATGTGCATCTGGACGGTACTTTACAGCTGGTTAAACCCGGCAGGAAACCTTAATGACAAATGTAAATGAAGCCTTTTTATGGGCTTATGATGTAAAGCCATCGGGCGAAATTAATACACTTGATGTGGCCCAACTAACATCCCCCTCTCCGGAACAAGGTTACCGGTGGGTTCATATACAATCCGATGCGCCGGAAGCGGCGGCTATGCTTGATGCACTGGGGCTTTCAGAGGATGTAAGCGACAGCCTGATGGCCTTACAAACCCGGCCCCGGGTGATCCCGGTGAACCGTGGTGCACTGGTATTTTTACGCGGCATTAATGTGAATCCGGGCGCGGATCCGGAAGACATGGTATCCCTGCGTTTGTGGATTTCGGGCTCACTGATTGTGACAGCGCGTCGCCAGGATCGTAAATTAATGAGTGTGCAGGATACTCGAAGCAGTCTTGAACAGGGCGATGTACCAGGCTCAACTACGGAATTACTGATTGCCCTGTTAACCCGCATTGCTGATCGCATTCACGATAAAGTAGAAGACATTGATGAATCGCTTGGCGATTATGAAGCACAGGAATCACTCAATAAACAGGATCGTAACCAACTGGCTATGCTGCGCCGACAAACTGCGAGTATTCGCCGCCATCTGGCTCCGCAGCGAGACGCACTGGAGAACCTGGTTCGCATTCCCGGGCTGATACCCGACTCACAGGCTTTTGATCTGCGCGACCAGTCAGACCGTATGACCCGTTCGATTGAGGATTTGGATCTGGCCCGTGAACGCGCCATTGTGCTGCAGGATGAATTGCGTAACCAGATTGCCGATAAGCAAAACATCCGCATGTATGTGCTTTCCATGATTACCGCCATTTTTTTACCCTTGTCGTTTTTAACCGGCGTTTTTGGTATGAACGTGGCGGGTTTGCCTGGCACTGAAACACCCAATGCCTTTACTTTGCTAATGTCGTCAATGGGTGTCCTCGCAATAATCATGCTGATCGCCATGCTATGGAAGAAGTGGCTGTAACATAAAGGGTAATTTTGCTCCGACCAGTTGGATTATTTAACTAAAGATTGATCTGGTTGGCTGGCGTGATTCGGATCCTCACCTACACTTAACAAAAATCCTGGAGTTTTTGCTTATGTATTCGTGGGTATCCGAAGGACATAAAATTTTTCGTGGTGTCTTGGTAGCCCAGCTGGTACTGGCCATTATTATTGGCCTGGTAACCGGCGAGCTGTTCATTGCTTTTTGGCTGGGCATTCCCATTATCGCACTGCCGCTTTTCTTAAGCTTCAATAACCCTGAAGCGGAGATTAGTGCGCATGCGATGGGCATTGGCACCCAGTTAATGACCGCCCTGCACATTCACCAGGCCTATGGACTAACCGAAATACACTTCGAAATCTTCGCCTTACTGGCGGTGTTGGCCGTGTTCCGAAACTGGAAAGTGATCGCCTCGGCGGTAGCTGTTGTGGCAGTTCACCACATTGGATTTTTCCTGCTCCAGGTAAATGAGGTGGCGGTGTATGTATTTGAGGAGGGCCACGTCACCTTTATTATTTTAGTCCTGCATGCGCTATTTGCGCTAGTGGAAGGCGGCATCTTAATGTACACCACAAAACGGAGCCACGATGAAGGTGTGGGCGGCGCAGCGCTGGAAGTTGCCATAAATGAAATCCTTGCCGATCGTCAGCAAATTAATCTGCGCGTGGATATCGACAAATCCATCCCCATGCTAAAGCGTTTCGACGAATTGCTGGGTTCATTACGTCAGTTGGTACACGATGCTTCTTCACTGGCCAATGATGTGGCCAGCACCAGTGATTTTATGCAGTCATCCACCAAAGAACTCAACAGTCACGTGCAACAGAGCAGCCATGAAATTGGCGCTATTTCGGTGGCATCTGAAGAAATCGCGGTAACGTTACAGGACTCATCAGAACGCACCAATGCAGCCAATGACATTACCAAAGACGCTCGCCACACTACCGGCGAATCCCGCGCTGCAGTAGAGAGTGCCACGGCCACCATTAATTCGCTCCGCGACCGGCTGAACAATGCCGCCAAAACCAACCAGGAGCTGAATGATCGCTGTGCCAACATCTCAGATGCGATGCGCTCTATTACGGCGGTGGCAGAACAAACCAACTTGCTGGCATTGAATGCCGCTATTGAGTCTGCCCGCGCCGGCGAGCATGGCCGGGGCTTTGCGGTAGTTGCCGATGAGGTGCGTACGCTGGCCATACGTTCAAAAGAGAGTGCCGATGAAATCACCACTATCACTGAGCAACTGGTATCGAGCACTGCATCGTCGGTTACCCAGATGAATCAGTGTATTGAACTGGTGGATGAAGCGGTAAGCACATCAGGCAATGCAGCCAGCTTTATGACCAGTATTGAAGAGAAAATCCAGGCAGCCAGCGACAATATGATGGAAGTCGCCACTTCGGCGGTAGAACAAGAAACCGCCTCAAGCTCCATAGCCAGGAGTACGGCAACCATTCACGAACTGGCAAACCTGGAGGCCACAACAGCTGAGGCTCTTGAAGTTAAGTCGGTTCAACTGGCCGAGATGTGTCAGCGTATGCTACAAACCGTAAAACGCTTTGTAGTGTAATGAGTCAACGTACTATTATCCTGATTGTTGCTGTATGGGCTTTGGGTATCCTGAGTCTGCTGGGCTTTGCCAGCGTTAACCAGATTAAACCCTTCGATCCATCCATGTTACTGGCCCAGGCGGCCAGTGACCCACAATTTGATAGCGATTTTACCCAAGCCTTAACCCAGGCTGGCGTTGCTCCGGGTACTCTGGTGCACATGGTTTCCAACGGCGATTGCTATTGTGATCAGCTCACTGAATCCCATCGCCAGGAATTATCCGGTGAACTGGCCGGTGCAGGATATCAGCTTCAGCAACTCTCTTTGGCTGAACATCCCGCTATATCCCGCTATGTGGATCATTACCCGGCGCTGGCGGTAATCGATGGTGCCGGACAGTTACGCTATCTGGGGCCTTACGCTATCGGTTATGGCTGCTTCACTGGTAAAAATCTGGTAGCGCAAATCAAACAAGCCGCTACCTCTGCACAGTATTACGGCGCCAGTATCAACAGCGATGTAAAAGGCTGTTTCTGCGCCGTATAGCCGTACCTCAGTGACTCTGTTCATCGCCGTGCAAGCCTTTGATATGCGCCACCACACTACGCCCCAAAGCACTCTGGTTATAACCGCCTTCCAGCATACTTACTATGCGTCCGTGACACACCTCATCGGCTACATTGCGAAGTTGCTTACTTACCCAGTGATAGTCATCTTCGCGTAATCGCAACTGCCCCATGGCATCTTCGGCATGGGCATCAAACCCGGCGCTGATTAAAATAAGTTCCGGCATATAATTACGTAGCGCATCAAACCAATAATTTACCTTTTCGCGAAATTCCTCGCCGGTTGCACCGGCTTTCAGTGGCGCACTGAGGATATTGCTGGCCGATACCGGATGACCGGAGTGAGGGTAAAATGGGTGCTGGAAGGACGAGCACATTAACATTTGTTTGTCCCCGGCAATGATATTTTCGGTGCCGTTACCGTGGTGCACATCAAAGTCGATAATAGCCACCCGCGATAATTCATAATGCTTTAGTGCATAGCGGGCTGCTACAGCGATATTATTAAACAGGCAAAAGCCCATGGCATTGTCGTACTCGGCATGGTGGCCCGGCGGTCGCACAGCACAAAATGCCTGGCGATCTTCCCCTTCCATTACCCAGTCTACCGCGTCACAGCCAGCACCCGCTGCATATAACGCGGCACTTAAAGTAATTGGTGTCATGCCGGTATCCTGCTCCAGCCAGATGACGCCGGTACGCGGTGAGCGCTGAAAAATACTGTCTACATAGTAGGGGTCGTGGGCCAAGGCTAAATTTTCCCGTTTAACCTGCCTGGCATCACCGTGCTGGCAAATCATTTCCAGCCCGGAAGACAACAACTGATCGTCGATGGCGTACAGGCGGTCGGGGTTTTCCGGGTGTTCAGAAGACACATCGTGATGCACGCAATCTCTACCTCGGTAAATTTTAATCGTCATTTTCTGTCTCCTGTTCCGCCCCTTCCGCTGCTTCGGGTTCCTGTAGCGGCAATTCCAGCTCCACCTCACTGGGATCGCCACTAAACAGGCGCTTGAATCCGTGATGTTCGAAGATGGCAATCATGGGTTTGTTGTCGGCCCGGCAAAACGCCAGCATCTTGTTGATTTTCCGTTTGCGGGCAATGTCGATAAGCTTGATCAGCAAGCGACTGCCCATGCCTTTACCCTGCTGCGTTTCGCGGGTAACAAAGGCCGCTTCGCAGGAATTATCATGCTCGTTATAATAAAAACGTCCCACCGCATGAATGGTAATTCGGGACCCTTCCTGACGCACAATGCACAAGGCCGCATCGGAGTTCTGATCGACACTCACGAGGTTACAGGACTTCTCACGCGACATTTGTTTGGGGTCGTAGTTATAGCGTAAGCGCAGGGTTTCTTTGGTATGCGAATAGAAAAACTCCTGCAAGCGTCTTTCATCGGCCGGATTCAACGGCCGCAGGTAAAAGGTCTCGCCCTGGATCACCATTTTCTGTAACTGAATAGCCCCAAGCTCAGGAATATCGGTAGGGTATTTTTGCTGAAAATGCGGTACCCAGTAGTTTTTTCGAACCTCGGCGAGCAGATGAGCACGAAACTTAGGGTGTGCCACGCGGATCAGCTCCAGTGCCCGTTCTCGAATACTTTTACCACGCAGCGAGGCAATTCCATATTCGGTAACAATGTAATGCACATTCCCGCGGGAGGTGGTTACCCCAGCCCCTTCTGCAATACAAGGGACGATACGCGAAACGGTTTCATTCTGCGCCGTGGAGGGCATTGCAATAATGGGTTTACCGCCTTTACTCATCGACGCGCCCGAGACAAAATCCACCTGACCGCCAATGCCGCTGTAAAAATCATAGCCCAGCGAGTCGGCCACTACCTGCCCGGTTAAGTCGACCTCTAACGCACTGTTGATGGAAATCATATTGTCGTTTTTGGCAATATTGGTGGGCTTGTTCACATAACTGCTGGGGTAGAACTCAATGTGCGGATTATTATGCACAAACTTATAGAGCCGTTCGCTGCCCATGCAAAAACTGGTGACGATTTTGCCCGGGTGAAAGGTTTTCTTGCGGTTGGTAATGGCTCCCGATGCAATGATATCGATAATGCTGTCGGACAGCATTTCACTGTGAATACCCAGATCTTTGTGGCGCTGCAAGTACTTTAACGTAGCGCTGGGAATTTTCCCGACGCCAAACTGCAGCGTAGCGCCGTCTTCTACCAGCATGGCCACGTACTGGCCAATTCGCTCGGTAACGCTGTCGATAGCGGGCGCTTCAATGGCTTGCAATGGCTCATCGGCTTCGATGCAGGCGGTAAATTCACTGATATGAATGAAAGAGTGACCAGCAGTGCGCGGCATTTGCGGGTTTATCTGGGCAATGGCAATAGTGGCATTACGCACCGCCGACATGGAGATATCTACCGATACGCCCAGTGAACAGTAGCCAAACTCATCCGGCGGGCTCACCGTCACCAACGCTGCATCCAGCGGTAAGGTGCCATCGCTGAACAGGCTCGACATTTCAGATAAAAATACCGGCGTATAATCAGCCCGCCCTTCATCCACTGCGCGGCGAATTTCATCGCCCTGAATAAAAAAGGTATTGACCTTAAACAGCTGGCGGTATTCTTCTTTTGCCCAGCGGGTATCACCCAGCGCCAGCATGTGCACCAGCTCAATATCGCTGAAGCCTTTACTGTGTTTAATTAAATCATCGATGAGTGCATAGGGCACTCCGGCATTCCCACCAACAAATACCCGGCTACCTGACTTGATCAGATGCGCCCAGTCCGGTCGCGGCGGCAGAGCAACGGTCATAGTTCCAACTCCCAATATCAACTCACTTCATAATGCCACAGTTGCTGCCCAATCATATAAGCAAGTGGTCTAACTTTGATCTGGTTGGACTTTGCGGGCTGAATTTCACACTGATGCTACCTGGCGACAAAAACAAAAAACCCCGCTCAGAGCGGGGTTTCTATCATAGCAAGCTGTAAGTTTAGCTTTCTTTGCTGTCTTCCTCATGTGGATGACGCTTAGCGCCAAACCACTTAACTACCATTACGTAGAACATAGGCACGAAGAAGATAGCCAGGAAGGTTGCGGCAAACATCCCGCCCATCACGGCAATACCAATAGCGTTCTGACTTTCAGAGCCGGCACCGGTAGCTATGGCCAGCGGCGTTACACCCAGAATAAACGCCATTGAGGTCATCAGTATCGGCCGGAAACGCTGTTCCGCCGCTGTGATCACCGCTTCAAATATAGGCGTACCGTTGTCGTAGAGTTCTTTGGCGAACTCCACAATCAGGATGGCATTCTTGGAAGCCAGCCCCACGGTAGTCAGGAAGGCAACCTGTAAATACACGTCATTCGGCAAGCCAAAGATGTAGGCAGCCACTACCGAACCGAAGATACCTAAAGGCACTACCAGTAATACGGCAAAAGGCACTACCCAACTTTCATACAGCGCTGCCAGACACAGGAACACCACGATAATAGACAGTGCATAAAGCATCGGTGCTTGTGAACCTGCCGCCTGCTCTTCATAAGACATGCCAGACCATTCCAGACCAAAGCCCGGCGGTAACTGACCAACTAAGCGCTCGGCTTCTGCCATGGCTTCACCGGTAGAGATACCTTCAGCCGGGCTGCCCTGAATATTTACCGAGGAAATACCATTAAAACGTTCAAGCTTGGGTGAACCGTAGTTCCATTCAACGGTAGAGAACGCGCTGAACGCCACCATGTCACCTTCGTTATTGCGCACAAACCACTTATCAAGATCTTCCGGATCCATCCGGTACGGTGCATCGGCCTGCATATAAACCCGTTTAATTCGGCCGTTGTCGATAAAGTCATTTACGTAAGCAGAACCCCAGGCAATGCTCAGCGTGTTGTTGATATCGCTTAATGACAACCCTAATGCAGACGCCTTTTCATTATCGATGTTAACCTTAAACTCAGGCACATCGCTCAGGCCATTAGGACGTACACCCACCAGCTTTGGATTCTGTGCAGCCATGCCAAGGAATTGATTACGCGCATTCATTAATGCCTCGTGGCCGTTCCCGGCACGGTCGACTAACTGGAAGTCAAAACCGGTAGCGTTACCCAGCTCACGAATAGGTGGCGGTAAGATGGGGAAGACGCTGGCATCCTGAATTTGCGATAAGGCACCAAAGGCCTGACCGATAATCGAGAACGCACTTTGCGATTCATCGCGCTTTTCCCAATCAACCAGGTGCACAAAACCCATACCTGAGTTCTGTGCCGCCCCGGCAAAACTGAAGCCTACAATGGTAAAGATATCTTTAACCGCTTCGCTTTTTTGGTCGAGGAAAAAGTCTTCGACTTGTTTCATGGACTCCAGCGTACGACCAGCAGTAGCACCCGCTGGCGCGTTAACCAGCACCATAATGTTGCCCTGATCTTCATCCGGCAGGAATGCACCGGGCAGTTGGGTGAAAATAGCGCCCATGCCTGCGACCAGCAGACCATAAACCAGCAGCGAGCGTTTTACCCGATGGGCAATACCGGTAGAAATCTTGCCGTAGTTGTCGCGGCCTTTGTTAAACACTCGGTTGAACCAGCCAAAAAAGCCTTTATCTTTTTTGTTCTCAACGTCTTCTCTGCGCAGCAGGGCCACACACAGGGTTGGCGACAGGATAATCGCTACCAGTACCGAGAACGTCATGGCCGATACAATGGTGATAGAGAACTGACGATAGATAGAGCCGGCAGAGCCACTGAAGAACGCCATGGGAACAAATACTGTAGACAGCACTACGGCTATCCCCACCAGTGCGCTGGAGATTTGCGTCATGGATTTCTTGGTAGCTTCTTTAGCATCGAGGCCTTCTTCTTCCATCAGACGCTCGACGTTTTCTACCACTACGATGGCATCATCCACCAACAGGCCGATAGCCAGTACCACAGCAAACATGGTAAGTACGTTGATACTGAAACCAAAGGCATAAAGTACGGCAAAGGTACCCAGCAGTACTACCGGTACGGCAATGGTGGGGACCAGCGTTGCACGCCAGTTTTGCAGGAATAACAGCATCACGAAGAATACCAGCACTACCGCTTCTACCAGGGTTTTCACCACCGAGGTAATCGACAGCTTGATAAACGGTGACGAGTCTACCGGATATACAATTTCCACGCTATCCGGCAGGTTAACCGCCAGTTCTTCCACGCGTTTTTTAACCGCTTCGATAGTATCCAGCGCATTAGCACCACTGGCCAGACTTACTGCCATACCCGAAGCGGGTTGACGCTTGTAACGGGCAATGTAGCTGTAGTTCTCAGAACCCAGCTCGACTTTGGCTACATCTCTTAAACGCACCTGAGAACCGTCGGTATTTACCCGCAGGACGATATTTTCGAAATCTTCAGCCGTTTTCAGCAGCGATTGAGCGGTGATGGTGGCATTGATTTGCTGCCCCTCAACCGCTGGCATACCACCTAGCTGACCGGCCGAGATGTCGGTATTTTGGGTTTGTACCGCTGCACGTACATCTACCGGCGTCAGGTTGTAGCTATAAAGCTTGTCTGGGTCCAGCCAGATACGCATGGAGCGCTGCGCACCAAACACCCGCAGATTACCCACGCCATTTACCCGGGCAATCTGATCCTGAAACTGCGACACCAACATGTCACTCAGGTCAAACTGAGAGAGGCTGCCGTCTTTAGAATAAAAGCCAACAACCACCGCAAAAGCGTCATTGGATTTGTTTACGGTAACGCCCTGCTGTTGCACCTGAGTAGGCAGCAACGACATGGACGACTGTAACTTGTTCTGAGTTTGTACCTGAGCGATATCCGGATCGGTACCAGGCTCAAAGGTAAGGGTAATCGACATGCGCGCATTTTCACTGCTTGAAATAAAATAGCGCAAGTTGTCGATACCCGTCAGGCTTTGCTCAATAACCTGGGTGACCGTATTTTCGATGGTTTCGGCCGAAGCCCCGGGATAAGCCGCGCTGATTGTCACCGACGGCGGCGCAACCTTAGGGTACTGCTCAATGGGAAGCCCGCTAATTGACAGAATACCCGCCATCATAACGATGATAGCAAGTACCCAGGCAAACACCGGGCGGTCTATAAAAAAACGTGCCATATAAGATGATTTCCTGAATTAGTTAACGCGGGTTAGCCCTGAGGCTGCCATGGCTTGGTATTGACCTGAGCACCCGGCTTTACCTTCTGGTAACCGGCAACTATCACTTTATCGCCAGCAGATACACCGCTGGTAACGATATACTGATCGCCGTAACTGCCTGAAATAGTAATGGTACGCGCTTCCACTTTATTCTGGGCATTAACGACCATGACAGAAAGTGACGTATCAGGCTGGCGAGTGGCTGCACGTTGTGGCACCAGTAGCTCTTGCGTATTAGAAAGACTCACACGGGCTTTGGTGAACATGCCCGGCATCAGCAACGAGTCAGGGTTTGGGAACACGGCACGCAGTGCTACCGCACCCGTGGTTTCATCAACGGTAACCTCTGAAAATTTAAGCTCACCGGTATGCTCGTAACTTTCGCCGGTTAATTCATCCAGCACCAGAGTGGTTGGCAGAGTGCCACTTTCCTGCATGGCACGACGCAGTTTTAAAACGCCTTTACCGGATTGCTGCATATCCACATAGATGGGATCCAGCTGGGTGATAGTTGCCAGTTGTTGCGTCTGGTTAGAAGTCACCAGGGCACCAACAGTAAAGTAAGAGCGGCTGATTTGACCGCTGATAGGGGCATAAACCTTGGTAAAATCCAGGTCAACCTGCGCTAATTCAACTGCCGCTTTGGCCACACTAATTTGGGCATCTGCCTGTTCTGCCTGGGCAATTGCGTCGTCGTATTCCTGCTGACTTACCGCGTTTTTATCCAGCAGTCCCTTATAACGTTCGGCCCGGGCTTCCAGTGTTTTACGATTGGCTTCGGCGCTTTTAACATCGGCCTTGGCGCTGGCTAACTGTGCCGCGTAGCGGGAATCATCAATTTGATAAAGCTGCTGTCCCTTCTCCACAAACGCACCTTCCTCAAACAAGCGCTCGGTGATCACACCTTCCACCTGCGGGCGCACCTGCGACTGCCTCAGCGGGCTTACCCGGCCTGGCAAGGTGACAGAATTTTCGACAGGTTGCAGAACAACCTCGAGAACAGAAACAGTAGGAGGCGGCTGTTGGCCACCACCAGCAGCTTGAGGAGCAGGTTCCTGTGAACAACCTGATATTGCAATAATCGATATTGCTGCTATTACCAATTTTTTGATCATAAATACTTTTACTTTAATGGTTCCTGAGGACTACTTGACAGGAAAACTGGACAAAAGGCTCTGTAAGATATAGTTTAAAATACATTCATGTATGTATGTTGTCAATCAGTCCAAAAAGTCAGAATATGCGACGAACGAAAGAAGAAGCCGAACAAACCAGAAATGCGATTCTGGAAGCTGCAGTAGATGTCTTTACCGAAAAAGGCGTAGCACGGGCGACCTTAGAACAAATTGCAAAAGCAGCCAATGTGACCCGGGGCGCCGTTTACTGGCATTTCAAAAACAAAACTGACATCTTTATGGCTCTTCACGATGAGCTTCATCGACCGTTTATACAAGACTTAGTAGACGGGCTGGAGAATACCGACGACGACCCGCTCCACAGCCTTAAAAGCTTCTGTATTGAGCTGGTCACCCGTTTAGAAGATGACCTTTACTTGCGCCGTGTGCTTTCACTTTTTTTACTTAAATGTGACTACACCGGCAGTCTGCAGGTTTGTCAGGAGCGTACCTTCGAAGCCCGCCTGGAAAAAAGTGAAGCGCTGTCGAAGTTCTTCGAAAAAGCTCAGTCTCAGGGTACTTTATCAGCCGACCTGGACCCAAAGACACTGACCCTGGCGTTAAGCTGTTTTGTACGCGGTATTGCTATGGAGTACCTCGAAAACCCCGACAGCTTCTCTATACGTGAGGAAGCCCCCAAACTGTTCAATGTTTTTTTCAGAAAGTGGAATTAACCGGCTTATCATTCAAAGACGTTGATTATTCTGGCTGCGCGACACCCGACATAACGGGTGTTTGGTCATGAAGTCTGAGATGGGTTATTGAGTCAGCCAAAAAAAGCCTGTATCTGTTCAGCATCTACCGCAAAGCCTGCTTTGCCGGCGAGATCAATTGCTGTATCCAGTTCAGTCACATATTCCACGTTAATATTATAGGGCTCATAGAGCTTTTTGATTTGCCTTACGGAGGTAGCCTTCGTCCGTGACTTTTCGGTAACAATATACACCTGCACCAGCCCGGCAGATATTGCTCTGCCGATACGCTCGGTGAGCGCGCGCTCTGCTTCAGGCACTAACAGGCTTTCACCATCCAGCACAACAATGTCGGCCCAGCGCAGCATGCCACTCTTGTAAACCGTGCCAGCGTAGGTCATGCCGAAGTTTTCCACACATTCAGTGTTCCATGGACCCTTGGCATTCACCAACACAATGTCATTCACCATGGTTAAGCTAAAGTCGCCGTGCTGTTTAACATATCTGATATCCATATTTTCACTCCGCAAGTGAACTGGATTTCAGTGTAGCAAAAGCGGGCCTGCCGCGACACAGAGTTGTCGCGAACAGGCAAGAAATGATTAGGCGGCAATAATATGTGAAAGTGCCGCAAAGGAAGGCTGAGACTGAATATCCAGAGGGATCCGCAAGATGCGGGCAATGTCGCTCACGCTGATTACCCCACGAATTTCATGGGCCTCTTTATCAATCACCAGGCAATGCATGGCACCATTCTCACGCAGGGCGTTTACTACGTCAGACACACTCGACAGCTTCAGCTCGCTGTAGTCGAATGCCTGCAACAGGGATTTAGGTTGCATCATATCCACCACCAGCAGTTCCGACCGGGGTATTCCCAATTGAACTACCCGTTGTAGTATTTTCTGCTCTGTAATATCAGCAAGAGTGACTATACCAACAAACTGTTCACGCTGGTCGAGCACCAGTTTCATTTTCACATGTGACTGACGCATCAGTTTTTCCAGCTCTACGGCTTTTACGTTGCCGTCAATCACCAGCGGTTGGTGATCGTGAAAATCGGTAAAAATACTCAGCGCTGACGACGCTAACTCAACATGCTCAAAGATATCCGGATGAGCGAGCGTATCAATAGATTCGGTTTTGCACAGGGTTAAATTATGCATGGATTTATCCTCATTTAATTAATTTCTATGCGTCTGTATGCACCATTGCACGACGCAGTTAACGGTGAAATTAACTAACTGAGGGGGGCGCTCTGATACCGTGATGAGAGCGGTAGGCGTGCTGGTTCCGACCCTGATAAGAGAATGCAGAATGGAAAAGATGTACTTCAGAAGTCGAAGCGGGCTGCGGCAGGTAGCCATCAAAATCGGTGTCACTCTCATCACTGATTTCAATGCTATCGGGGGCATTAGCATCAACGACAAGGTCGTGTAAATCAACACGCTGAACTCCGACGCTGTGATCATCATGCAGCACAGTGCTAACAGCGGGACAGCCCACCATTGCCACCATCACTACTAACAATCTTAACCAGTTCATCTGAGTACCACGAGTTAAAGGATATACACCAATAGACTTACAATGGTTCGGATTGGTTCCAAAGGAAAGTCAGTTACCGACCAACTGATGCTATTTTACGCCGAACTGCCAGGCTGGCGTAAAATGCGGTAGCGCAGGTCGGGCCTTCGCCACCGCCCAGAGTGCTGAGGATGTGAAGAAAAAGCACTCTGCGAAGCGCTACTTAGCCTGGGCTTCGGTAGTCAGGCGCAGCGTAATTTCATCACCTACATAGGGCACATACTGGTCGATGCCGAAATCAGAACGCTTGATAACAGTTTCTGCATCAAAACCAATGGCCTGCTTCTTCGACATCGGGTGCTCACCCATACCGTTCAGAGTCGCGTCCATAGTAACTGTTTTGGTAGTGCCTTTAATCGTCAGATCGCCAGTAACAGCAAATTTGTTATCGCCTTTTGGCACGACTTTAGTGCTTACAAAAGTGGCCTTAGGATACATCGCCGCATTAAACCAGTCTTCGCCAAGAAACTCTTCAGTCAGCTTGTCTACAAAGGTATCAACCGTTTCGATGCTAACAGAAATGGCGATATCACTTTGAGCCGGCTTTTCGGCGTCGTAAGTAATGGTGCCTTCAGCTCCGGCGAATACAGCCGTAGGTGTTGAAAAGCCGAAGTGACTCCACGAAGCCACTGCAAAGGTATGGGTTGGATCGACCGAATAGCTGGTGGGTGCTGCAAAAGCCGATACGCTGAAAAGCGCACTTAGAAGAACGGCGGAAAGTCGTTTATTCATCACAGATTCCTTTTGTTGTCTGAAAGAGTCATTGAATTTCAACTATTCTTACGTGATTAAAGGAATTTAGCTTTATCTATTAATAAAACGTTTCGTTCTGATTTATAGAATATGGCGGATAAAAATAATAAAAAACCGTCTCAACGTCCTCTGTCTGGCAAAAAGTCCCCCCTCAGATAGTTATATTAAAGAATTTTCGTTCCCTCAGGTTTTAACCCGCAAAAAATATACGTGAGTATCTTTTTTAATACGTTTGATTAATCAATATACGAAATTAAATACTACTATTTATAAAACCCCGCAATGAACAGGATTAACACAAGCGCTGAGTACAACGACATTACTTTCGTTGCCTGCCAGGAACTTGCCAGCCAGGCGAAAAGTTCCTGCCAAAAGCGTAAGGTCACGGATTCAATTAGAGCCGTATTGATGACTGTGGATTGGATCAAGCAACACAATAGAGCAACAGCCATGTTAGTACGTAAATCAGTTTACACGCAGCAAATTGAAGCGCTTGAACGTCAGTTGGCGCTGAGTAAAAGTTCGGAAAAAGAATGTCTGGCCATTAAGCGTCAGACGAACTATCTAGCCATCTCTGCTGCCGGTATGATCCTCGAATCCAGTCCTCAATTTGAGGCGCTGAGTGGGTACAGTAAAGCGCAGTTGACGTGTGAGCACATTGATAATCTGCTCAGTGAGTCACTAACCCAAACCAGCTTTTTTCAGAGCTTGCTCCAGCCTAACGCCGCAGACACCATGGAGCAACTCGAAGTCAACCTTAAGCAACCAGGCGGGGCGCTGCGCCATATCAGCGCACAGTTTGTTCCTATCGCAGATGACAATCAGGGCATTACCAAGGTAATTGCCTTAATTCAGGACCGCAGTGACGATTTTAGGCAGCAACAAAAAAATAAAGTTCTGGCCGATACGCTGAATGCCTCCATGGCAGTCATAGCCTTTACCCCTGAAGGCGAGATTCTCGAGGCCAATGAAAATTTTTTGCAGG
>Ga0213838_1001124_pt1 | contig 14722 bp, 16 predicted proteins | sample SWPATP13_FD_160577 | JGI IMG/M metagenome (GOLD analysis project Ga0213838, IMG submission 160577) | Coastal seawater microbial communities from Marineland, Florida, United States - SWPA TP1 #3 | ecosystem: Environmental > Aquatic > Marine > Coastal | place: USA: Florida | collected 2016-08-06 | reverse complement strand
CGCGAAATCCTGCCCCATGCGCCGGTCATCTACGCTGCAGACCTTGCCGGACTGCCCTATGGCAGCAAGACTGAGCCGCAAATCGCCGCGCGGGTCGCGGGGTTGCTGGGGCGCATGGCGGAGCGGTTTCGCCCGCGCCTTGTCTGTATCGCGTGCAACACCGCTTCCACCATTGCGCTTGGCATGGTGCGTGAGGTGCTAGAAGTGCCGGTTGTTGGCACAGTTCCCGCGATCAAGCCCGCCGCCGCACAAACCAAAACCGGCACGATTGGGCTGATCGGAACCGAGGCAACGATCCGCCAAGCCTATGTGGACAGGCTGGAGGCAGAGTTCGCCAATGGGACAAAGCTGTTGCGCATTGCCGCGCCCGAATTCGTGGGTCTTGCCGAGGCCAAGCTGCGCGGGGCTCCTGTCGATCCTGCGCCGCTGCGCGCGATTGCAGACCGCCTGCGCGCTATGCCGGGGGGCGAGGCGATTGACACGCTGGTGCTCGCCTGCACGCATTTCCCGCTGCTGGCAGACGAACTGGGCGCCGTGTTCGGCCCTGATGTGGCGCTGGTGGACGGCGCGCAAGGCATCGCGCGGCGCATCGCGCATCTCGTCGAAGGGCAGGACATGGCAGCAGCCCTTCCCAATCGCTTTGTCATCACCGGCCCGGTTGAAAGCGCCGCTGGCCTTGAAAATGCTCTGGCAGCCCGCGGTTTCGCTCATGCAGAACAATTCTGAGCGCTGCTGCAATGGCGATTGATCGAAAAACCTGCTTACCCTGTCCAAAGCAATCGCAAACATCCTGACTGGCCAAATATCCCTGCCCCCTTTAGGAATGCTCCAGAAACCTTTGGGCTGGATAGTGGTTTGACCCAAGGACGCAACGAGACGAGCCGCCTACGTGAATTACGATCAGATCTTCGATGCCGCGATTGACCGCCTTCACGAAGAAGGTCGCTATCGTGTGTTCATCGACATCATGCGCAACAAGGGCGCCTATCCCAATGCGCGGTGTTTTCACGGGCATAATGGGCCCAAGCCGATCACAGTGTGGTGTTCCAATGACTATCTGTGCATGGGCCAGCACGAAAAAGTGATCGGCGCGATGGAAGCCGCGCTCCATGATGTGGGCGCAGGCTCAGGCGGCACGCGTAATATCGGCGGCAACACCCATTTCCATCTGGAGCTTGAAGCAGAACTGGCCGATCTGCATGGCAAGGATGCCGCATTGCTGTTCACTTCGGGCTATGTCTCGAACGATGCAACGCTTTCGACGCTGGCGAAATTGCTGTCGGGCTGCGTGATCTTTTCCGATGAACTCAACCACGCCAGCATGATTGCCGGCATCCGCAATTCGGGCTGTCCCAAGCGGGTGTTTCGCCACAATGATGTGGCGCACCTCGAAGAACTGCTCGCAGCAGAAAGCCCCGAAACGCCCAAGCTGATCGCTTTTGAAAGCGTCTATTCGATGGACGGAGATGTGGCGCCAATCCATGCCATTTGTGATCTCGCCGAGAAATACAACGCCTTGACCTATATCGACGAAGTCCACGCGGTCGGCATGTATGGCGCGCGCGGCGGCGGGATTTCGGAGCGCGATAATGCAGCCCACCGCATCGACATTATCGAAGGAACGCTGGGCAAGGCGTTCGGCGTGATGGGCGGCTATATTGCGGCCAGCACCAAGGTGGTCGATTGCATCCGCTCCTACGCGCCGGGCTTTATCTTCACCACCTCGCTTTCACCCGTTCTGGTGGCAGGCGTGCTCGCCTCGGTGCGGCACTTGAAAGAGAGCAGCGTCGAACGCAACGCCCAGATGCAGGCCGCTGCCATGCTGAAACTCAAGTTTGCCGAGGCTGGCCTGCCGGTGATGGACAGCGTCACCCACATCGTGCCGCTGATGGTGGGCGATCCAGTGCGCGCCAAGAAGATCAGCGATATCCTGCTCGCCGAATACGGCGTCTATGTGCAGCCGATCAATTTCCCCACCGTGCCGCGCGGCACGGAACGCCTGCGCTTCACCCCCGGCCCTGCCCATACCGAGGCGATGATGGACGAGCTGACCGCCGCGCTGGTCGAAATCTGGGACCGGCTGGAGATGCAACTGGCCGAAGCAGCCTGAGGCTTGCGGGCGTGCCGTAGCGTCCTTTGAACCGCACCAAGCTTGCGCTACCCCTCGGCCCGAAACAGATTCGGGAGAGACGAACATGAGCGGCAATCCGCAACAGACCTACGCCGAGGTTGTCCTCGGGCGGCGCAGCATCCGCGGCTATCTTGATAAGCCGGTGCCGCGCGCGCTGATCGAGGAAATCCTCGAAATGGCGATGCGCTCGCCTTCGTCGATGAACACCCAGCCCTATCACTTCCATGTCATCACCGGAGAGCCGCTCGACCGCATCCGCAAGGGCAACACCGAGCGGATCCTCGCAGGCGAGCCCGACAGCCGCGAGTTTCGCAAGGGCCACCCGTTCCAAGGCGTCCACCGCGACCGGCAAGTGGGCTGCGCGGTCCAGCTGTTCGAAGCCATGGGCATTGCGCGTGACGACAAGGAAGCCCGCCAGGACTGGGTGCTGCGCGGCTTTCGCCAGTTCGATGCGCCGGTCTGCGTGATAGTCACCTATGACAAGGAACTCTCGGATGCGGACGACACCGTGTTCGATTGCGGCGCTGTGACCACCGCACTTGTCAATGCGGCATGGAGCAAGGGCCTTGGCTGCGTCATCAATTCGCAAGGCATCATGCAAAGCCCGGTGGTGCGCGAACATGCCTCGATCCCTGACGATCAGGTCATCATGAAAGCGGTGGCGATGGGCTGGCCCGATCCCGATTTTCCCGCCAACCCTGTCAAAATCACCCGCCGCGCGGTGAGCGAGGCAGCGCGGTTCGTGGGGTTTGCCTAGCACTACTTTGGCAGATTTTTGCGGATTATACGTCGCCATGTTCTACGGCAGTGCGGGCATGTTGGCAGCGGAGGCTGACTGAGTTGGGTCAGGATCGTCTGCCTGACGGCAGGCAGGGTCGGCTGCGGCGGCGGGCTCGGGCTTCTTTTTTCCGACCCGCTGCTTTCAGGCGGCGGGCTTGTAGGAAGGCGAACGCGATCATGCTCATGAGGGCATGTCGATGAAGTCCCTGCCAAGATCGCCCCGCGAAGTGATCTAGGCCAAGCTCTTCCTTGAGCTGCTGATGGGCTTGCTCACAGACCCACCGGGCTTTGATGGCGTCGGCCAGCTTTCTGAGCGGCGTGTCGGCCAGCAGATTGCTCAGGTAGTATTTGCGCTCGCCGGTGGAGCGGTGCTCGCCGACCAGCCATACCTCTTCGCCGGGAAGATGCTGCTGGCCGAGATCGCCAATGCGCTGCGGCAGGCCGTCAGCAACCCGCACGCGTGTGGCAGCAAAGCGCGCCGAGAGCTTGCCCTTCGTGCCGCGGCGCCAGCTCACGGTCTGCCAGTTGGCGCTCTCGAGCATTTCCTGGGCCGGACGCGAGGGGACGTCAGGCACATGGTTCTTGCGTGGTCGCCCGCGACCAGCGATCGGGAAGATCATGGCAACATCGGCCGGATAGACCTTCTGCTTGTAAGGGATGCCCACTGCCCAGATCAGTCCACGCTCGGTGAGGGCCTGCCGAAACGGGCCGGACAGGCCGTAGCCAGCGTCGGCGAGAACCCCGCCGAAGCGCACACCTGCGCTGCGCACGCGGTCGATCTCAGCCAGGGCGATCTCAGGCTTCGTGCGACAAGAACGCGCTTCTTCAGGAGCCTTAGCGCGATCCAGTCGCGTAGTATCGCTGGTCCAGCTCTCTGGCAGGAACAGTCGCAACCCGACCATGACCGGCACTTCGCTCGATGCCAGCGTCACCGACACGAAGGTCTGGCAGTTGGCGTTCTTGCCCAGCGCCGAGGCATATTGTGGCGCCACGCCGACTGATGCACGCCCCTTCTTGGGTAAAGCCGTGTCATCAATGATCAGCCATACATCGCCCCCGCCAAAAAGTGCATCTGCCTGTCTGCAGAGTTCCTCCTCCAATGGCCCGCTTTCCCACAAGGCACCGCCAATAAAATGGTGCAGCTGGTCATAGCCTATCCCCGGTGCACGCATCGCCATAGGTTGCACGCTTTTGCGGTCCCCGGGGGGCCGATCAACCCTCGACGTAGGCCGGGCACATCCGCTCCCTGCGCCGATCGCCCAGCAGCCCTAAAAACGGCGCAAGCCACTCCGTCAGATCATCACGCCAACCATTCGCTATCGCAAGCCTCCACTCGCTGGCACCATATGAATCACCATAAGCGACCCTTGGGAAACGCAGTAGGGCGAAACCAATCTAGAAAATGCAATTATGCCAAAGTAGTGCTAGAAGGCCTGAATCTACGCAAATTGGTAACGGAAGCCGTCAGAGCGCCGCCGGCGAAGTGCGAGAGCGACTACGCCAATGCCAAAAATCACAAGCGATCCTGCCCCTGGCTCGCTATCAGCCAATGCACAATTTTGCCGAAACGGCATCGCCTGCTGACTGGGATTGGAAACGGCAAGGTCGGTCGTATGCGGGATGGCATTCGCCGCCAAAACGCAATTCCAACCGTTGCTGTTAACAAACGCGTTACTATCGCTTATTTCAACTACGAAAAATAGCAAAAATCCGATACTTGCGATCACAACAAGCATCGCTGTCCGGGCAGATGAAGACAAAAGATCACTCATTACTAATCCCCCCCCACGCCTGAGCCCCATCCTAATCGACGTTCACAGAACTTTGTGGATCAATGACTTTCAAGCGCTTTCAGCTTGGCAGCTTTTGATCGATCTTTGATTCGATGGATGCTTGAAGTTAGCACGATGTTAGTTTGAGTCAATAAATCATTGATAACGTCGATGAGTCGCCTCGGCTTTCCCGGAGGCTCTTGTTTGTGAGAAGGAGCTCTCACGCGGAGCAAGAGTTGGAACAAGTTTTCGTCTGAGGTTCGTAAGCGAGCAGTGCGCATAGTTGGCGAGCATGGCCCCGATTACCCGAACGAGGCAGGCATGCCATAGCCTGCCTCGGCTTGGATCGCGCCAAAGCGCACACCTACGCTGCGAACGCGGTCGATCTCGGCCAAGGCGATCTCAGGCTTGGTTCAGCATGCCAAGTCGGTGCCGTTCAACCTGCATCAATCAATCGGTTGCTATTTCGCAGCGAAGGCGGCGTTGTTTGAAAGGGGAGACGAGGCGGAACGGGCGGTCGAAGGTGATTGATGGAAATTGATTGGAGCCCGGGCATTGGCGATCCGACATTCTGGGGTTGGACCACTGTCGCTGCTTACTTTTTAGCCGCAAGCCTCTCCGTGAGATCAGTGCGGGCCTCTCAACTCGTCGATCCACAATGGCACAGTGAAAGCGTATTTTGGCTCATTTTGGCCGTCGCCCTGTTTGGTTTGGGGCTTAACAAGCAGCTCGATCTGCAAACGCTGCTGACAGAGCTGGCACGAGCCATGGCGAAAGAAGATGGCTGGTACCAAGACCGCCGCGCCTATCAGGAAGCCTTTATTTTCATCATCACTGCGCTGGGGGCTGCAACAATTCTGATGATCCTAGCCGGACTCCGAAAATCTTGTTCCGAGATAAAGATCGCAGCCACCGGGGCGATTTTTGTGATCTGTTTTGTCGTGATTCGCGCAGCCTCGTTCCACAAAGTCGACGCCCTTATCTCAAGCGACTTTTTTGGAATGACTTGGAACGCCCTACTTGAGCTGCCTGGCATTCTGTTGGTTTCAGGCAGCGCGCTGGTATATTCGCAGCGGACAAGCCGGAGAAACCTGAAGTTGAAAAGATCAGCAAGGAGCCAGAAATGATCATTCCGGGCCGTCCAGCGGGATCACAAATTTCAGATGACAGCTTCAGCCACAGCTATGTTAGAATATCCGTGATGAACAAGCGAGAGATTGCTGCTAGCACCGATCTGCTTTGAGCAGGGCGTTTGTGGTGACGACGAGCTTTCGCATGACGGCGGTGATGGCGATTTTGGCGGGGGCGCGGTGATTGTCCTGTCGCCGCTGCTGTTGGTGGTGGCCGCGCTGATCAAGCTGGAAGATGGCGGCAAGGTGCTGTTTGTGCAGCGTCGGATGGGTCGGGGTAACCAGTTCTTCGATATGTTCAAATTCCGATCGATGCGTGAGGAAAAGCTCGACGCCAATGGCGAGCGCTCGACCGGGCGCGAGGATGATCGCATTACCCGGATTGGCAGTTTCATCCGCAAGACCAGCATTGATGAGCTGCCGCAAATCTTCAACGTGCTGCGCGGCGAGATGTCGATCGTCGGACCTCGCCCGCACGCGCTGGGATCAAAGGCCAACAACAAGCTGTTCTGGCAGGTCGACAAGCAATATTGGCGCCGCCACTGTCTTAAGCCGGGGCTGACGGGCTTGGCGCAGGTTCGCGGCCATCGCGGCGCGACCGAGCAGGAAAAGGATCTCACAGATCGCCTGCAATCCGATCTCGAATATATCGCCAACTGGTCTTTGCGACGAGACATCGGAATTGTTCTGCGCACCCTCAAAGTGCTGCATCACGACAACGCTTATTGACGAGGCGCCTGGCGCTGATGAGGGCGCTGCGAGCGGAGCACATACCGGGCTGTGGCGCGCACTCTGGAGATTTGTAGCACCATAGCCCCCATTGCCCGTAAGCCCACCGCGATCTCTGCTTACCGATCCGCCCGCCTGTGGCGCTACCGCGATGGGGCGGCCGGTATTTCTGTGCGGGCAAAGATCTCCACCGCGGCCTTGCCGGACACGATCGCGTGCGAGGGTCGGCAAGGCGCACAGCGTAGGTGCGCGCGCGAACCTCGCGTTCAGTCCTGCTGTTTGCCTTGTGGCACTGCAAAAGTGCCGGTTACGCGGCCGGGTCGGTTGCCTGCGCTCCCTCTGGCAGGAGCCCCATCGACACTGGACAGCCCGCTGTTGAGATCAATCACCAGCCGTCCGCCATTGAGCGTATCCGCGCCGCGCCGCAGTCGCACATTGCCAGCCATGGTGATGATGCGGCGGTCAAAGTCATAAATTGCCGTGTCGCCGCTGGCGCGTTCATTGCCGCGAGCAATATCCACCCCGCCGCTGGCGGTGATCCGATCAATGCGCAGTTGGCCTGCGTCATCATAATTCACCAGCATGCGCGACGATTGCAATCTGAGACCGGCTTGTTCGACTCGGACATCACCGCTCAGGATGATGCGGTTTTCGCGGTCCTGCCATTCGATGCGTTCGGCTTCATAACTGACCGGTGCGCGCGAATCATGCGAGGCGATTGATTGCGCCTGACTGACAATACCGCCCATCAGCGCCAGTGTTCCGGCAAATCCTGCCAGCCCATAGGTCAGCGCGGTGCGGACCAGCCGCTTTTCGGGTAAGGCAAGCGTCATTGCGGTATCCTCAATTGACCAGGAACCATCCGGGCGCGGGCTTCGCCTTCGAGTATCAAAACCCGCGCTTCGAGATCAGCGCGCATCGTGCGCGCAGAAAAAGTGCCAGCCGGGATTTCGCCTGAAACCCCGTCATCGCCTGTAATGGTCTGCTCCCTGAGATTGACCGCAACGCCCTTGGCCACCATCGAATAGCCATCGCTGGCGCTTAGCAAAACCGGTCCATCCACCCGCATCACTTCGCTGGCAATATCATAGGCACCGCCTCCTGCGGTGATGCGTGCCGGGCCATCGCTGAGCATCATTTGCGCCACCAGATCGCGCATCCGCACCAAACCCTCGCTGCTTGATCGCTGCACCGCTTCACCTGCCATCACGGCAAAAGGTCGCCCATCATCATCGCGTCCGCGATACATTGCATTGTTGACGCTGAGACGCTCGTCAATCATCGCCACCTTGTTGCGATCAAGCAGGAAGCTCACCTCACCGCGCGGCGCAAGCGGAGTGATAACCATCAGCGCCGCAACCACGCCCACTGCCATCGGCAAGAACCGCGCGAGAAAGCCCACCAGCCGATCATGCGATCCGCCGGGGGCAGCAAAGCTGCGCCGCCGGCTTCGCAGCGCGCTGGCCTCGCGGGTTTCCTGAGCGGCCATGCGGGAAGGGGATGCCATCGAGTCTGGTGCCTACATGTGGCTGAAAATGTCGTGTTCGGCCCAGCCAGCCAGATCGAGCCGTGCGCGGGCGGGCAGAAAATCAAAGCAAGCCTGCGCCAGTTCCAGCCGGCCTTCGCGTTCGAGACGCACCACCAATTCATCGCGAAGGGCGTGCAGGTAGCGCACATCGCTGGCCGCGTAATCGCGCTGGGCCTCGTTGATCACCGGCCCGCCCCAGTCCGAGCTTTGCTGATGCTTTGAGATCGATTGGCCGAGCAATTCCTCGACGAGGTTCTTCAACCCATGCCGGTCGGTGTAGGTGCGCACGAGTTTGCTGGCAATCTTGGTGCAAAACACCGGCGCGGCCAGCACGCCGAGGTAATGTTCGATCGCTGCCAGATCAAAGCGCGCAAAGTGATAGAGCTTCACCCGCGCAGGATCAGCCAGCACCGCTTTAAGATTGGGTGCATCATAATTGCTGCCGGGGTTGAAACGCACCAGATGTTCATCCCCTGTGCCATCTGCAATTTGCACCACGCACAGCCGATCACGCGCAGTGATGAGCCCCATGGTCTCGGTATCGACAGCGAGCGCGCTCGTGCCGGTGAGCACGCCTGCGGGCAAGTCTTCTTCATGAAAATGCACAGCCATGCGCTTGCCCTAGAGAAGTTGGGGATAGAGGGAAAGAGCCAAGGCGTGTAGCAGGCGTGGACATGACAGCAGAGATTATCCCTGAAAGCTGGCGTGCGGTGCTTGAACCGGTGCTGGCGAGCGCCGAGGCACGCAAGCTTGGCGGTTGGCTGCGGGCTGAGGAAGCGGCGGGCAAGGCGATCTATCCGCCGCGCGGGACGCGGCTGGCGGCGCTTTCCATGACGCCGCTTGAAGCAGTGCGCTGTGTGATTTTGGGCCAGGATCCCTATCATGGTCCGGGGCAGGCCAATGGACTTGCTTTTTCCGTTGCTCCCGGTGTGAAGGTGCCGCCTTCGCTGGTGAACATCTACAAGGAGCTGGAAAGCGATCTTGGCCTGCCGCGTCCGCTGCATGGCGACCTTAGCGGCTGGGCACGGCAGGGCGTGCTGCTTTTGAACAACACGCTGACAGTCGAGACGGGGCAGGCGGGTAGCCATGCCGGGCGCGGGTGGGATCAGATCACCGATGCCTGTGTGGCTGCGGTCGCGGAAAATGGCCTGCCAACGGTGTTCATTCTGTGGGGCAGTCATGCCCGCAAGAAAGCCTCACGCGTGCCCGCTTTGGGGCGTTCATCGCACCATCTGGTGCTGACTTCGGCCCATCCCAGTCCGTTATCGGCGCATAATGGTTTCTTTGGCTCTCGTCCGTTCAGTCAGGCGAACAGCTTTCTCGAGCGCGCCGGGCGCGGGGCGATTGATTGGAGTTTGTGACGATGCGTGATCTTGGGGATGATGTGGTGCTGCTGGATATTGCCGATGGCGTTGCGACAGTAACGCTCAACCGGCCTGAGGCGATGAATGCGCTCAATCGTGCGATGCGGCGGCGGCTTTATGAGGTGATGCGCGCGGTTGATGAGGACGAAGCGGTGCGCGCGGTCATCCTGACGGGCGCAGGAACAAGGGCCTTCACCGCCGGGCTTGATCTCAAGGAATTGGGGAGCGAGGCAGGTGCACTGGGTAGCGCCAACGCCACTGACCCAGCCGTTAATCCAGTCAAAGCCATTGAAGGTTGCCGCAAACCGGTGATTGGCGCAATCAACGGCGTGGCCATCACGGGTGGCTTCGAAGTGGCGCTGGCCTGCGATGTGCTGATCGCCAGCGAGAATGCGCGCTTTGCTGATACCCATGCGCGCGTGGGCATCATGCCAGGCTGGGGCCTGTCGCAGAAATTGGCGCGCATGATCGGGATTTCCCGTGCCAAGGAATTGTCCTTTACCGGCAACTTCCTCGATGCTGGCACTGCCCATGCTTGGGGGCTGGTAAATCATGTGGTGGCAGCTGACGACTTGCTGCCGCTTGCCCGCAAGCTGGCGGGCGACATGGCAAGCATCGACCCTGCCTTCCTTGGAGCTTACAAACGGCTGATTGATGATGGCTTTGCGCTAAGTTTTGCAGAAGGCATGGCTTTGGAAGCCGAACGCTCCAGTGCTGCCAATTCCGCCGTTGCGCCCGAACAGGTCGAAGCCCGCCGCGCCGCTGTCCAGCAGCGCGGGCGTGGGCAGGCCTAGACGGCGGTTACGAACAGGCGCCGGTGCGGCGGCCTGTGAGCTGCGAGATCAGCCGCAATTGCATCTCGCCGGTCTCATCTTCGCCGATCGTCTGCGATGCAAGGCTAAAGCTGTCTGCGGTGTAGCTGCCTTTGAGCGTGACTTTTGCTGTGCCGGGCGCACCAGTTGGCGGCGTGCAGGCGAGTTCGGCCTCCAATTCGCCGCCTGATGCCTGCCACTTGGTGTAGGAGCACGTGCCGCCAAGCGTGTGGAACATCGCTGGCTGCGGACGTTGCTCGCTATCAGGGGTGAGGCACGCGCTGCGCGGTTGGGCGTTTTTGGGATCCTTGGCCATTTTCTCGACCATGGATGCAGGCAGGCCGGGGATTTCGAGTTCCTCAATAGTGCTCACGATTTCCCATCCACCGGGCGTCATCATTTCTGCACTCGCATCGCTGCCGAGGGCCGGAGCCGTTGCCAACAACACGGCGCTGCCGCCAACAGCAGTCATCGCAGCAGCAATGGCGCCGGCAGCGAGCGATTGGGGACGGGCAGTCATCGGACGTTCTCCTCAAGATGAGCGGATAGGCATTTGTAGCTGCCGTGCCTTGCGCGCGCCTCGCGTGTTTGCGGGATAGCGATGCGCAAAGTCATCAACCGAACTGCGACATTGTTTAATCGGCTGTCCGTCGTCAGAACATTTGGCGCAGATCGCGGCGTAAATTAGCGGAGTGCGGGCCTCGTCTGGGGGTTGATGTTAAGCGGCGAGCTTGCGGTGTTGCAAGCGCCGATATTCGATGGTCTGTCGCTTGATCCTTTCGCGCTGTTTGATGATGGCTGGTGCCCTGCCGAAGTAGGCGTCTGCAGGCGTCACGTTGTTCAGGCTCTTGTGGTAGCGCCGGTGGTTGTAGTGCTCGACGAAGGCTTCGATCTGAGCCTCGTGGTCGCCGGGCAGGAAGTAGTTTTCCAAGAGGATGCGGTTTTTCAGGGTCTGGTGCCAGCGCTCGATCTTGCCCTGGGTGTGCGGGTGCATCGGGGCACCGCGCACGTGGCTCATCTTCCGGGCCTCGATGTATTCCGCCAGTTCCCCGGCGATATAGCTGGGACCGTTATCGCTGAGCAGCCTTGGCTTGTGCAGCACCGCGGCGCAGTCGCAGCCGGAAGCTGCCAGGGCCAGATCTAGCGTGTCGGTCACATCCTCGGCCCGCATGTTAGTGCACAGCTTCCAGGCGATAATGTAGCGCGAGAAGTCGTCGAGCACGGTGGAGAGATACATCCAGCCCCACCCGATGATCTTGAAGTAGGTAAAATCGGTCTGCCACATCTCATTCGGCCGGGTGGTCTTGGTGTGGAACTGATCGGCGGCCTTGATCACGACGTAGGCCGGGCTGGTGATCAGGTCGTGGGCCTTCAGCAGGCGGTAGACTGTGGCTTCGGACACAAAGTATTGACGTTCATCGGTAAATCGCACGGCCAGTTCGCGCGGTGACAGCTCGGATTGCTCCAGCGCCATTTCGACGATCTGATCCTGCACTTCGGACGCGATCCGATTCCACACCCGGCCTGGAGCCGATGGTCGATCCGTCAACGCCTCCGGGCCGCCTTCAAGGTAGCGGTCATACCAGCGGTAGAAGGTCCGGCGGGCGATGCCGAGCTGATCCAGCGTCCGCTTGGCAGGCAGGTGCGACTGCTCGACGATACGGATGATTTCCAGCTTTTCGGATGCGGGATACCTCATTCTTCGTCGCCCCCATCCGCGATCATGCTTTTTTTGAGCAAACGGTTTTCCAGCGTCAGGTCGGCCACGCATTCCTTGAGGGCGCGGGCTTCGCGGCGAAGGTCCTGCACCTCGCCAGTGGTCGCGGCACGGGCGGTATCACCGGCCAACCGGCGCTTGCCGGCCTCCATGAACTCCTTCGACCAGGTGTAATACAGGCTCTGGGCCCAAAGAGCTTGGGGCCTTCCTTGCGGCACAGCTCGGCGATGCTGTCCTCGCCGCGCAAGCCATCCAGCACGATACGGATCTTGTCTTCAGCCGAGAAATGGCGACGGGTTGCTCGCCGAATGTCCTTCACCACCCGCTCGGCAGGAGCCTTCTTGGGGGGCGATTTTTTCAAGGAGGGTTGGGTCTTCATCTTCGTTCCTTCGTCACTACGACGAAGCCCCAACCCTCCTTAAATCACAACCTCAAATCTGTGCCAGTGGTGCTGACGGGGGACAGCTTTGATCACTGACATCGGAGCGAAAATTTACAAGAATAATCCACTCGGGTACGGAGGCATGGGTCTCTTGCTTATCTTGCCGATGACCGTTCCGAATAACTCCCTCCCGATACTCCACTCGCATTCAAAGGGAGCGGAAGCAGCGTGGAGGCCGCTTTTTGAGCGTTTCACAAACTAGGGGCTCGAAGTACAAGACATTTGCGACTTCGCTATAGTAGGCCTTACGTCCTTTCCGCGCAGGCTCAAGGCAGAGTTCGGCGGAACCCGGCAACCGACCAAAACGGTGATGCGATGGATGCATGTGAGCGACCATACAGCCCGATCTTGGCTAAACGGACACACCAGTCCGAGCAGTCTGCATCTGGATACCTCGAAGAACAGGCTGTTTTCGGCCTCGTTTCCTTGGCTTTCGGGGCCGGAGCGCCGCTCGGCACCCCGTTTTCGCGCTATGCAGGCGCACCTCGCCCCTCGAGCCAGGCGAGGCGCTGGAAGTTATAGGTGAGGTTGGCCATGCCGATCTTGATGCGCGCGCGGGCGATGCCGATGGTGCGGATGAACAGGCCCATGCGGTGCTTCTGGCCAGCGAAAACGTGCTCGACCGCCGAGCGAACAGCAGAGCGTCTGGCATTGGCTATGGCGATGTGCTCGGGCAGCGGTCGCCGCGGCATGCGCTTCTGCGCCCGATGCGCTTTCAGCGCGTCGCTACCGACGGGAATAGTAGGTCAAACCCATTTCAAGAAGGCAGCTATGGTATCGGCATGCCCTTCGCGATCGATTGTCCAAGCTGTTCTGGCCTACACAGAAGATAATCCAGCTTGTTGTGATTTTTGTTCAAGCTTCTTGGACTTGATATGCTCTCAAGCCGTTGAAAATTCGTCACGCCAGTCCAAGCTTTTGTTATGTCCCACATTTCCTGACCACCGGATCAGCCGCTTAGACGGCCCGCAATCGCTTCGCCCATTCTCACCGGGCTGCCGGGTTGCAGGTCTTTGCGCCATTCCACCCGGCCCGGCTCGAACAAGAGCACGACTGTGGAGCCGAGATAGAAGCGGCCCATTTCATCGCCTGCGGCAAAATCAAGCGCGGATCCGCTGAAATCCTCGCACACTGGCTCGCGTGCGTGATCCTTGAAGCGATGCGGCCACACCGTCTCGATCCCGGCGACGATCATCGCGCCCACCATCACGCTGGCAAAGGCGCCATCTGGCCCGTCAAACAGGCAGGCGAGCCGTTCGTTGCGGGCAAACAGCCGATCGACCCCTTGTGCAGTGGCCTGATTGACAGAGAATAGACGGCCCGGACAGTAAGTGGTGGCTTGTAGGCGGCCGGATGCGGGCATGTGCACCCGGTGATAATCGCGCGGGCTGAGATAGATCGTGATAAAGGCCCCGCCGTTAAACCGGCGCGCTGCCGCATCATCGCCGCCCAACAATTGGGCGGCGGTAAAATGCCGCCCCTTAGCCTGAAATATCCGGCCACTCTCGATCAGTCCCACCTGGCTCACCGCGCCATCGGCGGGTGAGAGGATATGCTGGCTTGCATCGGCCAAGGGGCGCATGCCCGGCTTCAGCTCGCGGGTGAAGAAATCGTTGAAGCTGGCAAATTCCTCAATGCCCCGCGCCGCCTCGGTCAGATCAACGCGGTAGGTCGCGGCAAAGCGGCGGATCAGCGCGTTCTTGAGCCACGCCCGCTCACTCGCCGCCAGCCTTCCGGCAAGGTGTGAGAGCGTGTGTTGCGGAGCAATGTGTTGCAGCAGGACGAAAGGCGAGGGCATGGGGGCGAGCCTATGCCCGAGCCTGCTGGATAAGTCGACCGCGCAAGTGGCAGCATGGGTGGAATGCGCTAGCCGCGCCAACCGACCGAAAAGAACAGATTGCGCGGCAGACCCGGATCAAATCCGCCCCCACCGCCGGGGCGCACGCGCGGGGCATAGGTCGCATCGAGCAGGTTGTTAATCCCGGCTCCGATCGTGAATCCGCCGCCCAATGGCCATTCCACCGAGGCATCGAGCACCTCGTAAGCGGGCAGGAAGAAATCGGCCACGTTATTGTCGGCACCTTGCTGATCGCCCACCGAGGTGAAGATCAAGGCCGCGCGCGCACCATTGGTGCCCAGATAGGTCAGGCTTGATCGCAGCATATGGCCGGGCGCATATTGCGGGGTGAAGCCTTCGGCGGCCCCGCTGGTAAAGGTCGCATCGAGCAATTGCAGGTTGGTGGAGAGGCGCAGGGTGTTTTCGGCCTTGCCGATCCCTTGGGGGCCCAGCAGATCGAGCCGCACCGCCAGATCGAGG
>Ga0213838_1001113_pt1 | contig 14821 bp, 13 predicted proteins | sample SWPATP13_FD_160577 | JGI IMG/M metagenome (GOLD analysis project Ga0213838, IMG submission 160577) | Coastal seawater microbial communities from Marineland, Florida, United States - SWPA TP1 #3 | ecosystem: Environmental > Aquatic > Marine > Coastal | place: USA: Florida | collected 2016-08-06 | reverse complement strand
AGACGGCTTCTTGCTCGATTGGGTCAACACCTTGCCATATCCACTGGAATCGACGTAGGTTTCGATACCACGAATGGTTATCTTGCTGCATCTTTTCGTCAAGCAACTCTTCTGAGCTTGGCATGTAGTGCGTCAGCATCGACGTTTCTTTAGCTTGCTTATGCTTGACGAACAGAGTTTCAGAAAGGTTTTTACTAGTTTCTTCAGACATGGGCTTTCTTGATTAGGTGTTTGCCTAATCATATAAAAAAAAATGACCCGATGGAGGGTCATTTTCAATAAATAATAGCTAACGCTTACTTTTGCTTGCGATTAATAGGCTCAACGAAGTTAATGCCTGTATCCCACGGTTGCTCAATCCAAGTATCTTGAGCAATATCGACTACGTAGTCGTCTAGCAGGTCAGCACCAGATGGCTTAGCACACACTGCGATTAACTTCGCTTTAGGGTACATTTCACGCAATTTACGTGCAGTGTCACCGCTATCAACTAAGTCTTCAACGATCAAGAAACCTTCACCGTCACCTTCAGGAGCTTTAACTACTGTCATGTCGCGCTGATGATCGTGGTCGTAGCTTGAAATACAAATAGTATCAACATAGCGAATACCTAGCTCACGAGCCAAGATTGCGCCTGGTACTAAACCGCCACGGCTTACCGCCCAGATACCTTTCCACTGCTCAGCTGGCATTTGCTTTTCAGCGAGTTGGCGACAATATGTTTGCATGTTGTCCCAAGAGATAATGAATTTAGTCGACATAGTTTTTAAACCTAATAGTTATAAGCTTGTTGGTTTACGAATTAAGCAGCAGTTAAAACGTATTTCAAAATAAAGATTGCAGCCATTACCCAAACACTCATGGATACGTCACGGCCTTTACCACTTGCTAGTTTAATTGCCGCGTAAGCAATAAAACCTAGAGAAATACCTTCTGCAATAGAGAAAGTCAGTGGCATCAGTAGACACGTCACAACAACTGGCGCAGCTTCTGTAAGATCACGCCAGTCAATGCTCACCAGACCAGATAGCATAAGAATTGCTACATAGAAAAGCGCACCTGCTGTCGCATATGCTGGAATCATACCCGCTAATGGCGAGAAGAATAATGCAAGTAAGAAGAAAATACCAACCACAACTGCTGTCAAACCAGTGCGACCACCAGCAGAAACACCAGAAACGCTCTCAATATAAGATGTTGTGTTTGAAGTACCTAACATCGCACCGACAGTTGTTGCTGTAGAGTCAGCCAGTAGCGCTTTGTTTAGGCGAGGAATTTTTCCATCTTTACCGATTAGATCCGCTTTTTGCGCCACACCAACTAGCGTGCCGGCAGTATCAAATAGGTCAACAAATAAGAATGCAAATACAACTGAAATCATGCCGATTTCAAATACCGCAGAGAAGTCTAACTGCATAAATGTTGGAGCAATACTTGGTGGAGCAGAAACGATGCCACCGTATTGTACATCTCCAAAAATAAGACCAAGTACTGTCACCGCTAAGATAGCGATCATCACGCCACCTTTAACACCTCGGTGTACTAAAGCAATCGTTAAGAAGAAACCGATAGACGCTAATACAGCAGGTACAGAGGTAATTGCACCCATTGACACGAGTGTTGCTGGGTTATCGACAACGATGCCTGCATTTTTCAAAGCAATGAACGCTAAGAACAAACCAATACCAGCAGAGATACCAGTACGCAATGACATAGGAATCGAGTTTATGATCCATTCACGAATCTTAAACACACTTAATAGAATGAACAGCACACCAGAAACGAATACCGCTGCCAGTGCAACTTGCCAAGTGTGGCCCATGCCCAGAACAACAGCATAAGTAAAGAAAGCGTTTAAGCCCATACCCGGTGCTTGAGCAATTGGGTAGTTCGCTACAAAACCCATAATGAAACAACCAATAGCCGCTGCTAAACAGGTTGCTACAAACACGGCACCATGATCCATTCCTGCATCAGACAGCATCGCTGGGTTTACAAAAATGATGTAAGCCATTGTTAGGAATGTTGTCATACCTGCAATGATTTCAGTGCGCACATTTGTGCCATGTTCACTGAGTTTAAATAGCCTTTCGAGCATAATCGAATCCTATAAGGGTAAAAGTAAACGGTTGCGTAATCGATTGGCCTCGGATTATAAAGTTATCAAATAACAAATTCCAGATAGAATTAAGGCTCTAATCGATATTAATTGTAGAGCACTATGAAACCACATGATTAAAAGCTTTTTCTACAATAGAGAAAACCGTTATAAATCAACAAGAAAAGGACAGTTAACTAGGTTGGTTTACATGATGGTTTTTTATACCACGCAGCAAATTAATGGGTAATTAGCTGAGGTTATTGAAAGGATAAGCGTAGTAAAAGGAGACTATTCTTCAACAGAAATAGTAATAATGATTAAAGTTACGAGTCAGAGACTAAAAAACACTCAACTTTTATTGCAGGCAAAAAAAACGCCACTCAATTTGAGTGGCGGTAGAATTACTCAACCAATACGGTTGTAAAAAAATTCCAATATATAGGGGTGAACATAACGTTCAAGTCACATGCACTTGGTCTTAGTAACCAAAGCTTGTTGGGTATGCAAAGTTGCCAGTGTAAACAGAGTTGTTAAGCCAGAACATTGCAGATGGTAAACCTTTCATAACTATCACCTTATTAAATCAATTAAAAACAATTTTGATTTCTCAGTTCCATGGAGGCGATAAAACGGACTCATCCTTTGAGCATTTACTCTTCTCTCTGAAGTTGGTGCTAATATACCCATCAAGAAAAAAGATTACAAGTTTTATTTGATGTGAATCACAAATAAATTAAAAAACACTCAAAACAGCCCTTAAAACTGAAAGTTAATTACAAAAATGACAATAAAAAACATCAAATCTATAGGCATTATGCAAGCAAACGATTACCTCACTAGTTTCCTTTTACTTCTGTTGCGATGTGCTTTCAAAAATTGAAACATTTCCTCTAGAGAATCCCTACTCGTCCTACTTAGGTAATGGTATGCTGTCGGCCACAAAGTTAGATCTTCACATGTAGTTCATTGCTCTAATAATGAGTGATGAATTCGCCAATGATATGGCTATTAAACACAACAGGAGTCATCCGTGTCTGAATTCCATTCTGAAATTAGCAACTTATCCCCTGCTCCAATTTGGCAGTTTTTCGATAAAATTTGCTCAATCCCACACCCTTCTAAGCATGAAGAAGCCTTAGCTCAATACATTATCTCTTGGGCTAAAGAGCAAGGCTTAGATGTTCGCCGCGATCCAACAGGCAACGTTTTCATTAAGAAGCCTGCTACACCGGGAATGGAGAACAAAAAAGGTGTTGTGCTACAAGCGCACATCGACATGGTTCCTCAAAAGAACGAAGACACGGTTCATGATTTTACAAAAGATCCGATTCAACCTTATATCGATGGTGAATGGGTAACGGCGAAAGGCACCACTTTAGGTGCAGATAACGGTATGGGCATGGCTTCTTGCTTAGCAGTTCTTGCATCAAATGAAATCAAGCACGGCCCACTTGAAGTTCTACTTACCGTAGATGAAGAAGCTGGCATGACAGGTGCTTTTGGTCTTGAAGCTGGCTGGTTAGAAGGCGACATCCTTTTAAACACAGATTCAGAGCAAGAAGGTGAAGTTTACATGGGTTGTGCTGGCGGCATTGATGGCGCTATGACTTTTGATATTACCCGTGATGCTATTCCTGCTGGTTACGTCACTCGTAAGCTTACTCTAAAAGGCTTAAAAGGTGGCCACTCTGGTTGTGACATTCATACTGGCCGTGCAAATGCCAACAAACTACTTGCGCGTTTCCTTGCTGGCCACGCTCAAGAATTGGATCTACGCTTGGTAGAATTCAAAGGTGGTAGCCTGCGTAATGCCATTCCACGTGAAGGTTTCGTCACGGTAGCGGTACCAGCTGAAAACCAAGAAAAGCTAGCTTCTTTATATAACTTTTATACAGAACTTCTTTCCACTGAGCTTGGTAAGATTGAAGACAGCATCGTTACATTCAACGAAGAAGTAACCGCTGAGCAAGGTGTATTAGGTCAAGCAGAACAAGCTCGCTTTATTGCTGCGCTTAACGCTTGCCCTAACGGCGTAATTCGCATGAGCGATGAAATTGAAGGGGTAGTTGAAACTTCTTTGAATGTAGGTGTGATCACGACAGAAGAAAACACCATTACTGTACTTTGCCTAATTCGTTCACTGATCGACTCTGGTCGTTCTCAAGTTGAGAGCATGCTGCACTCGGTTGCTGAATTAGCAGGCGCAAACATTGAATTCTCTGGTGCCTACCCAGGTTGGAAGCCAGACGCAGATTCTGAAATCATGCATATCTTCCGCGACATGTATGAAGGCATCTACGGTCATAAGCCAAACATCATGGTCATTCATGCAGGTCTAGAGTGTGGCTTATTCAAAGAGCCTTTCCCGAATATGGATATGGTTTCCTTTGGTCCAACAATCAAGTTCCCACACTCTCCAGACGAGAAAGTGAAAATCGATACTGTGGAACTATTCTGGAACCAAATGGTGGCACTACTAGAAGCTATTCCTGAAAAGGCATAAGGCCTCTCGCTAACGAATCGCGCTAATAAGAAAACAGGCACTCTATGAGTGCCTGTTTTTATTAGGTCTGATTACATAAGTGGCTTAAAGCCTATTTTCTAGCTAAAAACTTTACGCGCGAGTGGCCGCGTAGCTTTCAAGCTCTTGCATCGAAGTCTGAGCAACGATCTCACCATCAATGAAATACGTCACCATCTCACCATCACGAACACCAACCAACGTTGCACGCTCGCCAGATTGGTAAGTAATGTCCATTTGAATCGTATTTTCATCGATTTGCTGCATCTGACCTTTATCGATCATATCAACTTGGGTGATTGGGCCAACGGGTGCTTCTGTTAATGACTTATCTAGCTGATCATTAATATCTAGCATGGTGTCTACTTTTGAATCAAAGATATGCGGAGCACCAGTTAGTGGGTTGCTACCCGTCCAAAACTCTAAAGAGTTAAATACTAAGTAGTCTGCTGCTACTGTAAGGCCGTATGCCGGAGCAAGAAGGATGTTTAGACCACCACGAGCATAACGGTTATCCACGGCTTTCAAGTTGAATTTCATTAGGTAACCGGTAACGGCATTACTACCTACACAGCCTGATAGTGCCATTGCAGCAACAGATAACGCGACAATTTTAGTGATAGTTTTTTTCATGATGACCTCTAATAGTGAATTTAGAACCTAGTATTTAATTTCGAACAATGTCGAATTGGCGCGCGATATTAGCGACAAATTGCATAGTGTCAATCAAGAAAATGTCATGGAAAAATCAAGTTCTCATAAATGAGAAATCACATTCGTCCAACTTACTACCACCCCCTTTAGTTCTATTCACGGGCTTAATATTTCATACAGGAAGGAACACAACCTTCAACAAACTTGTCACCCACTCTTGCCACAGTATGGTCATCATAAAAATGTCTTATCGTCACCAGAAATAAATTGATTAGGTCTAAAAATAATCGATTGGTACATTTCGCTAGCGGCTCAATCTTAGTTAGCCACAGTCACGAACTGCCTACCTGAACATTGGCTGCATCTTCTTTTGCAAGACTTTAGTTAGAGATCAACCATGGCAAGAATTAAACCCAATCAACCATTTGAGTTACTTGGCTACACAGTACAGCCAGGACAAAGGCTAGACATCGAATTAAAAGCGGCACAACTTTATACCCATTCACCGCTTTCCATTCCAATTGAGATCATCCATGGACGCCAGCCGGGCCCAACATTAATGGTCAATGCCGCCATTCATGGTGATGAGCTCAATGGGGTAGAAATTGCCAGACAGATCACCAATGCCATTGATCCTAAAAAACTGAAAGGTACGCTCATTGTGGTGCCTATTGTGAACGTGTTCGGTTTTATACATAAATCTCGCTATTTACCCGATCGTCGCGACCTTAACCGTTGCTTCCCGGGCAGTGAAAAAGGCTCACTCACATCGCGTATTGCGTTTACCTTTTTCGAAAATGTCGTTAAACAATGTGATTACATTTTGGATTTGCACACCGGAGCGATTCACAGAACTAACTTGCCACAAATTCGTGCCAACCTGTCGAACCCAGAAACATTGCGCATCGCGAATGCATTTGCGACACCAGTAATCATTGACTCGGCATTGCGTGATGGTTCGCTTCGAAGCGAAGCTGAAAAGCTAGGCATTCCGGTGCTAACTTATGAAGGTGGCGAAGCACTACGGTTTGATCACTTAGCCATTCGTGCTGGCTATCTCGGTATTCATCAGGTCATGAAAGAGATAGGGATGCTACGCGCGAATCGTAAGAAGCTTCCACTTCCTGTGATTTGCCGTTCTACCAGTTGGGTGCGCGCAGAAGCAGACGGTATTGTGCGAAATATGGTGCGCTTAGGCGAAAAGGTCGAAGCAGGACAAACTATCGCGTACATCAGCTCACCGCTTGGCCATCAAGAAATTGAAATGAAAACGACAAAAGGCGGCATCGTCATTGGGCAACAAACACTGCCCCTTGTTAATGAAGGTGATGCGGTATTTCATATCGCCTACTTCAAGCAAGATGATGACGATGTTGAACAGAGTGTAGAAAGCTATATTGAAGAAGTGGCGGACATTGATTGGCTAACAGAACTCAATAACTAGTTGCTCAAACGGTGGGTAGAAAGCAACCTTTCAAATACAAAAAAGCCCTGATTAATCAGGGCTTTCTTTTAAATCTATTGATTCAACTATTCAGCGTCAAACTCATCGGCTGCGCGAGCTTTAGCACGTGCTTCACGAGCTTGCTCTGCCTTTAGCTCTTTCGCATGACGCAGTTCGTCGCGCTCTTTACGTTGGTCAGCTTTACGCTCGTTACGCTCTGCTTGGTTCTGTACGAAAGCTGCTAATTCTTTTTCTGCCCACTCTTTCGCTTGAGCTTCAGTTTCAAAACCCGTTTCACGCTTAGACACTTTTGTAGTGCGAGACGTTACTTGACGAGTGATTTCAGCACACCAGCCATTACGTTTTTCAGAAAGGCGGATATCAAATTTTTTGTTCTTAGACATGTTCTTCATTTTCCTAAGGGAGATCATTAAGGGATCGGTCAACTTTGATAACTCCATCTAAGCTGAGCATCTTTAACACCATCCCTTGGTAAGCGCGGTATTAGAGCACAATTCCATAGATATTGCTGCAAATATTTGCAGCGGATCACACTACAAAACCACGAAAAGTCCTAGATGGGGCGATGCCCTAGGTTCGCTTCTGATTAAATCACCGTTTTCGTTCGATTTTTATCAAAAAAAGTCAGATGGACTATGCTGAGAGGTATACCTATTTATCACAAGAAAACGTGAATAAAAGTAAGACACAACAACACTACTCCCAATAACAAAAATAGCTAAGGAGTTACTATGGATAGCTTTATTGAAAATCTACCGAAAGTTGAGCTGCATCTGCATATCGAAGGCACATTAGAGCCTGAACTCATGTTCGAACTGGCAAAGCGTAACAACGTCTCCATTCCATTTAAAACCCCACAAGAAGTAAGAGAGGCATACCAGTTCCATAACCTTCAATCTTTCTTAGATATTTACTATCAAGGTGCAGAAGTGCTGATCCATGAACAAGATTTCTTCGACCTCACTTGGGCATATATTCTTAAATGCCAGCAAGACAAAGTGGTTCACACCGAAATCTTTTTCGACCCTCAAACTCATACCGAGCGAGGTATTAAATTCGAAACCGTCGTCAACGGTATCACTCGTGCGTTACAAAAAGCCGACCACGAACTCGGCATTAGTAGCCAGCTCATTATGTGCTTTTTGCGTCACCTCGATGAAGGGGCGGCCTTTGAAACATTAAAACAAGCTTTACCGTTCAAAGATAAAATCATTGCCGTAGGTTTGGACTCTGCTGAGCAAGGCAATCCTCCAGAAAAATTTAAGCACGTTTTCCAAGAAGCCATTGAACACGGTTTTTTAACGGTCGCGCACGCCGGTGAAGAAGGTTCTGCTCAAAACATCAGTGACGCATTAAAGATGTTAAATATCACTCGTATCGATCATGGAGTGCGGTGTGCAGAAGATGAAGCGCTTGTCCAAGAGCTTGCTGCGAAACGGATTCCGCTGACAGTGTGCCCGCTTTCGAATACCAAACTCAAAGTATTTGAAACCATGAAGCAACACAATATTGTAGAACTACTTAGAAAAGGGTTATGTGTGACCATCAATTCAGACGACCCAGCCTATTTTGGTGGCTATATGAATGATAACTTCGCCGCTGTTGCACAAGCGCACTCTTTATCACATCAAGAGATCGCCCAATTTAGTATCAATGCCATCGAGGCGAGCTTTATTGCCCCCTATGTGAAAGAAGACCTTATCGCTAAAGTTCGTGAGTGCATCCATTAATACCACAAAAAAGGGAAGCGTCTGCTTCCCTTCTTTATCTATTAGCCTGGATGGCCATCAACCCTTGGCGTGAGCAACATCACGGCAAAATGTCTCATGAACATAACAAACGCAAATACCCATAGCGCCGCGCTGACATTGACCATTTCTATAAAGTAGCTTGGGAAGAAAGCAACACCAACACTGCGTACCAACGCAGCCAGCAGAATCGCAAAAAATGGTAGCGCCATATTCGGCCCTTTATAAATCGCCCTGCCAGTATGCCCCATCGTCACACGTGCAATCATCGCCAAAATCAGCCCGCCTAATGCGCCAATCGCAAATAGGTGCAACATATTGTGATTCGCAAATGGGTTATCGAGCAAGCCTCTCAACAGCAAGCTTAAAGGGATACAAACGTATGCCGTATGCAACGCCCACACTAAGGGTTCAGAAAGCGTGAGCCATGGTTTCCAACGCACAAACTTCACCAACTGAAATACACCAGCAAGTACCATCATTGGCTGACCAAATTGACTAAACGTAAGCGGGAAGAAACTCAAAATGAACAACCCAACGAGCATCAAGTTTGCCGCCCACTCTAACCCAGGAAGTGGCTGTGCTTTCTCGAAATTAAACTTACGAGCAGTGAAAAATGGAATCACGCGACCGCCCATTACCGACAGCAGTAACGTAAACCACCACAGCATGGCTTGCCACACAGCAGAAGCAGGAAACGGTGGTAGCCCCTTAATTGCAGCGTAGCTAGCAAAGTTCGCCACCACAGCCAAAACAAAGAGAGGCACAAAGAACAGGTTTTTCCACCCTTTCGCTTTGACGACACGAAAACCGATTTCGTAAGCCGCAAACATTAAGAAAACCGCTTCTATGGATGAGATAAGCCATAACGGTGCTGGCGTCCAAAATAAGATCCTCGGTGCGAGCCATAACGCCACTAACACAGCAAGCCGGTGATGCTTTGTCCCGTTCACGCCTGTCCAAGTTTGGACCGCCGTCAGCACAAAACCAACCACGATCGCCATGGAGAACCCAAACAGCATTTCATGAACATGCCACCATAACGCTGGCACTTGCAATGCACCGGGTTGCCCATTTTGAAACATCCAAACCCAAGCGACGATAGCAATTATCGCGTAAGCGCTGCCTAAAAAGAAAAACGGACGGAAGCCTAAACGCAGGTACGCTGGGATTTTATCTTCAACGCTTTTATCAGTAATATTTAACAAACCCACTCCAAATACTGTTCATTGAATCAGTGATGTCTTTCACATTGCTCATCACTTACTACATCATTGAAAGTCATAATGCACATTCTGAGCCAATAACAAAAAACCTTATATATCAACAATCAAGAAGGTTTTCTCACTCAAAAAAGAGTCAATATGACAATTGAAATCGAGTCCATATGACATGATAGATAATATTAGACTGAAACAAGCGATTGTAGACCACCCCATCAACGAGTAATAATGAAGCGTTCACACTATGATTCTAGCCAGTATGACAAGGGGTGTTATGTATATTTTTGGATACGGAAGTTTGATCAATTCGGCATCAAGAAAGCTAACCGGACAAACAGGGCAAGCCATTCCTGTCATTGCACATGGCTTAGTACGCCACTGGGGGAAAATCGATGACAGCTATGTTTTATCACCGCTTGTCGTCAATCAAGGTAATGGTCAGGTAAACGGAGTATTACTAGAAATCGATGATGTAGCGTTGGCGGAATTTGATCGTCGAGAAAAAGGCTATCACCGAATTCAAATTACCGCCGATGATATTGAATCTGACGTTCCATTTAACACCGCGCATTCTATCTGGGTCTATGTGAAAGACGAGCCTGAAGCTCCGTGTAGCAATAGCCCGATAATGCAGACTTATGTCGACACGGTATTAGCAGGGTGCTTGGAAGTCTCTGAACATTTTGCGAAACACTTTATTGAGCATACACAAGGCTGGCACCATCCTTTCGAAGATGATCGCCACCAGCCTAAATATGGGAATCTAGCGGGCGTTGCCCAACATCACCAACCACTGATTGATCAATTGGTGTCTCGCGTTCGCACTGAAAATTAGACGATTTTAACACCTGCTGGCATCAAACGTTCCGGTGTCAGCAGCACACTTTCGGATTCATCAGCGGTTTCGGCACACAGCAGCATACATTCAGATGTCTCACCGCGCATCTTTGCCTTAGCAAGGTTGCACAACACCACGACTTGTTTCCCCATCAGTTCCTCTTCCGTGTAATAAGGCACTAAGCTTGTCACTGTCTGTAGGCTTTTATCACCAACGTCAATTTGAACAATGTACAACTTATCAGCATTTTCATGTCTAGTGACTTCTTTAATTTTCCCTACGCGAATGTCTAATTTCGCAAAGTCACCGTAAGCAATCGTATCCATTTTCCCCTCTCAATATCTGAATGACAAAGTTAAGTAAAATTTAGTAAAACAAGTAACGTTTACACTACCATTAAGGTCATTAATTACAAGCGGTAAAGATCTCAAAACTAGAAGTAAAATAAGAGGATAATTGCCTTAGTTACACAGCCAGTGTTTAATGAATAAAGTTCAGTTTAGAGGTTAACCATGGCAACAATTAAAGATGTCGCCCGCGAGGCAGGAGTCTCTGTCGCAACGGTGTCCCGAGTGATCAATAAATCACCGAAGGCAAGTGCAAACTCAATTGAGTCTGTCACCAAAGCAATGTCAAAGTTAGGCTACCGTCCCAATGCCAATGCTCGAGCATTAGTCAGCCAAAGTACCAATACCGTTGGTGTGCTGGTCGGCGATGTTTCCGATCCTTTCTTTGGCACCTTGGTAAAAGCGGTCGACAATGTGGCTCGTGAAAATGGCAAGCACATCTTAGTTGGCAATGGTTACCACAATCAGGAAGAAGAACGACAAGCCATTGAGCTACTGATCAACAGTCGTTGTGATGCGCTTGTTATCCACTCCAAGGGGTTATCCGATCAAGAATTAATTGGCTATGCCAAAGAAGTGAAAGGGTTAGTGGTGATCAACCGCCACATTCAAGAAATCGAAGACCGCTGTATATTCTTGGATAACCATAAAGGTGCTTACCTAGCGACGGAATACCTCATCCGTCATGGTCATACCAATATTGCCTGCATAGCCTCGTCTCACGACATTGAAGATGCGGAGCAACGAGTTGAAGGCTATTTAGCAGCACTTAAAGATCACAATATCGAGTTATCACCGAGCTATATCGAATACGCAGAGCCAAGCAACGAAGGTGGCGAATACGCCATGACTAACTTACTGACAAAGTCCTTACCGATCACAGGAATTGTGGCTTATAACGATTATATGGCAGCCAGTGCGCTGTCAGTGCTAGATGAAAATGGCATTCAAGCGCCAGAAAAGATGTCTATTGTAGGGTTCGATGATGGCCTGATTGCTCGGTATGTGCATCCGAAGCTGACAACCATTCGCTATCCAATCCAGATGATGGCTGAAAAGGCTACGCGCTTAGCATTAAGCCGAGCTAGACAAGAGTCGATCGCTAGCGACACAATGAAGTTTTCGCCAACGCTCGTGCGTCGAAATTCAGTAGAAAAAGTCTAGTCAAACCAAGGGACAGCTGGGAGTTGCTCGTCCCCTAGGTGAGTAAACATTCGTACTGACATACAAAAATGGCATTACCGCTAGGTAATGCCATTTTCAGTTTTCATTCAGATTACGCAACACCGTGACCTTTCGACGCCACCCAGATTCGATACCACTGCTCATGAGTCAGTGTTAAATCCAACGCAGCAACCGCAGTTTGTACTCGTTCGATGTTCCCGCTTCCCAAAATAGGCACAGGGTTAGATGGTAGCTTTCTTACCCAAGCAAAAATAACCTGATCGATAGACGTTGCACCAATCTCTTCGCCAACCCCTGCTAACGTTTGACGTAAACGTAGCATCTGTTCAATATCTTCACTAAAAATGCGGCCACCAGCTAAACAAGACCATGCCATAGGAGTAACGCGAGCTTGCTGTAGCTGATCAAGCGTTCCATCTTCAGTCACTTGTAGATTAACTGGGTTTATTTCAACTTGGTTAGTGACCAGTGGCGTATCTAATCGAGATTGAAGCAAATCGAATTGAGCCGTAGTAAAGTTTGACACGCCAAAGTGTTCCACTTTCCCTTGAGCTTTTAGAGTAGCAAACGCTTCTGCCGCAGCATCGGCATCCATCAATAAATCAGGGCGATGCAGTAACAGCACGTCTAGGCGCTCAACTTGCAAACGAGATAACGATTCATCCACTGAGGCTAAAATCGCATCTTTGCTGCTGTTGTAGTGCGATACTTTTGGTTTCGCTGCGCTTGTTTGCTCTGGGTAAATACCGCACTTTGAAACAATTTTTATTTGCTCACGCACTGTTGGATCTAACGCCAATGCTTCACCAAACATACGCTCACACGCGTTTCCACCGTATACTGGTGCATGATCCACGGTGGTCACACCTAACTCAATGTGCTGCTTTAGAAAAGATAACTGCTGCTGAGTCGTCATTCCCCACTCGGCCATACGCCAATAACCTTGAACCAATGGTGAAAATACTGAATGTTGTTCTTGCACGGTAATCCCCTATTTTGTATCAGCTAAATGCCTAGCCGCTTACGTTTCTAATCCCAGTATACGCACCACTAACAGGGTGATTAAACCCAAAAACAAGAAAAGATAATTCGATATAACGTACAATAACAATTTGGTAATTTCCTATACTGAACGATAACGTACTAACGTTGATTTTTGTGAGCCCCCTTTATGCATAAGATGCACAAACGATTTGAGCGCTACGCTTTATTCGGCGAAGTCGCCAAGCAACTAAGCTTTTCCAAAGCAGCCGACAATTTATCTATCTCTCGCAGCTACCTTTCTTCGCAGATCAATCAACTCGAAAAAGAACTCGAAACTAGCTTACTGATCCGCTCTACGCGCAGTGTTCGCCTCACCGCTGCTGGAGAAAAGATCTTGGCCAAAATGCAAACCATTAATGAATCGATTGTTCAGTTGGAAAAAGAGTTAGACCACACGAAAAGCGAAGTAAACGGGCTGTTAAGAATCACAGCCCCAACCATTTTCAGCCACCGATTTCTCGTCGACATATGTCGTGACTTTCAAAAGAAATACCCAGATATAGAATTTGATTTGAATGTCGGCTATAACCGAGAAGATCTCGCCAAAAGCCATTTTGACTTAGCCATTCGGGCTACATCCAACCCACCTGAAAATATGGTGGCTAAGAAGCTGATGCCTTATCAACACATCTGCTGCGCTTCTCCTGATTACTTAGCATTTAAAGGCACACCTCAGCACCCAGATGAGCTGCAACACCACAACTGCATGTGTGACCCTAACTTAAATGAGTGGCAGTTTTTTGATGGCGATAAAATCGTTACCGTTGAGACGCAAGGTGACACCTTAATCAACGATAACTTCTTACTACTAAAAGCGGCTGAGCAGGGGAAAGGCATCATAAAAATGCCCTGCTATTTGGTTGAACCTGCCCTCAAATCGGGAAAACTGGTGCAAGTCCTAGAAGACTATTTTATCTCCGAAAGCAGCGTGTACATTTTGTACCCTCAGCAGTTACGTCAAAGCACAAAGCTCACCGCGTTTACTGATTTCGTTATGGAATGGATGAAAGATAAGGTGTAGAAAAACAGAACCTCAATGATGAGGTTTATCAGATAGCAGATAAAAGAAAGCCCCAACATAAACTTCTGTTGGGGCTTTTCTTATCAAACTCACAACTAATCGTTATCACAATTAGCATGACCAATTTGAGCTCGAAGCAGAACTAGTTCGAAGAATCCCCCGAAAATTCAAACTGATAGCAAGTTGTATAAGCGTATTCTTGATCAGGTGTCAGAATACAACTTTCTTGCCTCCACTCCGGATGGTTAGGTGAGTCTGGTAAGAACTGGGTCTCCAAAGCTAAGCCCGCGTAATCTTGGTAACTTCCTTTGGTTCGATTCGGTGTTCCCGCTAACCAATTACCAGTATAGAGCTGCATTGCAGGCTTGCTAGAAAAAACTTGTAAGGTAACGCTACCATCTGGAGTGCTTACCTTAGCAGCACAAGCACCTTGCTTGCATTGCTCACTTAATAAAAATGAGTGATCGTACCCTTTTGCTGCGCTTTGCTGCGGATCAGTCAACAATTGATCGCCAATCGCTTTTGGTTCCGTTAAATCAAAACTGGTACCCACAACCGAATGTAACGCTCCCTGCGGGATTCCCACTTCGTTCGTAGGCAAATATTGCTGACTATTAACAGTCACAGTATGCCCTAAGCAGTCAAAACCATCATCAGCGCCCAATAAATTGAAA
>Ga0213838_1001111_pt1 | contig 14839 bp, 15 predicted proteins | sample SWPATP13_FD_160577 | JGI IMG/M metagenome (GOLD analysis project Ga0213838, IMG submission 160577) | Coastal seawater microbial communities from Marineland, Florida, United States - SWPA TP1 #3 | ecosystem: Environmental > Aquatic > Marine > Coastal | place: USA: Florida | collected 2016-08-06 | reverse complement strand
CCGCCGGCCTGGGAAGGCATGCCGGTGGCCGCCGTCCTGTTCCTGGGACTGGCTGCCACGTTCGCGGCGTTGTCCCTGGTTCCGGTCCACCCCGAACACCGCCCGGGCCAGCCCGCAGCCAGCCCCGGCCAGCCCGGAACAGCAGCACCAGCAAGGATGAAGTGGCCGCTGATACCGGCCGCGGTCCTGGCGGTGCTGGGGCTGATCTTCGCTTTGCAGGCCACGGTACTGCTCACCGCCAGCGAATTCTTCGTCCCGGTGCTGCTGGTCCTCGCCGGCGCGGCCCTGCTGGTCTACGCCTACCGCCACCGCACCGGCGCCAACCACCACAAAGCGCACGGGGTCTGACGAACCTACGCTGAGGGACTCGTTTCGGCCGGCAGCAGGTAGTCGACGAACCAGTCCCGGGCGAGGATGGCGGCCGCCGCCAGTGTGCCGGGTTCCTCAAAAAGATGCGTGGCGCCCTGGACTACGGCCAGCTGGTTGGGGCAGCGCATCATGGACTTCGCCTTGCGGTTGAGCTCGAGGACCTCGTGATCGAAGCTTCCCACGATAAGCAGCGTGGGTGCCCTGACGGCCGAGAGTCGCGGCCCGGCCAGATCGGGGCGTCCGCCGCGGGAGACGACGGCGTCGATCCTGGCGGTTGGTTCCGAGGCGGCCCAGAGCGCAGCCCCGGCACCCGTGCTGGCTCCGAAATAGCCGACAGAGCTGGAGGCCGTATCCCGCCGCGTGGCCAGCCAGTCCGTGGCCGAGGACAGCCTGCGGGCCAGCAGTTCGATGTCAAAGACGTTGGCACGGTTGCGTTCCTCCGCCGGTGTCAGCAGGTCCAGCAGCAGCGTGCCGAGCCCGGCCTGCTGGAGCACGCCTGCCACGTATCTGTTCCGGGGGCTGTGGCGGCTGCTGCCGCTGCCATGCGCGAACAACACGACGCCCCGCGCAGGCACCGGCAAGTGCAGCTGGCCCTGGAGCCGCACGCCCCGCGACGGGATCTCGACTTCCTCGTCGATCTCCGCATCTGGAGCGCTGGACGGGACGGCCCTGAGTGACGCAGGCGGCGAGTTCCGCAGCCGCTTGGCCGCGGCGTCGAGCAGCTTCACCACCTCGTCGTCCTCGGTGGGCGAGAAATCCCGGTAGTGGTAGCCGACAGCGGAGAATTGACGCGGCGTGGCGAGGCAGACCACCTCGTCGGGCTCGGTCAGGCTGCTGAGGGTGTCGGCGGGGGCCACCGGCACCGCCAGGATAACCCTCGCGGCGCCGAGCTGCCGGGCGACCCGGCAAGCGACCCTGGCCGTGGATCCGGTGGCGATCCCGTCGTCGACGATCACGGCGATGCGCCCGGTGAGGTCCTGACGGGTCCGGCCCTTCCGGAACCGGGCCACCCGGTTCTCCAGCACTGCTCGTTCGTGGTCCTCGACAGCCTGCAACTCCGTGTCGCTGACCCGGGCATGTGACAGTACGCGTTCTTCCAGCACCCGGGCGCCGCCCTCTCCGATGGCGCCCATGGCGAGCTCGGGCTGGTAGGGAAGCCCCAGTTTCCGGACCACGATCACGTCCAGCGGTGCATCGAGGGCTGCGGCGACTTCGAAGGCGACCGGGACGCCGCCGCGGGGCAGGCCCAGGACCACGATGTCCTGGCCCCGCAGTTCCGCGAGTCGCCGCCCCAGTTGCCGGCCGGCGTCGACCCTGTCCTCGAAGATGCTCATCGGTTTGGCTTTCCAATCGAGATGTCGGCCGTGGCCTCCATCCAGGCGTGCGCTCCACAGACTGGGAAATGACCAGTTGGCCGCTCCCTCCCACTATCTGCCAGGAACCCTCCGGATGTGAGGGCCTTTATGCCCGGTTTGGCCGGCGCCGCTCAAACCTGATTGTGGGGGCAGCGGATACCCCCATGGTCCGCCCAAACCTGCCCCGGCCCCTGGCGGGCGCGTCAAGAATGGCGGGAACCTCCTGTATATAATTTCCCGGTACGGTTTTGCAGCGGGCCGTTGGATTGTTCTTCGATCCGGCCGGCCGCCGTCCCCGCCCCGCTTAGCCGCAGGTGGCGCGCCTCTCCGGATCGTTGTTGACCTGAGTGAAACGGCACGACGAGACAGTGGTTAGAAAACCGACCGCACCTTCAATAGACGCAACTTCAACCAACCAGCATCTCCATGAACAGGTGCTCAACAGCGCCGACGTTGAGGACTTCCTGCGCGAGCTGGCGCGGGTATCCGCGCGCAGCCTCTCGGAACCCGGCGACGAGATCCTCTGCGGGATCACCCTCTTCCGGCACCGGAAAGCGGCAACTGTTGCCAGCAGCAGCGCTGCGGCCCAGGCCATGGATGAAATCCAGTACGCCTTCGGTGACGGCCCGTGCGTGACGGCGTCCCGGGAGCAGGAAACCGTTCACATCCCGGACCTGGAGCACTGCGAGCGGTGGCCGCAATACGCCGTCACTGTCCGGGGCCACGGCGTCCGCTCCATCCTGGCCCTCCCGTTCCTGCTCGACGGCGACACCCGCGCTGCCCTGAATCTCTACTCGCACCGGCCCGGCCGTTTCGACGGCAAGGCGATGGAGCTGGCACGGGACTTCGTGGGCCAGACGTCCATGGCGCTGCGGCTGGCGGTGCGTTTTGCCCACTACAGCGACACGGCGGCGAACCTCAAAGCCACGCTGGAGACCCGGACCGGCATCGACGTTGCGGTGGGCATCATCATGGCGCAGAACCGCTGCAGCCAGGCCGAGGCTTTCGAGCTGCTGAAGTCGGCGTCAAGTGCGCGCAACATCAAGCTGCACGCTGTAGCGGCCGGCGTCGTGGAATCGCTCGGCAAGGGACCGGCCAGGACGCACTTCGACGTCTAAGCCTCCTGCCGGATTTCCCGGACCAGCCAGTCCACGATCATCCTGCTGGCGCCGGCGCTGCTGTCGGCCCGATGCTGCTGGGCATGCCAGCGGTGCACGTCGCCCCGGCTCCCGCCGCGGGACTCCAGGTACCCGGTGAAGGGGCAGACCTCGACGGCGTGCGGGTGCGGGGACCCGAGGCGAAGGAACTTCCAGTGGAAGGCCAGCGCACCGAGTGCCGTCCGGACCTGGCGGGGGGATTCCCGCGATTCGAAGTCCGCTGTCCAGCCGGGTATGTCTGCGGCAGGCATCGGGCGGGCGAGATGGTAGCCCTGGCCATACCGGGCGCCCAGTACGGCTACGGCCTCGGTCATACCCAGGTCCTCCAGGCCCTCGGCTACGACGGTCATATCAAAGTCCCTGCCGATCTGCACGAGAGTTGCTATCAGGCTCAGTGTTTCCAGCGGACTGCTGCGCAGGCCGGTGAGCATGTCCCTGTCGATCTTCACGGCCGTGAACGGCAGCATTGAAAGCCGCTTGAGGCTGCTGTAGCCCGCGCCCAGATCGTCCATGGCGAGGCCCACACCCAGCTTGACCAGCAGGTTCAGCGGGCCGTGGAGCAGTTCCCAGTCCATGGTCTCGGTTTCGAGCAGTTCCAGGACCAGCCGGTGAGGCGCGATCGCGTACCGCCGAAGTGCCTCTTCAACGAACCGCGGACACGCCGGATCCAAGAGGGTGGACGGCGCAATGTTCACGGAAACACTGGCGGAGAGTCCCAGCCCGTCCCAAACCGCGAGGCATGCCAGCACCTGGTCCAGTCCCAACCGGAACAGCCTGTCGGTTTCCGCCCTGTTGAGGTGCTGGAGGAACGCTGCCGGCGGCAGAATGCTGCCGTCCTCCAGCCGCAGCCGGGCCAGGGACTCGAAGAGGTACACACCGCCGGCGTCCAGGTCCACCGCCGGCTGCATGAACATTTCCAGCCCGCCGTCGAAGAGCCGGTCCTTGTAGGTGGCGGCGGGTTTGCCGGCGGGCTCCGGCTCCGCGGGCATCCCGCCACGCGCTTCCGTGCTGGCCAGGGAACCCAAAGCCGCGCTGGCTCCCACCGTATTCCCGGCCAGTTCCCACCAGCCCCGTGTTCTGTCAGCGCGGGCTTTGGCCACGTTGAGGGCGACGTCGGCGCCGCGCAGCAGCGTTCGCTTGTCACAGCCGTCCCCTGGCGAACACGCCAGCCCTGCGCTCATGGTCAGGGAAATCGATTCCCCGTCCACGTCGAAGGGTTCGTCGATGCTGCGGCCGAGCCGCTGGAGGACGCCGCCCAGCGTCGCCGCGGCGTCGTCCCCGCCTGCCCCCTCGACCACGAGCACAAATTCATCGCCGCCCATCCGGGCGAGGAACTCGGCCGGATGGAGGCGCGCCTGCATCCTGGCGGCCCAGCTTTTCAGGATGACGTCGCCGGCCTCGTGACCGAGGGCGTTGTTCACTTCCTTGAACCGGTCGAGGTCAATCAGTCCGACGGCGACGGCGGGCCGGCAGCCGCCGTCGGTATCCAGCGCCTTGGCGAGGTGTCCGTCCAGGGCAGCGCGGTTGGGCAGGCCGGTCAGCTGATCGTGGGTGGCCTGGAAACGGAGCTGCTCGTGCAGCGCCATCCGGGCGTTGATGTCCCGTTGCACGCTGACGAAGTGTGTCACCTGCCCGTGGTCGTCCAGGAGCGGAGTGATGGTCAGGGCGTTCCAGAACGGCGATCCGTCTTTGCGGTAGTTGAGGATGTCCCCCCGGAACTGCTCACCGCGGGCCAGCGCGTCGCGGATGGTCCCGGCGGCCTCCGGCGCGGTACCCGGCCCCTGGAGGATCCGGCAGTTATTGCCCAGCACTTCAGCTTCCGAGTAGCCGGTGATGGCGCTGAAGGACCGGCTGGCGTGCAGTATGTTCTGTGCCGCGTCCGTGATCAGGGAGATTTCGGAGGTGGCAGCGAGTGCCCGGACAAGGAGTTCCGGGGGAATGCCGTCGGCAACGTGAGGTGAGCCCCCGGGTGCGGGAGATGGCCTGCGAAGAGACATGCTGAAGCCTTGAAGGTCAGTCCGGGGTGCGGAAATTGATAAGTTCACTGACAGACTAGCCGTCGCCCTGCCTGCGGGGGCGATTTTCGGCGCTAAGGCGCGGCCGTTATGTCCAGGATGGTCCGGATCGTGTCCTCGTGGGCCAGGATCCGGAAGTGGCCGGCGGTGTCCAGCTGGATATTGCGGGCGCCCGGCAGGACACTGCCCGCCGGGATATGCGGGTCGAAGCGTCCGTACAACGAGGTGATACGTTCGTTGACGCGTTCCTCTCGGGAGAGCTGCATGGTCACGGCGCTCCGGGGTGAGAAGGCGCGCAGGCTCGGCAGCAACATGAACGAGGCGTAGCGCGAGCCGGAGAACGGCGAGCAGACCGCCACCATGCCGGCGACCCGGCGTTCCGGGTCCAGTTGCATCATGACAAACTTGCCGATCAGCCCGCCCTTGCTGTGGGCGACGATCATGGCGTTGGTCAGGTCACGATCCCGGATGTAGCCGGCGATCAAATCCGCGGCTTTGGGGACCGCGATGCGGTTCCGCTGCAGCAGGGCCAGCACGTGCACCGGGTGGCCGGCCTCATGCAGCCGCTGGACCAGGGGCAGCATGAAGCGCCAGTCCTCGTAAACTCCGGGAACCACGACGACGGGCCGGCCGGTGCCGCCGAGGAAATCTTCCGGCTTGGTCCGCGAAACGGCGCTGAGGATCTGCCGCCCCGCGGCGTAGAGATAGTCCTGGACCCACCAACGGGCAGCCTGCAGCACCCCGCTCATGCAGGATTCTCCCGGGGAGTCACGATGGCCGCCGCGTAGGGCCCAACAAAGTCCCGGATCGCTTCGGCCACTTCAGCAGCGCGGTTGTGCTGCACCACGTGGCCGGCGCCTTCGATTTCGAGCACGTCTGCCTGGGCAGCCCGTCCGGCCAACCGGCGGCACCAGTCCGCGGACGCGACCGGGTCGTTGGCGCCCCGCAGTACGAGGACCGGCGCCGACACTCCGGAGATCCGCTCCTCGGTGGGGTAATCCATCATGACGCGCAGGGTTTTCAGGTACCACGTGGGTCCGCAGCGGACGTAGTCCGTCAAGACCAGGGCATTCGAGGAGGGGCTTTCGAAGAAGAGACTGTCGCTGCCCAGGGCCAGCGCCTGCTGCAGAACGGTGCGGCGTTTCGAATCGACCACCGGGCCCATCAGGACCACTTGGGAGATCCGGCCCGGCTGCTGCAGAGCCGCCTCGACCGCGAACTGGCTTCCCATCGAGTGCCCAACGATCACGAACTCCAGAACTCCGAGCTGTTCCAGGGCACCAAGGATGTACGTGGCGTGGTCAGCGACCGAGAGTGTATGGCCGGGCCTTGGGGTCGCGCCGAAACCGGGCAGGTCGATCGAGTACGTGTCGCCGGTTTCCGCCAGCAGCCCGTGCAGCCGGCGGAGGTATCGGTGCGAGACGCCGATCCCGTGAATCAGTACGACGGCGGGCCGCGCGGGCAATGCGCCCGCCGGCACCTTGGAGACAAAAACATGGCCGAGCCGGCCTGCGGCCTCGATCTCGAAGCGGTCGGGCCTGCTCATGGTGGGCTCTTTTCTGTTCGGCGCACTCTGTGCGCCGCTTGTCAGCATCCAGTAAGCATACTGACAGATTCCACCGGTCAGTCCTCGCGCTTGTCCCGCTCGCTGAACTCCTCGTTCAGGTCGTAGTGCCTGAACTCGGTCTCCGGGTGCGGTTCACCCTCCACGACGTACTCGTAGTCCAGCTGACGCTGGACCTGGCTGTCGAGGACCTGCAGCTCCGTGTCTTCCACTTTGCTGAGGTCCTCCGGGAACTCATCCTCGGGCGTGAGGTGGAGCTTCTCGTTCATGGAATGCCTCTCCGGGCCGGGAACGTGGACTCGAAGGGCCGGGCCCTAGGCCTGGCCGGGCTCCGGACCGACATTGACCAGCCAGTCGGTGCCGAATTTGTCCGTGCACATGCCGAAAACGTCGCCCCATGGCGCCTTCTCCATCGGCACCGTCACGCGTCCGCCGTCGGCGAGCTTGTCGAAGTAGCCGCGCAGTTCGGCCTCATCGGAGCCGCTGAGGGACACGGAGATGCTGCTGCCGGGCGTGTAGTCCATGCCATTGGGGGTGTCCGCTCCCATCAAGACCATGCCCTTGTCCGTGGTCAGCATGGCGTGCATGATCTTGTCCTGCTCGGTGGCGTCTTCGCTCGCTTGGTATTCACCGAAAGTGCTCATGTTCAGTTCACCGCCGAATACGGACTGGTAAAAGGTCATGGCTTCCTTCGCGTTGTCGCGGAAGCTCAGGTACGGGTTAAGCGTGGTCATATCCGGGACTCCTTGCAGCAGGGGCGCCGGCCAGGGTGCCATGTTGCGGCCGCGGCCGGCGCACTTTTACATGGCACATCCTGCCCCAAATCAAGCCTTTAGGGTATCCCCCTGGAGGGGCGCAGCCGCCTAGGCCGTCTGTCCGGCGTGCTCGCCCTCTTCAATCTCCTCCAGCAGCTTGTCGTTGAACGCGGGAAGATCGTGCGGGTTCCGGCTTGTCACCAGGCCCTGGTCCACCACCACTTCCTGGTCACTCCAGTTGGCTCCTGCGTTCTTCAGGTCGGTCTGGAGCGTGTGGTAGGACGTGACATTCCGCCCGTTGATGACGCCGGCGTCGATCAGGAGCCAGGGTCCGTGGCAGATTGAGGCCACCGGCTTGTGCTGCTCGAAGAAGGCACGGGTGAAGGCCTGGGCATCCTTGTCGGCGCGGAGGTGGTCCGCATTGACGACGCCGCCGGGGATCACCAGCGCGTGAAAATCGGAGGCGTTCGCCTCGGCGACCGTGAGGTCGACGTCGAACATCTGCCCCTTTTCGGTGCCACTGTAGCCCTGAAGCTTCCCGCTCTTGGGCGCCACCAGCGTGGGCTCGCCACCGGCTTCCCTCACGGCGTTCCAGGGGCTGGTCAGTTCCACCTGTTCCACGCCGTCCGTGAGCAGGAACGCGACTTTCTTACCGGTGAGATTGTGCTCTGACATGGGTCCTCCTCTGGTGTCCGGGGAGGTCCACGCCGCCGTCAGACGGCCGGGGCCCTCAACCCGGAGAGTTTGATGCCTTACACGATCAACTCTAGGAAGCCACAAAATAATAAGCAAGCTGATTATATCGGCGCCGGCGCTTCCCCCCGTTGACGGGCCTCTGGCCAGCGCATCACGGCCTCGCTAGTCTGGCGGGAGGACTGCTACCCGAAAAGAAGGCCGTCATGGACGAACAACACATTTTGGAACGCATCTCGGCGCTGGTAGAAGAAGAGCAGACGCTCCGCGAAAAGGCGCCGTCGTCGTCGCCGGACTATGAACACAGTCCGGAACACTCCCGGTTGAAGCGGATTGAAGAGGACCTGGACCAGTGCTGGGACCTCCTGCGGCAGCGCCGGGCCAAGCTGCAGTACGGCGAAAACCCTGATGACGCGGAGCCCCGCCCCGTCGAGCAGGTGGAAAACTACGAGTCCTGAACACCCGCGGGTTGGCCATGTTGATTGCATTGTTGGGCGACGTCATGCTGGGCCGGCTGGTCAACGAGCGCTTGCGACGGGCCGGCGCCGAATACCCGTGGGGCGATACGGGCGCCGTGCTTCGCAGGGCGGACCTCACGATCGCCAATCTCGAATGCGTCCTTGCCACCGGCGGGGAGCCGGAACCCGGGAAGGTGTTCCATTTCCGTTCGGACCCTAAGAATGTTGCCAGTCTCCGCAGCGCGGGGATCGGGATGGTGTCGCTGGCCAACAACCATGTGCTGGACTACGGCGCAGGGGCCTTTCGGGAAATGCTGCCGGCGCTCGACGCGGCCGGCATCCTGCATGCCGGGGCCGGACTGGACGGTGAAGCCGCCCGCAGGCCCGCGGTGCGGCGCGTGTCAGGGACCGCCGTCGGCCTCATTGCCTTCACGGACAACCAGCCGGACTGGGAAGCGGACCGCGGGCCCGGCATCTTCTACGTGCCGGCGGTTGGCAGCGACCGCAGGGTGGCGGAGCTGCTGGAACTGGTCCGGCGGACGAAAGCCCGCGTCGAGCTGCTGATCGTTTCCGCTCATTGGGGGCCGAACTGGGGCTCCGGGGCCCCGCCGGAACACCGCGAGCTGGGCCGGGCGCTGATCGAGGCGGGGGCCGACGTCGTCTTCGGTCATTCGCCGCACATCTTCCGCGGCGTCGAGCTGTTCCGGAACCGGCCCATCATCTACAGCGCCGGGGACTTCGTGGACGACTACGCGGTGGACCCGCTGGAGCGCAACGACCAGTCGTTCATCTTCCTGCTCTCCACGGACGGGGGCACACCCCGGACGCTGGCGCTGCATCCCACGCTGATCACGGATTTCCAGGTCCGGCTGGCGGGCAGGAGCTCCCGTCAGATCGCGGAACGGATGCAGCGGCTAAGCCGCCACCTCGGGACCGCAAGCAGCTGGGACGCCGCTGGTTTCCTGAAGATCCCGCTCGCTGCCGACAGCTGAGGCGCCGGCAGGCTCGACCGGCGACGCTCCAGGGCGGCAGCGGCCATGGCTGAGACAAGGATCTAACGGAACGGTAACCCGCAGTTAACGCGGTGGTGTGAAACTGGATTGCGGACCCAGATCGAGACTGACACCTCCCTGCACGGCAACCCTCCAAGGAGCAGCAGACATGACCAGTCCAGAGGATCATCCTCACGACGGCCCCAACATCCACGAGCAAAGCCAGTTCCGGCCGGACCTGAGCAGCCTGCACGTCCGCGAGGACGTTGCGATTACCGGGCTCTGCGGCAACGTCCATCTGCCGACGGGCCGCACCTGCGACCTGCCCGAGCGCCACGAGGGATCGTGCCATTTCGTGGGTCCCGAGGACGCGGAAAACCTGGCAGCCCGGTAGGCCCCGGCTCAAGCCGGCGCCGGGACTGGTTGCCGGGCAAAGAGCGCGCGTACTCTCGCGGTGTGGACATTGTTGAATTCCTGTCCGAACGGATCAGCGAGGACGAGGCCGTGGCGCGGACCCTCCTCGGCGACCGGACTGTCTCGAAATCCGGCGCCTGGTACGAACAGCGGCTGCTCCTCGAATGCGAGGCCAAGCGGCGCCTCATCCGCATCGTGGAATCCGCGCGTCAGGCGGCCCTTGCGGCGATGGTCAGCGACACGGACCAGGACGTGGGCTGGATCCCGCAATCGCTTGAATGGATGGAGCGGTCGCTGAATGCCCTGGCCCTGCCCTATTACGACCACCCGGACTTCGATCAGGACTGGTTCCGCAGCTAGGGTCGCTGTGCCCAAGAAATTCCACAGGTCCGTGTGCAATATCCAATCGCAGGCCTAAGCTAGGAGCGGGGGGCGCTCAATAGCGAAGACGCCTAGTGGAGGCCATTATGTTCAGCTACGTCCGCCGTCCGGGATCATCACAACAGCCAGCGCCTACAGCCCCGGAGCCCCGCCAGCATCCCCGGCCCACTGCTCCCCCGCCCAAAGCCATGCCACGGTTCCGGCGGATCGTGGGCGGCCTCGCCGCGCTGGGTTTGGCCGTGGCCGCAGGCCTCGTCGCGGCCGTCCCCTCAACCGGCGCCGAGCAGGAACAAAAATACATTGTGGTGCTGAACGATGGACTGGTCGATGCCGGTGCCACTGCCGCGGCCCAGCAGGGCAGCTACGGTCTTACCGTTTCCACGGTGTACCGCGACGCCGTGAGCGGATATGCCGCCACGATGACGGCATCCGTCGCGGCCCGCCTCGCAGCAGATCCCAGCGTGGATTTCATCACCGTGGCCAGGGAGTTCGAGAAGCCCATGAACCCCGATGCGACCTCGCAGGTGGCCCCGCTCTGGTGGCTGAGGATCGGCGGGACCCTCCCTGACAGCCATCAGCAGTGGGGGAAGGACTCCGTAGACGTCAACGTGGCTGTGATCGACAGCGGCATCGACGCCGGCCATCCCGACCTCAATGTGCGCGGCGGCATCGACTGCTCCACCGGCTCGCCGGTCAAGGTGACCTCCACGGACGACGTCGGACACGGGACCTTCGTAGCCGGCGTGATCGGTGCGAAGGACAACGATCTTGGCGTGATCGGCACGGCGCCGGGAACCCCGCTGTGGTCCGTGCGCGTTGTTGATGACGCCGGTCTGATCACGGAGGAAATGCTCATCTGCGCCATCGACTGGGTGACAGCGACGCGCAAGGACAAGAACCCGGACAACGACATCCAGGTGGCCAACATCAGCATCGGCGGCCCGGGCACCGAAACCGCCAACTGCGGCAAGGGGACGGATCCGATGCACTACGCCCTGTGCCGCTCCATTAACGCGGGAGTCGCCTACGCCGTAGCGGCGGGAAACTCCGGTCAGGACATCGCCCGCTTTGTCCCTGCCACCTACGACGAGGTGCTGACCGCCACGGCGATCGCGGATTTCGACGGCAAGCCGGATGGGCTCGCGGACCCGCTCTGCGGGTCCGAGGACTGGTCCAAGATCGGCCAGTTGGACGACCAGCCGGCGTACTTCTCCAACTACGCCAGCGGATCCGAGGACCGGGAGCACACCGTCGCCGCCCCCGGAGTCTGCATGACCTCCACGACGCCGGGCGGATATGGGGTGGCCCACGGGACCAGCTTCGCGAGCCCCGCCGTCGCCGGTTCGCTGGCGCTGTGCATCAGCGAGGGAGCATGCGAGGGCTCAGGCAAGAAAGTGATGTCCCAGTACTTGGCGCTCACAGCCGACTACAACAAAGATCACCGGGACTTCGGTTTCGAGGGTGATCCCCTCCGTCCGGTCAAGGGGCAGTACTACGGCTATCTGGCGCAGATCGCCAAATACTGACGCGGGTCGGTGCCGGCAGCCCCGCAGACGGGCGGCGCCAGCCGGTGAGGCCAGTGCAGGTGAGCGCAGTGCGGGCTAGGAGCCGGACCGGTTCCGCCGCCACCAGCGGCGGCGGGTGTCCGTTTCCGGCAACTCTTCCCGACCGGCGGCGGCTGCGAGCGCCGCGCGGCGCTCCCTCCAGCGCTGTAGCTCGGCGTCGACGTCGCGGGTCTTGGTGACAACCGGCGGTCCGCCCTGCAGCTGCCGCCGGGCATCGACAACCCGTGCGTTGAAGTCATCCAGGAGCTCGCGGACCTGCTTCTCGGAGTGCAGCTCGTCGATCCGGGCGTCGAGCCCGGCGTCCTCGGTGCGGAGCAGGATCGCCGGGGGACCCATTCCGCTGAGGTTTTCGCGCTGGATCAGGCCCTTGACCCACCAGTCCGGGTCGTACTTCTCCCCCAGGCCCGGGATGGGTTTGCCGGCGTACTTCAAGTGATCGAACTTTCCCTGCGCCATGGCATCGCGGATCAGGTATTCGGCCCTCGCTGCGTCGTCGAACTTTGCGCGCAGGTCCCGTTCCTTCTCTTCGGCGGCGGCCAGCTCTTCCTCTTCCTGGACCGTCATTCCGCTGATCCGCAGCGACCGGAGTTCCGCCGCGCGCTCCACCCGGCGCCGGAACGCCCCGCTCGATTCGCCACTCATCGTGCCCCTCCCATGTTCGGCCGCACAGCACCCTTCCAGTATGCGAACCAAAATTCATGCGGCCAAGTGTGCCGGCAGCGGCTTCCGGCGGTGGCCCCGACGGGAGCCTCAGAGCGTCGGGAGGACCTGCTCGCGGACCTGCTTGCGGAGGATCTTGCCGAGCATCGAGCGCGGCATGTCAGGGATGGCGACGATCCGTTTGGGGACCTTATAGCCGGCCAGGTGATCGCGGCAGTGCTCGCGGAGGGCGTCCTCGTCCAGCATGGAACCCGGTTCGAGTTCGACGGCGGCGATCACCATCTCGCCGCCCCGTTCGAGGGGTTTCCCGACGACGGCAGCGTCCTTGACGTCCGTGTGCAGCCGCAGCACGGCCTCCACCTCGGTGGGCGAGACGTTGAAGCCGCCTGTGATGATGAGTTCCTTGGCCCGGTCCACGATCGTGGTGAAACCGTCATTGTCCACGGTCACCACGTCGCCGGTCCGCAGCCAGCCGTCGGCGGTAAGGGTCTTCGCAGTTTCCTCCGGGTTGTTCCAGTAGCCCTGGAACACCTGCGGGCCTTTCAGCAGCAGCTCCCCCGGCTGGCCGGGCGCGACCTCCACTGCGGGATCGCTCACGTCAACGACCTTCATCAGGGTCGAGGGGAACGGCACTCCGATGGTGCCGTTGCGGCGGGTGGGGTGGAAGGGGTTTCCCAGAGCGACCGGGGAGGACTCGGTCATGCCGTAGCCCTCCACGAGCAGGCCGCCGGAGACCGACTCCCACAGCTCCACCACATGGTCCGGCAGGTTCATGGCACCGGAGATGCAGTACTTGCAGGACCGGAGCGAGATGCCCTTCTCCTTCGCGGCCATGGCAGTGCGCTCGTAGATCGGCGGGACGGCGCAGTACACCGTGGCGGGCGATTTCTTCATCGCAGCCAGCACCAGGTCCGGGTCAAACTTGGGGAACAGGACCAGCAGGCCCTGCTTGCGGATCCCGTAGGTGAGGTACAGCGTCATGCCGAAGGCGTGGAACATCGGCAGGATCGCGTAGAAGATTTCCTTGCGGTACTCGGCCCCCTGCATCCAGGCCTCGCCCTGCAGGGCGTTGGAGTACAGATTGAAGTGTGTGAGCATGGCGCCCTTGGGGCGGCCGGTGGTCCCCGAGGTGTACTGGATCGCGGCGAGGTCATCCACCGAGGGGCGGGGGTGTTCCGGGGCGATCCGGCCGTAGCCCAGGAGAGCCTTCCACGGGGTCGTTCCCGGGGCCGGCCCGGTCAGCGCTTCGCGGGACGCCCGCAGTTTCTTCACCGGCAGACGCAGTGCCAGGCGTTTGACGGCGGGGAACGCTTCAAGGAGGTTGACCGAGACAACATGGTCGATCTCGACGTCGGACGGGAAGTCCCGGATGGCCGCCGCGGCTTTGTCCCAGGCGATGACAACACGGGCCTGGTGGTCCTCAAACTGGTGGCGGAGTTCCCGGGACGTGTACAGCGGGTTATGTTCGACGACGACGGCGCCGAGGCGCAGGACCGCGTAGAAGGCAACGACGTGCTGCGGGCAGTTCGGCAGGATCAGCGCTACCCTGTCACCGGCGCGGACACCCAGGCGGCGCAGGCCCTCGGCCGCCCTCTCGACCTGCTCGCCGAGTTCTGTGTAGCTGGTTCGGCGGCCGAAGAACTCCAGTGCGGGAGCCGTGCCGGCCCCGGCCACGGATCGCTCCAGCATGTCCACGAGCGACTCCGTGGGCTGTTCAATCTGGGCGGGGACGCCCGGCTGGTAGTTCTTCACCCAGGGCAGCTGGTCCGTGTTCTCCATGGTCACATCTTGCCGTGAACCGCCTTCCCCCAGCGAATTCCCGGCGCCTCAGCCTGTCCAGGGACAAGTTCCTCCTACGTGGCTTCCCTCCAGGGAGGGCCGCTGAGGGGTACAGGCGTTGAGCCGGACAGCAGCGACCGGGAGCCGTGGGCGACGCGGCGTCCGCGGAGATATCCTGCGGCTGTGGCCGCCAGAACGGCCACATCGGCGCCCGCCCGGCGCAAACCGTCGGGGTCGGCGCCGCGGCCCCAGGCCGCTACTGCGGAAAAGACCGCCCTCGGCAGGACGCTGCGCACGTAGCGCCGCTCGGGACCCAGGGCACGTTTGTGTCCCACGATGTGACTGACCTGGGCTTTGGAAAGACCCTCCGACCATGAACGCTCCAGCATGTACCGGAATGTGCCCCGCTGGACCGGTACATGGTGATGCACCAGGGCAGCCGGTTCGTACACAATGCGGGAGCCCGGGGAGCCAACAGCCGCCCGGATGCAGATTTCGGTCTCCTCGCATCCCAGCGGTTTCGTGCCCTGGCGTCCAAGGGAAAGATTGAAGCCGCCAACCTGCTGGAGCACCTGAAGCCGGAAGGACATGTTGGCGCCGATGACATTGCGCACCTCAGAGGCCACCTTGGGCATGCCGCGGTGGCTACAGCCGACGATCCAGTCCAGTTCAGGGCCGAAGT
>Ga0213838_1001099_pt1 | contig 14973 bp, 14 predicted proteins | sample SWPATP13_FD_160577 | JGI IMG/M metagenome (GOLD analysis project Ga0213838, IMG submission 160577) | Coastal seawater microbial communities from Marineland, Florida, United States - SWPA TP1 #3 | ecosystem: Environmental > Aquatic > Marine > Coastal | place: USA: Florida | collected 2016-08-06 | reverse complement strand
TGACATTAAATTTTAGGTGTATCCACCAATCGGCCATCATAGAAAGATACGCTTCATCAACCGCATCGCTTGAGATCGTAAACGCTCGGTCGATATGCGGTGGCACTAAGGTGCGCTTTTCCGCTTGTTGTTGGCTTAATAAAGCAAAACTCAACCCAGCGGTTCCTAAAGCGGTGATCAATACCACCGCGGTGAGGACGTAATTGATAAAGCGAGCTGCTTTAAGCGCCTCGCCGTTATGTTCATTGAGCATCAGTAAATCCAATATTTTTTTGTGGCGGGGGGCGTGCGTTTAAAAATGGTTTTATTCGCTGTGTCATCCCCATACCAGTGGATGAAGTGAATGATGAATTTGGGGCCGTGTCGGACTTTTAAGCTGCGAATGGTGAGAAAAAAGCCGATACACACGGAAACCGCGACCAACCGATTGATGTTGAACAACATCAAAAACAACAAGATAGAAGGGAGTATTTCATCGATTGGAAATCCGACTATTTTGACGTCGGTTTGTAAGTAGTTTGGAAAAGCGAAGAGGGTTTGTTTGTCTTGATGGTCCATGGTGAAATAAGGCGAATAGTTTCGCGCTCTCCTTATGTGGTTTATAAGCCTACAAACCCTTTACCGACTTCCCAGAACACCACGCCAACGAAAAAGCCGATGATGCCACCCACCCAGTTCTTTTGCATGATGCCAACGATGATGCCGCCAATCAGGCCTGCCACCAGAATGTAGAACTCGCCAGAAGACCCCGTTCCGACCGTGTTGGTCACGGTATCTTTACCACTGGCAAAAAGGTCATCAGCGTAAGCGGGTGACGCACAGGCAAAGTAGACGGCCATGAGCGTACAAAAGTGACGCCAATACGTAAGAGGAAGGTTGAAGCGTGAGGTTTTATCTTTCATGTGGTTACCTTTAAATGTGAATAAAAGAGGCACGACATCGCACCGCCTTTATCAAAAGGGGTGTCGTGCATCTGGTGGGTTGAAAAATGGACGTTGTTAGTTCCCCATATTTTGGGGAATGCTTTGGGCCGCATGAGTGAAGGTGTTGCCGTTGAGCCCCATGGTTCTTCTCGATTACATTAAAGGCAACAAGGAAGCGTTTACATACTTCAAACCGCGATTGCGACTGACGTGTTGTTTCCAATTTTGAGGGGTCATGATCGTGTTCTTGAGTTTACGATAATGTTTTTTGCGAGCATTTTTTGATGGTGGTGGCGTGAGTTGACGGACCGATTGGGTATGTTTTTGAACCGAAACGAAATGAACGCCCTTCCAATAGAAAGGAAAGGGGAGACGGTCAGTAAAAGGCAATAAAGCAGCAAATGCCATGTATTCACGCCCGACCGAGCCCAGTACTTTGAAGCTGACAAAATCCCCTTGCTCAACAAAGCGGTCCAATAAACTCCCCGCCTCATCTTCACGACAATATCCGTATACAATTTGCATTATTTAAACTCCTTTTAAGGACATTGTTTTGCTCTTTTAAAAGAACAAAACAATGGGCTCTCTCTCAAGAGCCGTGCTACAAACTGGCTTGTGCATTCTTGTAGTAGAATACGCACACCCAAAGGGTGTGGTGTCTGGTATTCCCAAGTAACTCTGTTGAACCACTCAACCAGCATGCTTAATTGAGTAGAAAAACAGCCTTGGACGTCGCCCCAGATAAGGCTCCTGAACTTTTTAGGCATATTACGCAGGCCTGCGCCCATCGGCGGCGCTTTTTGCAATAGTGAAGGCAGCCACTCTTACGGTGATGCGGGTGTTGGTATGCAGATGGAATAAAAAGCCGACGAATGTGTTTTTCGACTTTGATTTCAAAGACTGCGATATCAACGTAGTCAGTATGAATCAACATTAATGGGGAAGACAATGTTTGAATACATCGGAAACGCACAATGGACTTGGTGTTCGATAGCTCGTGAAAGAACGGGGCCAAAAGGGTTTTCTGAAGAACATGCTCTGATGTTTAAGGCGGGAACGGTCTGCTATCCTGGTTGGGCTCCAATAGGCTAAACCAGGAGTACTAGCAACAACATCTTTTCGTTGTTGATTAAGGCAAGCTTCATGACGTTTTTAGTTGAGCGTCTCACTAACCCGCTCGTGAGTATAACCATGAGCTAAAGCCCAGCGATGGAGATCTTCAATCGGCATAGGTTTGGCGTAATAGTAACCTTGATGTTGAAAGACGCCTCTTAATAAAAGCCCTTTAGCTTCGAGTTTATTTTCAACTCCTTCCGCTACTAGATTGAGCTCTAATTGTTTAGCCATCTCAATATACCCATCGAGAACAGCGGACTTTCCTTCATCAATGGACCGTGTAAACATTTTGTCTATTTTGATAGTGTCAATATCGAAATAATGCAAGTAGGAGTTTCCGCCATAACCGGTACCTGCATCATCAAGGCTTATTTTAAGTCCTAATGTTTTGAGTAAGGCGATACGCTGACTGGCAAACGCTAAATTTTCAATCGGTTGACGTTCTGTTAATTCAAGCGTCAGTTGTGAATAGTTGTGCTGAAACCGCTTTAAATAGTGGTAAAAATCGTCATTTTGGAGGTGCAGAGGCGTGATGTTGACACTGCAATAAAACTCGCAGTTTTGACTCATCAAAGACGATAAGTCTTGGTAAATGGTTGTAATGAGATTCTCTGTTGTTGGAATGATCTCCCCACTTTGCTCTAGATAATGGATGAACTTGCTTGGTTCTATGACACGGCCATCAGAGGGAAGCCATCGGAGTAATGCTTCGACACCGAGCATTTTACCTGTTTGTGCGTCGACGATGGGTTGATAATAGGGGAAAAACTGGGCGTCTCGAACCGCTTTTTGAAGAGCAATTTCTTTTTTTGCGTGCCAATAGGAAACACATAACCAAAGAATGGTGAGTGAAATCATAAAGAGTAAAGTGGTGACCGGCCACAAGTTTTGCTTAAACTTCGAGAGCACTCGTGAGGTTGAGACGGAGGATTCAAAGGTAAGAGGCAGATAGTTTGAAGCAACTGAGTTCGAGTACAGGCGATCGGCATTGGGCAAACTGCCTATTTCAAGGATAGTGTAATTTTCTTTTGGTAAAGATAAACGAATAGAGCGTTGATGGTCTAAATCATTTTCAAGAAAAAGGTATTCCGTGCGTAATGGAAAGAGGAAACCATATTGTCCATTCGAACCGTATAGATAGGGGGGATGTTTTGGGGTTGTAGAGAGAGAATAAATCGCTAAACGCCACATTTCTCCTCTTAATTGTGTATTGAGTAAGTTCTTAAAATTACGTTGTTCAAATTGCTCAACACCGAAAGGAGAGCAATAGGTATAGGGTTTCTGCTTATCAAGATTAACGATGGGTATCGACATAAGTAGATGCGACACATAAAGCTTCTCTAACTGTTCGATAGTGTCAGTGGAGCATTCACCGCTAGCGACGCTGGCTTCAGAAAGAGTGGGTTTTTCAAGCCCATATTTAATCGCAACAGAAACGATTTGATCGAGGTAGTCGACGTCATTCTTAATTTCATTATGAACTTGATAAAGACTGGTGGCTAATGAAGCCAATAAGCTAAACAACAGGGCCAATAACATAACACCAGTCTTATAGACCCATTGAGGGTGGGGTCTGAATAAGCGGTTTAACCAAGGGTGTCTGGATCGCATGCTTAACTCTTTATAATTATAAATCCAACGGATTGTGTTGAGTTGTCAAATGTTATTATGCGGTTTAATTAATGTTTCTTTCTATAAGAAGTTATTGATCTTAATAGGCAAATTATAAAAGTGGGGAGCTGATCACTCTTTGTTAGGAATTTTCAATTTTTAGTTTCTAAATCAAGCCTTAAAGAAAACACTGACCGTAATCTTGGGCCGCATTAAACATATGGCTTAAATGTAAGGCTTTCTTTGTTAAAGGGTCGTATTTATGGCAAGCAAAACAGCCCCTATCCTCTTTAGGATGCACTAAAGCAAACCATTGAGGGTTTTGGACATAGGTCTCCATTGTACTGTTTGATAATAACTTCGAACCCCCTATTTCATTTTTCCAAGTGGGAGGTATCTCTCCTTTATTTAAATCACTCTCGTTTGAGACTGTCCAAGATGTACCCACGAGGAAGTAGTTAGACCAAACAGATTTACGTGATTGGTAATAATCTGACATTGCCTCGTTAAGCGCTTTTATATCTTTAGCTACTTCAGTTTTCGTTAAAACACCAACCCCATAGGGTGTTTCTCTACAGACTTGAGTAGGTTTACCAGGGAAGTAAGTATTCACTTTCTGAAAGGACATTGGGTTGAAAAATGTCCATTTACCTGACTTTTCAAAATTTGATAGGTTAGGGACATCAGCACAATCAGGAGCGTTTTCCTTGTGTTCAAATGTGGTCCAAATGAATTCAGGATGATTCCTTGTTTTTCGTACTACATGAATCCCAACCAAGCCCATTAGAACATTACTTCTTACTATCCCGTCGATCTCAACATCTCTATGAATAGTGAAAAATTTTTCAGGGTTGTCGTTATTAGATATTAATTTCCATGAGGTTTTTACTTCAGTGGAGCCTGGGGATATTTCAAACGGTGTTTTCCCACTGTCAATCTCGGCGACACATTGGCTATTGTTTAATCCGTGTTTGACGATGTCATTGTAGAATTTTTTATTGATACTTTGTTGATAGAAGACCGGATTGCTTTCTTGATCGTTCAATGGGAAATTAGAGCCGGCTTGAAGGATCTCACTTTGTACTAATCCTTGATCACCTTTATTGTCCCAACTATCGGGTATCTCTTTAAATATTCGGTCTTTCGGCATCATATTCAAGAATAAATCCGGTGTCTTGTCACTGGTATAATAAGCAAAAGATTGCCATGCAAACTGCATAAAACTGCAATTAATATCGGATTTACTAGCTTCTGTAGGCTCTTGAGGTAAGGAAGGGTAGTCAATCCAAGAGGAGTTGCCAGTACAGTCAGAGGCTTCTAACGCTAACGATTTTTTATCTCTAATCTTATTTTCGTAAGAGTCATTCGATTGAAAAGCTTCCCCTCTAATTTCTGTGGAATAACAATGTATTGGTGAGAGGAAAAATAAGGAAACTAATATTTTCTTTAAATAATCCATAGAAACAATTCTCATTCGTACTTGTGTGAAGAGCTAAAACTACAATAGTTACAAATAAAACGAATCTAAATTAGTTAATAATTTAGTGTGACTCTGAAATAGTGTGTCTTCCCTGGAATTGTTTTTTCTCGCTCCTGTCTACGTTCATGGGAGAGGCAAGCTGATTGTCAGAACCGCGCACTATACAATATGCAACGTTATTAAACGTTTGACACCGATCTTCTACATAGTTAATCTGTAAAGGCACTGGCAAAATCCAGTGTCGGGATTAGTACCCCGCAGTAACTTACGGCACCTGGATGCCAGCGTTTTGCTGGTTTTTTTATGTGCGGCTTCGGCACACTTGAATATAGGCGTTTTACCTAAAAAACGTACTATCAGCATTATGGTGGGCTGGGCGAGGGCGCTTCGGCGCGCCGTTTCGTAAGTGCGGTAGTACTAACCTTGTTCAGTTCACCACCCGAAGATTAGTACCTTTGTGTGGTGAGATAGAAATCACTTACGGAGGTCATCATGCCTAATACAACTTCCCTTACCCTGACTGTATCTGATCTTGTCTTTAACCAAGGCGAGCAAATCCACACTACTTCCTTGAAAATTGCAGAAGCATTTAACAAGCAGCATAAAGACGTAATTCGTAAGCTGAAAACCCTAGAATGCTCAGAAGATTTCATTGAGCGCAATTTTACGCTCAATGAATATAAAGATGCGATTGGCCGAAAGTTACCAATGTTTGAAATGACCAAAGACGGATTTATGTTTTTGGTTATGGGCTTTACAGGTACTAAAGCCGCCTACATTAAAGAAGCCTATATCAATGCATTCAACCAAATGGCCAGCCAACTCCGTAGCGCAATGCCAACACTTCTACCGTCACAATATCAGCTGCCTGCAAGCCGCTTACCAAACTTTTATGACTCGGACTGGTTGCCTGCAAAGTACGAACGTTGCCAGTCAGAAATCCACTGGACATATCACATCAAATTTCAAATTCGCCCAATTGGTGGGAAGTACTGCGCTAAATTCGAATTAGGAGTAGGTGGGAAAGGTGAAACTCAACCGTGGTTTTCTTCAAGCGGTGCTGAGTTTATTGATAGCGGCTTTTACCTAGAGTATCGAGACATCGAAGAGCTATGGGAAAATGTAAGGCTAGTTTTAGAAAAGTACCGAGCACATAGCCCGTATTGATAATAGGGCGGTCAAGCTCCCCCTCGAACTTGACCTATTCAGACGCAGCAAGCAAAGGCGTTTGGGTGACGTGTTACTAATTAATTTACCTAATATGCATTTGCTGTGTAAATACATATTAAAGGGGTGGCTATTAACTTGCTCGCAAAAAGTGGCGGCAAAAATGGCGGCATTCATTGTAAAACAGCGTTATTCATGGGTATAAATTGCTACTTATTACTGTTTTTATATACATTGATGGTTACTTAAGTTGTTGATTTTAAACACGTGTTACTTGTTTTTACCAAGTTCTACGGCATGTCTTCAGAGTCGGCAATGGCTAAGCACTCTGGTGGTGTGGCTAAGTACCGCGCAGCGGAAGGTAAAACGGTTTTACTTCCATTCCGTGGCGACGTAAATGACACTATCTCAGACATCCTTGGTGGTGTACGTTCAACTTGTACATACGTAGGCGCAGCAAAGCTTAAAGAGCTAACAAAGCGTACTACTTTCATCCGAGTACAAGAGCAAGAGAACAACGTTTTCGGTAAAGATAAGTAATATTATTGTTTAAAACGATAGTTTGAAATTTGAAGAAAAGAGCCACTGTTTAGTGGCTCTTTTTTTGTCTGAAATTCTCGAATGTTTACTGGCGAGAGTTGTCACCTTTTTTGGTATAAGCGAGAGGAACATAAGTTTTGAGGCACGATTAGGAACAATGGTTAAATAGATTGATGTGAGGTACAAGAAGTCGGGTCAGTCGCATTATATAGGTAAATGTTTGGTGAGTTACGCACTTGTCTTGTAAAGACAAATTGTCTTCGAATATTCTTCAGTTTCTTAAAACTCATTGCATATATCAACTTATGCTATTTCGCGTGAAAACCTCAATTAGGGAAAATAACTCGTGAACGATTCTAAACCTCTATTTAGTCTTTCAAATCTTCATTTTTTTAAAATCGCACTTATCGTTTTATCTTTTGGCTTGATATCTGGTTGTGCTAACCAAGAGATGCTGAAAGCTCAGCCTGCGCTTGTCGAGCAGAATACCGCTGATTTGCTGTCTGAAAGGCCCGATACCACCGATGTATATTATGTAGGCTTTGCCGCAGATTCCACTCTTAAAGTGTTCAGCAACGAAGTGAATTACGCGAAGCAATTGTTAGATGATCAGTTTGGAACAAAAGGTCGTTCGGTTGTGCTTCTCAACAACAGCCAAACCGCTTTCGAAATCCCAATGGCGACCCATCATAACTTAGACGAGACACTACGAAGCGTGTCTGACGTGATGGATAAAGAAGAAGACATGCTATTTGTATTCTTAAGTGGACATGGGACTTTTGACGGTGATGAGTATGGTTTGTATATCAATTATGGACCGAACCATAAAGGGATGATCACTCCACTGGCCCTTAAAAAATCTCTGAGCAAAACGAACGTAAAATGGAAGGTGTTGGTCGTGTCCGCATGTTTTTCTGGTCGCTTTGCGGATGAAATTGCGGATACACATACTCTAGTGATTACAGCAAGTGATCCTAATAACCCTTCTTTTGGCTGTAGCGCTGCGGATGAATATACGTATTTTGGTGAAGCCTACTTCGTTAGCCAGCTTCCAAAAACCATGTCTTTGATTAAAGCATTTGAAGCTGCGAAGAAAGAAATCACTGAGAAAGAAGACGCCATGGGGTACCCGAACTCTAACCCTACTATGGTCGCTTCACAACCTATCGAAGATAAGCTAAGTGAAATAAACTACTAGGTTAGTTTTTTACCTTTCTGCATGAGCTTTGCTTATAACATTTATTCGTCGGGCATTACAGGTTGGTTGAAATGGCTTGTAATGTCCTTAATCGGTTTGAACCGCTGTGTCAGAGTTTACCCATAACAACTTTATCTTTCCTTTTACTGCTTAGAATTATTGATTTAACCAGTAAAAATAACGATATAGCCCTAATTCTAAGGTCAACTATCATTTCTATTGTTTTCGTATGTACTAAGCGCAGCGTGAAGATCACCATTTAGTTTAGAAACGTGAACTAAAAACAGATGAAAATTATTTGAAAATTTATTCTTTGAAGAAATGATAGTGCTTACTCACACGCTATTGAGCTGCTTTTCTTTGAAAATTCAAGGGTTACATTCCACGAATTTTTCATCATTAACTCTCTCCCCTTTTCATTGTGTCAGTACGTTGCTGTGTAAACAAAATTACATCGTTTGGGGGAGTGAATATTCTCCAGAGGTGACTATTCTTAATACTCAATAGAGATCTCCTCAAAGAAGATGACCCAAAATTTCGATAGCGATCTGTATGGATGTACAGTATATTATCGAAGCCCTAGTTGGGTTGGTTATAAACCGTCGAATACTATGGAGAACCTTAGTCGCTTGTGTTAGCGCTTGGTTCTTGTAGGAAGCTGTTGTCATTCTGCTTTCTTGGTGATGACGAATTTGACGATTTTTTTGATGTTAATAACTGATTAATATAATAAAAGTATAATTAGCCATCAGTTATAGCTGAACAGTTTGAGATACACGCAGATCTCACGCAGCGGTAAATTGGAGAGGTACTTATGAATTACGATTGCTCAAAATACGAATTGATTGATAATCAGAACGCTCTGTTTCACTTGGATTTTGACTTCAAAAATTATGATCTGGTACTAAGCCGAGATGATCTTCGGAGTTTGGAAAATCTAGATCTTGAAGATAAGCGTCGTTTTGTGTCTAAGAAAGGAATAGAGTTTAAGCAGTTGGAAGACTCGGTTTCATTTAGTTATTCTGTGCCTAATGGTACGCGTTTAGATGTGTACCCGAGCTTACCTAAATTTAGGTCTTTAGTGCTAGGAGCACTTAGCCGGATGAGCTAAAGCGCTTCCCCAATTTGTTATCGAACGTGGCGCCCTATTGGGCGTCATTGTTTTTCATTAAACAAGAAAAACGCAGGCCGTTTTTTCTACCGATAGTGATAACTTCCTCAATACTGTCTTTACGCTTTGATTTATTATAGAAAAGTGACCGTTTAATCAGTTTTTTATTGCCTAAAGGATATTTTTACTGGATTTCTGTTTTTATCTTGGCAGGTGCGTAGGGGTTATAAAGAGGTTTCTTGCTAATAACGAGTTAAGATAGGTCGCTTTCCAAGTACCTGGTACCACATTGAAACGAGTATTAGGGAGTTTGTATTGATATTGAAAGCGGTATTGCTTCCACCGTCTTCATAAATGCCCGTTGAAATGCTTCTAAATGGGCGATTGCCTTCTATTACAGTTAAGGCGAGGGCTTCACTAAAGGCGTCATCATATAGAACGCTGAAACCATAAGCGATCTTATGGCTGAATTGTTGAGGGTTTTCGATGGGTTTTCCGCTTGAGCTGACACTCGTCCAAGGCTTTTTATAGTAGTAAATGTTGTTGTAAGCGAACCAAGGGTTTTTATCCATGGCATCTTCGCCAAAACTAATTAGAGCTTGATTAGCGTCCCAATAGTTTTTATGCAGTTGGTAGATAGAATCGAGTTGGTTCCATTGTGGATCTTGGCCGAACTCAAGCGCACTAAGAATGTAAGGATCGCTAGTAAAAAATGGCACATTTCTAGTATCCCTCTTTACCTCAATATTATTGATGATGACAGAGCGTATGTGCTCCTCAGCCTCTGATACGTCAACGTTATAGCCAAATAGTTGAAAACCTTTAATGGCGTATTGCAGATAGCCATAACGGCCTTCTTGGCGATAGTACTCCTTTCCTTTGTATAACTTAGCGCCATAAAGAGTGTTGTTATTCACCGCTCGTTTTAAATCCCAGCCCTTAACGAGTTGCTCGATGGGGTGTTCTAATGAGGGGTGAGCCTTGCGAAGAATGTCTAGCCAGATGAGTAAGCGACCGATATCTAACGCAGACCAACCATTTCCATTGCTTTCGGTTTCGCTTAGTCGGCCTGATGGTTGACCCGTTTTGGTGCTGTATTCTCTGTTTGGCAATTGGTTGTTATAGAGAGGGAGGTGGTGAAGTGATTGAATCGTTTTGCTGAGCTCGTACAAAGTGGCTTCACTGGTTTTCATTTCTAATGCTTCTAACGCTAAAGTAGCCGCAATTCCACTAGCGACATCCCACATTGTGGTATGCGCATAGCCGCTCACTGAATCCCATAACCCAGTTTCAGGGCGGCGATTTTGTTCAACATAGTACTGTGCTTTTTTGGCTAACAGCTTTTCATTACGAGTCAGGGTATAGATATGCTGCTCTGGCGCTTGAGCAGTAGCTAGGATGGGCAAGTTTTCGTTCGATGTGACAACATCAGCATCAACATCAACATCAACATCTACAGCCTCTTCAATGAACGCTGGCGCTATGGCTCTGCGGTGAAATTCAACTGGGTTGAGAGCCGCTTCGTCTTCAACAACGATATTTCTCTTGCCATAAAAGCTGACATTATCTGCATGCACGTCCCACGAAGCTAACGAGAAGACGCAAGCGACGAGATAATGTTTGAGCGAGAAAACTGATGCCGATGTCATATTGTGCTCTTAGGTTCATATGTTGATTCTAAGTTAATGATAATACATGAATTATTAAATGCGAATTGAAAGTGTCGTGAGCAATGCATTGTGTGTTGATGATAAAATGAACAATTATGTTGTAATTGCGCTTTGCACCATGTTTAATATAAGAATAACAACAAGCAGTTCGGCTAACATTTTTGATTCTTCACCTTACCGAGATCTGTTGTTATGCGTTGTTTTTATGATTTCCTTGATTTTGTTGGTGTTCAGCAGCCTCCTTCAACTTGCTGCCAACCAGTATTCAGATCAACCCACCTCGATTGGCGACCTCAGTCCCAATACCGCTTGACCGAAGAATCTAAAACTCGTGTTCAACATTACCTTTCGAATGAACCTTGTTGCCAAACTGATTTTGGTAAGTTATCTGAAGTTGATTTTGTTATTGCGTTTTCATTCGGTGACGGAGCGCAGGTGAACCGTAGCCTTGCTCAAGTAGTTCGCCATATACATGCCACCTCTCCTAGTAAAGCGTTGTTTATCCAACAAGAAATCGCCGTTCATATATCAGATATTTCTGTTGCATCAATTGACTCTGAGCAATACCAAACGACGTTTGATGTTGCAAAAAGTGCAGTTGATCTGGCATTGGGGAAAAGAGCGCTGGTGATTGCTCAATCGTGGCATGCTTCACGTTGTATTAAGACTTGCCAAGATTTGGGTTTGCAAGTGGAAGCCCTTAGAGTAGTGAACGAATTTCCCTCGAATGACCCTCAACCTTGGGTTCGCAACCCTATCAATTGGGTCATTAAAGAGAGCCACAGAGAAGTCGCGACAGGGTATGAGATTAGCGAATTGTATAACCTCAGATGATAGCGTTTACTACACGACTCACATTAACCTCACCTTTCACTTAGAGAATGCCAAATAAGCAACTTGGTCCTTATTGGTTTGCTACACTTGTTTGACTGGGTTGTAAGTAGTGGGAGCCTTGATACGCTCTGCGCTAAAACTAGATACTCGCTTAAGTAGACAAAAGCTTGCCAAAGTATCACTTACTCCTCCTAAAGTAATCGCATTGAAAAACAACCCTTACAGAACCTCGCTGTTTTACGGAATTTTCTTGTTTTTCCATTCTCACTATGTTTTTTCTTTTTGGAAGAAAAGTGCTCGGTGAATCGGATAGGAAAACTCAAGGTCAATTGAATATGGAGTTGAATGATTTCCTAAGGAACATACCAATATTAAAGGCAAGCTAGTTCGGCTCAACGAGGCAGAAGACAAATTCAGAAGTATTGGCACTGCGGTGGTGAGTTAACTCTCCGAAGTGGGTACCGTCACACACATTTCGGCGAACCTAGTTGTACAAGGAAGCAATGTGAGTGATTCAGCGCAAGGGTAACTCGTTAAAGTAAAGTTTAACCAAGAGGTACTTAATAGTGTGAAGGGGGAAAATTTTATCCTAGTATCTTAACGGGAGTACTTGAACTAGTTGAAAAGAGAAGATTATGGGACTACCTGATAGTCCCGTTTAACGATGGCTTTCAAAGAGCGATGAGAGAATTATAATGAGTGAATCAATGTCTTTCTGGCTAAGTTTTTATCTGATTTTCATGGTTCTAACAACATTGGTTGGAATTTGGAAAAAGAATACCGTTGCAGGAGTTCTATTAGGGTATGTGTTTGGCCCAATAGGTTTTGCGCTGCTTCTTTTGAGTCATGATCGTCGGCATAAGCCGTGTCCTCATTGCCAGAAACGAGTCGATAGCCATGCCTATTTTTGTCATTACTGCCATGAAAAATGTTATGGCAGTACTAAAAAAGAATAAAGGAGGCACACAATGTTTGAATCGAAAAAGCAATGCTCCGTATAAATTAGGAATACGTGCTCTGTGTTTGCTTGTTTAGTCCTTGGAACAGAGTGACGACTAATATAAATGTAAGCGTTTTCCAGTAACTTCAGACTAAAAGGAAAAGCTATAAGCGAGGGTAATGGATCCGTTTCTAAAGTGACCGGTGTCTTTAGCTCGTTTGCTTGAATTCCAGCGGTTTCCTGAATAGTTATTATATTGCAGAGTAATGGTGCCTGGCCGCCAATCGAAGTAACCAAAGCCATAGGTAAAGTCGGGATTCCAAGGCTGTTTGTAAGAAGGGTCGAAGTAGTAAAAACCGGTTCCGTTGACATACCAGTTTCCGTAGATCGAATATTTACACCCTAAGCTTAAGGTCTTTTGATTCCTTAAGTAACGGATACTCTCTAAATCAAAGTATTCAGGAGTCAGGTTAAAATCTACTTGGCAACCTATAGCGCCCTCTTCGGTAAACGTAAACCATTCTTTAAATGGTGAGGTGATGGGGAATTTCCACCCGAGCGACCAAGTTCCTTGATTAAATTCCGTATATTTATTACCGCTTTCTGGTGAGAACCGATTACCGCCATAGTTTGAGTAGATCAAGCTCAGAGTGTATGGACGCCAGTCACTGTAGCCAAAAACATAAGTGAAATCTGGATTCCAATCCTGTTGTTGCTCACTGTCCAAGTAATGGTAAAAACTCGTGGAAACAAACCAGCTGCCAGCAATTGTATACTTTAAGGAAAGGGTGGCGGTTGAGTTGTAGTTAGTTGGGCCGTTGGTGCTGCCCGTAGGGATATTCGCGGCCTCACTTTGCTCTATAGGCAGATTAAGCCCAATGTTTCCACTTAGTCCATCGTACCAGCTTTTGTACTCACCTAACTCCTGAATTGGGAACGTAAATGAACTAGATACCCCCTCCCATATCAAATCAAGCTCATCAGCTTCTACAGCGGTATTTCGATGTTGCGCAGTGGAACTGATCTGCGGGCTGGTCGAAGTTGGGCGAGAATGTTTGGCGGTTTGCTCGTGATATTCATCTGCGAACGACAGCGGGTTCAGCGTGCAGAAAAACACACTAAAAAGCAGAGTTTTGTTTAGTGTTGATTTTGACAATAAACCGGAGGTCATAGTGTTAAGTTGTGCACGATAGTGAAGAAGCCCTATGATTTCATTAAGAAACTGTTTGCATTGCCACTGATTGAGTCTAATCTAATATTAAACAAATTGCTTAAAAGCGTCAGCTACTAAAAGCAAAATAATAATATAAGGCTAGGGATGAAAGAGATTCTATTGGTTGATGACAATCGGACCATGCTCATCTATATGGGCTCGGTACTGAAAAAGCGTGGCTATAAAGTGACGACGGCAACTAGTGGAGAAGAAGCTCTAGAAATCCTAGCGCAAAACGAAAAAATTCAGTTTGTATTAAGTGATTGGGTTATGCCTGGAATGAGTGGCGTAACATTATGCAAAACGCTTAAATCAGAACAATATGGCCGCTTTATATTTTTTGTGTTGCTGTCTGCAAAAAACGACAAAGAGTCGATCATTAATGGTATTGATTCTGGAGCTGATGATTTCGTCGACAAACAAACTTCTGTTGATGAGCTAGATGCTCGCATCCGCGCGGGCTTTCGAAATCTAGATTTGCATAACGAGCTAACGTTAAAGAACAGTGAACTCGATATTGCATACGACACCATGAAGCAAGATCTTGACTCTGCGAGCGATTTGATTCGCCACCTTCTCCCTAAAGCTCGTACGTTTTCTTGCGTCGAATTAAGTTATATCTCAATTCCTAGCGCGCAAATTGGCGGAGACATGTTGGGTTACATGCAGCTCGACCCTAACCATGTTGCTTTCTACTTACTGGACGTCGCAGGTCACGGTGTCTCTTCGGCATTGATGTCTTTCTCTGTTCAACAAAGTTTATCGGTCGTCTCTGGAAGCGCTTCCATTGTCGCAAAAGAAACACCGCGTGGAATAGAGATATGCCCACCTGAAGACGTGATTGCCAAGCTCAATGAAATGTACATGAGTGGCGATAGCAATATGCTTTATTTCACCATGATTTATGCCGTGCTGAATACTCAAACAGGCTTGATGTCATATTGCTGTGCAGGCCATCCCCCTTTGGTCTGGTATCACAGCAAACATGCGCAAGCAGAATTAATTGGGCACGATAACTTTGTCGTTGGGGCATTTGAAGATGTGGAATATCAATCTTCAATCGTCCAATTGGAAGCCGGTGACAAAATTTGGTTTTACTCCGACGGAATTACCGAAGCAGAAATGAACACAGAGCAATTTTCAGAAGAAGGTCTGAAAAAAGTCATTGAG
>Ga0213838_1001093_pt1 | contig 15062 bp, 14 predicted proteins | sample SWPATP13_FD_160577 | JGI IMG/M metagenome (GOLD analysis project Ga0213838, IMG submission 160577) | Coastal seawater microbial communities from Marineland, Florida, United States - SWPA TP1 #3 | ecosystem: Environmental > Aquatic > Marine > Coastal | place: USA: Florida | collected 2016-08-06 | reverse complement strand
ACCTCTAGAGGAAGTGAAAGACATCATGCTTGGTCATGTGAACGCTCTGCATGAATTTTATGGAGAGTTTTTAGGCCCTCGCATCGCACGTAAGCATGTGGGTTGGTACCTAAAAGAACACGAGCAAGCTAGTGAGTTTCGCCGTACCTTCAACGCTTTAGAAGCAGGTAATCTGCAGCTTGAAGCGCTAGAAGGTTATTTTGATAACGTTGCACCATAATTACGAGAAGAGCTAGACCGAATATGTTCGAACAAAATCTGACTTCAGAAGCATTGACAGTGACTACAGTTACATCACAAGACCAAATCACGCAGAAGCCACTACGTGACTCAGTTAAAGCATCATTGAAAAATTACCTTGCTCAATTAAACGGTCAAGAAGTCAGCGAGTTATACGAACTAGTATTAGCTGAAGTTGAACAGCCACTACTAGACACCATCATGCAGTACACTCGCGGTAACCAAACACGCGCAGCAACTATGATGGGTATCAACCGCGGTACTCTTCGCAAGAAGCTTAAAAAATACGGCATGAACTAATAGTTCTTTCGTAATATATTGAATATAAAGCCAAGCTAACTTATTTAGTTTGGCTTTTTTTATATCTACAGCCTTTCCGACTCCCCTCGCAACGCAGTGCAGAACCGAGCGTTATACCTAGCTATCGGCTATTGATAAGAGCAATAATTAACCATTATGTGATCACTTTCGATTGATAACCTCAACACTACCGATATAATGGTTAATTACTCTAAATGTCTGGAATCACTACATGGTTGATATGAAAAGGGAAGAATGGCTTAGCCTCATGCTTAATTCGCTCCCAGATCGTCATCTATTGGTCGATCGCACCGGTCATATTGTAGAAAACTTTGATCACACCTCTGTGACAGCTCATCAAAATATCTCAGATCTATTACCTACTGCGGTTTCAGTAGAGTTACTACAAGCTATTGAACGCGCACTTTCTTCTGGAGAGCTTCAACAAGTTCAATACTCCCTTACCCCTTGTCAGCAGTTACAGCTTTCCATTGAAGCGTTAATGGCTCTTGGTGATACGGAAGAGCAATGGTTCGAGTCTACTCTCAAGCCCCTCCAAACTTCCTCAGGGAAACCATTCGTTTTATGGCAAGAGAGAAACATCACTCAAGCTTTCTTACGGGAAGCTGAGCTTAAGAGGCTGTCAGAAACCGACGAATTAACGGGTATTTTGAATCGAAGAGCATTTCTCGTCGGGTTAGAGCAAGAGTTTCACTTAACGAACACACAAAGCCTAAGCTGCTTAATGATTGATATTGACCACTTCAAAGAAATTAATGACCAAGTTGGACATTTGTCTGGAGATGAAGTCATCACTCATGTTGCTAATATTTGCCAGCAATCCATCCGTTCATGTGACTACATCGGTCGCCTTGGAGGAGAAGAGTTTGGGGTTGTACTAAATGGTACCAGTGCTATTCAGGCCTATGACATTGCAGAAAAAATTAGAGCGTCTATCGAAGCTAGCCCATGCACCGTAGACGGAAACACTATCTACCCAACAGTAAGCATTGGTATTGCTGAATCCAATGAACAAGTAACCAGCGTAAAAGCGTTACTTGTTAATGCAGACAAGGCTATGTATTACTCAAAGCAAACTGGAAGAAATCAAGTCACCCTTTACTATGACAATCTTCCAGACATCAAATCTAATGCTCAGCTAAAAGCGAAAATTCTAAGAGCTTCTTAACTCTCAATATTCTCCTTCGTACAGCAAGAAGTTTGACGCTCTTCACTGGCTAAAGCACCCAGTATCGAGCAGTGACTGGCATCGTCATCAACGTGCCCACAGCATGCGTCATTGATTTTCTTTAACGCCACTCTAATCCGCCCTAGCTCATTGATTTTTTCATCGATAACAATCAACTTTGCTGTCGTAATCGCTTTCACTTCCGCACAACTATGCTCTGTCGCTTCTAGCTTTATTTCAAGTAACTCTTTAATCTCTTCTAAACTAAGCCCTAACTCTTTGGCTTTCAGAATAAAGCTCACTTGTTTTTGATTCTCATCGCTATATAGCCGATATCCAGACTCACTTCTTCCCGCAGGTGCAATAAGTGCGTTTTTTTCATAAAAGCGAAGCGTATCTGCGGTCACTCCACAACGTTTCGCTAGTTCACCAATTTGAAACATAACTTTCCTTATTAACTATCTCGTTACTTTTAAAGCTGAAATCGCCTTTTTTATAATTAATTTTGAGATGCCAAACGATTGCGCGAGCTTTTTTGTAATAAATTAGTTAGAATGTGCGCCATCAAATTTGGAGTTGGTTATCTTATTGCTTGATGATAAGTCTACCCCAAAAGGTCTTTACCAAAACTGGCCAATATTTTATCTCTTCTTGAAAGAAGATAGAAACAAGTTCTTTTTTGGCAAATATCTTTATTTTTAACTCCATGAATTTGAGGAAGATGGAAGCATGAATAACGCTCGTCCAATTCGCCGCGCTCTCATCAGCGTATCAGACAAAACTGGTATCGTTGAATTTGCACAAGCTCTTGCTAACCGTGGTGTAGATATCCTATCTACCGGTGGCACTGCTCGCCTGCTTGCTGAAAAAGGCATCTCTGTTACAGAAGTATCTGACTACACTGGTTTCCCAGAAATGATGGACGGCCGTGTTAAGACTCTGCATCCAAAAGTTCATGGTGGTGTTCTAGGCCGTCGCGGCCAAGACGATGACGTGATGGAAACTCACGGTATCAACCCTATCGATATGGTTGTTGTAAACCTATACCCATTCGCAGAAACCGTTGCTAAAGAAGGCTGTACCCTTGCTGATGCAGTAGAGAACATCGATATCGGTGGCCCTACAATGGTTCGCTCTGCAGCGAAAAACCACAAAGACGTCACTATCGTTGTTAACGCTCACGACTACGACCGCGTTATCGCTGAAATGGACGCGAACGAGAAATCTCTAACACTAGAGACTCGCTTCGACCTCGCTATCGCAGCATTCGAGCACACCGCTTCTTACGACGGCATGATTGCAAACTACTTCGGCACTATGGTTCCATCTTACGGTGAGAACAAGGAAGGCGACGAAGAGTCTAAATTCCCTCGTACGTTCAACCAACAGTTCGAGAAGAAACAAGACATGCGCTACGGTGAGAACAGCCACCAAGCAGCGGCATTCTACGTTGAAGCAAACCCTGAAGAAGCGTCTGTTTCTACTGCTCGCCAGATCCAAGGTAAAGCACTTTCTTACAACAACATCGCTGACACTGACGCAGCACTTGAATGTGTGAAAGAGTTCGACGAGCCAGCATGTGTGATCGTTAAACACGCTAACCCATGTGGTGTAGCGCTGGGCGAAGACATCCTAGAAGCTTACGACCGTGCATTCAAAACAGACCCAACGTCTGCATTCGGCGGCATCATCGCATTCAACCGTGAACTAGATGCAGCAACAGCAACCGCTATCACTGAGCGTCAATTCGTTGAAGTTATCATTGCTCCTTCTGTTTCTGCTGATGCAGTAGAAATCGTGGCGGCTAAGAAAAACCTTCGCCTACTTGAGTGTGGTGAGTGGACAACTAAGACAACTGGCTTTGACGTGAAACGCGTTAACGGCGGCCTACTGGTTCAAGACCGTGACCAGGGCATGGTGTCTGAAGACGACCTTAAAGTGGTTTCTAAACGCCAACCAACCGCTGAAGAGCTAAAAGACGCACTATTCTGCTGGAAAGTAGCGAAGTACGTTAAATCTAACGCGATCGTTTACTCGAAAGGCGACATGACTATCGGTGTGGGCGCTGGCCAAATGAGCCGCGTTTACTCTGCGAAAATCGCAGGCATCAAAGCTGCAGACGAAGGTCTACAGGTTGAAGGTTGTGTGATGGCATCAGATGCATTCTTCCCATTCCGTGACGGTATCGACGCGGCAGCAGAAGCGGGCATCAAATGTGTTATCCAACCGGGCGGCTCTATGCGTGATGACGAAGTTATCGCAGCAGCAGACGAACACGGCATGGCGATGATCTTTACAGGTATGCGTCACTTCCGCCACTAATTTCCTCTTCGTATTTGGCACTGTGGCGTCGTTAGCTGCTTTCGCCCACCCCGGTCACATAGCAGGCTATGCTCCCGGGGATGGGCTCAATTGCTGCCTAGCCACATCACCAACTACTTTGAGCAACACTTATAATTTTGTTTTTTTAGATATTCCGATATTTGAAATACGTAGAGCAAGTCAGTGACTTTAGTTCAAGGAAAACACGCGGAGCTTATGACCATAAGTGAGCATGTTTAACACAGAAATAAAGGCTCTGAAGCAGCTATAAGGATTTTAAAACATGAATGTATTGATTATTGGTGCCGGCGGTCGTGAGCATGCACTAGGTTGGAAAGCAGCACAAAACCCAAACGTTGAAACAGTATTCATCGCTCCAGGTAACGCAGGTACTGCACTTGAGCCAAAACTTGAAAACGTAAACATCGGCGTTGAAGACATCGCTGGTTTAGTGGCGTTTGCTCAAGAGAAAAAAATCGAACTGACTATCGTTGGCCCTGAAGCGCCATTGGTTATTGGTGTGGTTGACGCGTTCCGCGAAGTGGGTTTGCCTATCTTTGGTCCAACTCAAGCAGCAGCACAGCTGGAAGGCTCTAAAGCATTCACTAAAGACTTCCTAGCTCGTCACGACATCCCAACTGGTTCTTACGCGAACTTCACTGAGATTGAGCCAGCTATCGCTTACGTTCGTGAGCAAGGTGCACCAATCGTAGTTAAAGCTGACGGCCTTGCGGCTGGTAAAGGCGTTATCGTCGCGATGACTCTTGAAGAAGCAGAAGACGCAATCAAAGATATGCTAGCAGGCAACGCATTTGGCGAAGCAGGCAGCCGCGTGGTTATCGAAGAGTTCCTTGAAGGCGAAGAAGCAAGCTTCATCGTGATGGTTGACGGCTCTAGCGTTCTACCTATGGCCACCAGCCAAGACCACAAACGTGTTGGCGACAAAGACACTGGCCCTAACACGGGCGGCATGGGTGCTTATTCTCCGGCTCCTGTAGTAACGCCAGAGATCCACAACCGTATCCTTGAAGAAGTTATCTACCCAACGGTACGTGGCATGGATGCAGAAGGCGCACCTTACACTGGTTTCCTTTACGCTGGCCTAATGATCGATGCTGACGGCACTCCGAAAGTTATCGAATACAACTGCCGCTTCGGCGATCCAGAAACGCAACCTATCATGATGCGCATGGAGTCAGACCTTGTTGAGCTATGTCTAATGGCTATCGATGAGAAACTAGATCAAACTGAGTCTAAGTGGGATCCACGTGCTTCAATTGGTGTTGTTCTTGCAGCTGGCGGCTACCCTGCTGACTACGCAAAAGGTGACGTAATTTCACTACCAACAAGCGAAGTTGAAGGCCAAAAGGTTTTCCATGCAGGTACTGCAAATAACGACGCTGGAGATGTGGTGACAAACGGTGGTCGCGTACTTTGTGCAACAGCACTAGGCAATACGGTTTCTGAAGCTCAAGAGCGCGCTTACGCGTTAACAAAGCAAGTGAGCTGGAATGGTATGTTCCACCGCAATGACATTGGTTACCGTGCGATTGCACGCGAGCAATCGCAAGAGCAATAACCGGTGCTAAATACAAATAAAAAGGCGCTCATTGAGCGCCTTTTTATTCCCGGTATTTTCGGGTTCGAAGAGCGTTACTCTTCGATAAATACTGGCCTTTCTATACAGTCATGGCTGTCTTCGGCCAACATCAATAATTCTTCTACCGATAATTCCCCTAACGACGCTTTTCCTAAAAATGCCGCGTAGCTATCAACAGTAGCAAGTCGATTAATCACAAAGCTTGGCAAGGTTTGGTTAAATTCAAACTTATCGTATTCTTTACCAGAACACGTCTCAAACGTACTGCCATCCCAGTAGCCTTGGATAAGCTCTAAACCTTCCCCTTTTTGCTCCTGAGTACGTTCTAGAACAGACCTAGCTTCTTTTTGATACCTTTGTAACTGTTCTGATTGAATAGGCAATACGCGGCCATCGATACGATACTGCTGATAAACAGCTTCATTCACTTTATTGAAACGAACGTGTATTCGATAAGGCACTAAATTATTTGATGAATCTCGTTGTTCACCTTGACGAATAAACTCTCGCAAATTGTCTTCTTGCCAGCGATAGTCACTTTTATACCAACCATAGTCGCCAACAGAAACATAATCCGATGCAGTATAAGGCTGTGTGAGTTTTTTGGTTACCCAGTAGAAACTCGTTGCGTCTCCCATGACTTGACCGCCAGAGGAATCAGAAAATTGATCTAAATTTGCACGAGGAGAGGACGAAGAACATCCGAGAATAAGAGAAGAAAGAAGTGGAACGATAAAGAATGCTTTGTTCATAAAACCTGTACCGAGGTGAGGTGAAACTACCTCGGTACAGTTTAGATTATTTTACTGAATCTTTCAGTGCTTTACCCGCTACAAATGCAGGAACATTTGCTGCAGCGATTTGGATCTCATCACCAGTTTTTGGGTTACGACCAGTGCGAGCTGCACGGTGGTTTACTTTGAAAGTACCAAAACCAATTAGTTGAACTTGGTCGCCGTCTTTAAGAGCATCAGTTACACCGCCAAGAGTCGCTTCTAGAGCTGATTTAGCTTGTGCTTTAGAAAGGTCCGCTTTTTCAGCAATAAAGTCGATTAATTGGGTCTTGTTCATTAGGTTTCCCTTCTTTGTAATTTTGAATTCGGATTCACTCTAAAACATAAATGCCCCATCTGGCAAAGGTTTGTCGACGATCTTTAGCTCTAATGCCTTACTTTTAGCCATAATATGAGTAATAACTCACAATTTGTTACTTCTTCATCGTATTGAAACCTTGTTTTATAAAGGTTTCGGGCCAATTTATAAGGTTCCAGAACATGCGTATTTCTTAGAGTACGAAAGATTTCTGGGTACTTAAATTACATTTATGCAAGGTCAATTATGCTGCTGCTAACCTTATACGTTTCCATTGCCATTGGAATCTCATTCATCTGTTCTGTTCTAGAGGCTGTACTTCTCAGTATTAGCCCGAGCTATATTGCTCAGTTGAAGCAACAAGATCACCCAGCGGCAAAGTCCTTAGATAAGCTAAAAACCGATATCGACAGACCACTAGCTTCTATTCTTACTCTGAATACCATCGCTCATACGATTGGTGCTGCAACAGCAGGTGCTCAAGCAGCTGTCGTATTTGGTAGCCAATGGCTAGGGGTGTTCTCCGCGGTTCTTACACTGGGTATATTGGTTTTATCTGAGATCGTACCGAAAACCATAGGTGCTACATATTGGCGTCAACTTGCGCCAGCATCAGCCACAGTACTGCGTTGGATGGTATTTTTCTTAACCCCATTTGTTTGGTTTTCAGAACAGATTACAAAAAGGTTAGCAAGCGGCCATCAGGCACCGAAAATGCGCGATGAGCTTTCTGCTATGGCGATCCTAGCCAAGGAAAGCGGTGAGTTTGCTGAGGGTGAATCAAAAATACTAAGCAACCTACTAGGCATTCAAGACGCGGCCATTACTCAAGTAATGACCCCTCGCCCAGTGGTATTTAGAGTCGATGCCGAGATGAGCATCAATCAGTTCTTGGAAGAACATAAAGACACGCCGTTTTCTCGTCCATTGGTTTATTCCGAGCAATCTGACAACATCATCGGATTTGTGCACAGGCTTGAGCTATTTAGACTGCAACAAGCAGGGTGCGGTGATAAGTCACTGGGTGATGTGATGCGCCCTATCCACGTACTGCTTAATAACCTAGGCCTTGCGAAAGCTTTTGACCAAATGATGTCAAATCGCCTGCAACTGGCGTTAGTTGTCGATGAATACGGTACTATCCAAGGCTTACTGACCTTAGAAGACATCTTCGAACATTTACTCGGTGAAGAAATTGTCGATGAGGCTGATAAAAACACCGACATGCAAGAGCTGGCATTCCAACGCTGGGAAAGTTGGAAAGAAAAGCATGGTGTGATTGAAAGTCGAGATGATGAAGAAGAAAACGTTGAAACCAAAAACACAGAAAAGAAAGAAAGCTAACTCGGCTTTAAACCTCACATAAAACAAAGGCTCCATCAGGAGCCTTTGTTTATTAATGTTCTAGCGTTACGCCAATGTTACTCACCGCATCTTCGCGAAGCTCGTGGCGTAAATCTTTAATCAATTCGATATCGCGTTCTGTTGTCTCACGTAACGGTCTAAAAATTGCCCATTGCACATCCCACTCTTCACAAACCGCTTCATTTTCTTTTTGGTTGTCGTTGGTGATTTCTTCACCGCCTTGAGCGAGTTCTAGGTCTGCCACCGTTTTCACCGACTGCTGACTTAGCTTTAGCATCGATTCGAAGAGGTGCTCACGATCTAATAAGCCATGTAATAACGTCGATAGCCCTTGGCAGGCATCCATTGCTGGATAAACTCCGTAAAAGTCAAAATCATCCGCACTTGGGAACAGCTCTTCAATCTTTTCTAGCTGACGTTCAAAGTTAACTTTTGCCGTTTTAACCGTCAGGATTTCCCACACACTATCAAGCACATCACGATAAATACGCGCTTCTGCAAATTCTGTATTGTCACAAAACATGGCATAGTTAGGGTACATACGCTCACATAAACACGCCATGAAGGTAATTTGTTGCCAAGGTTCTAACTTTTCAAGACGAACCTGAAGTGGATTCTGTAGCATAGTCACTCAATAATTGCAGAAAAAGACAGCGGAAGTGTACTTGATAAACACTAGGGAAAAAAGGCAAGCCCATGAACAATTTCACGAATAAGCTTTATATTCTCACCGAACATAACGACACATACAAACAGCTCATTCTCAATCAATCTCTTCCTGAGCTAGAAATTTGTGAAACCCCTGAAGAAGCAGACATAGTTCTGGCATCACCTCCACTGATTGTAGGCCAACTCGACCGCTTTACCCAACTAGACTGGCTTCAATCAACCTATGCAGGGGTCAATGCACTTGTAGATGACAATCTTCGACAGGATTACCGTTTAACTAATATTAAAGGCATTTTCGGCCCTGCGATTGCAGAATACGTTTTAGGCTACTCCATTAGTCACTACCGTCATTTTCGCACCTATCAACAGCAGCAAGAAAAAAGCCACTGGCAGCCCCACCTGTACAGCTCTTTAACCGATAAGGTTATGGTTATCTTAGGGACAGGTTCCATTGGCAGTCATTTAGCTCAGGCCGCATCGGCTCTCGGGATCCATACTATTGGTGTAAACCGCACCGGCATCCCTTCAAAAGCAATGACTTTCAAAGACACTTTCCATATCAACGAAATGAAAGCCGCGCTTGAGCAAGCGGACATCATCGTCAATACCTTACCTGCGACAGATTCCACAGTGGGGTTACTGAACGAAGAAACTCTGCGCTATTGCAAGCGAGCACTGCTCTTTAATGTGGGGCGGGGCGAAACATTAGATGATAAAGCGCTATTGGTTGCCTTGAAAAACCATTGGATTGAGCACGCGTTTTTAGATGTCTTTACCCAAGAACCACTGAGTGAGGCTCACCCATTCTGGAAAATGCAGCAAATTACCGTCACTCCGCACATCGCAGCTTTAAGTGAACCACGCCAAGTGGTCAATATCTTTGCACGTAACTATCAGCTTTGGCGAGATGGTTTCCAACTCGACAATATGATTGATTTTGATAAGGGATATTGATGCTAGAAGTGCTACTTGAAGACATTAGACGTTGCAGAGTTTGTGCGCCTCACTTAGCGCTAGGAGTGAACCCCGTAATTCAAGCCTCTTCGTCAGCTAAGCTGCTAATCATCGGGCAAGCCCCGGGGCTAAAAGTCCACAACAGCTCAGTTCCATGGAATGATGCCAGTGGTGAACGATTAAGAGAATGGCTAGGGATAGAGCGTGACACTTTTTATGACGAACAAAAGGTCGCGATTGTGCCTATGGGGTTCTGTTATCCAGGCAAAGGCAAAAGTGGCGATCTACCACCACGCAAAGAGTGCGCAGAGCTTTGGCATAAAAAGGTACTGCAGTCATTGCCCAATATTGAAATGACATTATTGATTGGTCAATATGCGCAAAACTATTATTTGAAGGATCGAACCACCAAAACACTGACTGAGACAGTCAAAAACTGGCAGGCTTGGGCACCAGAGTTTTTACCGCTTCCCCACCCTTCACCACGTAATAATATCTGGCTCAAAAAGAATCCATGGTTCGAGCGTGAGGTCATTCCTTACATCCGCAAGCATATCTCAGAGCATTTGGCCTACCATGAACCAAATGACTAATTAGCTGCAAACGGCGAAATTCAACAAGTAGTGAATGCCGATTCTTCAGACAATAAAAAAGCGCTGCAGGTTACCCGACAGCGCTTTCAATCATCTTACTCAGAATTACTTGTGGTAAGGCTTAGACAGTTCGTGAACAGCGTCAACGAACACACCAGCGTTTTCTGGCGGCACATCTAGGTGGATACCGTGACCTAGGTTAAATACGTGGCCAGTACCTGCATCACCGAACCCTTCAAGAATTGAAGCAACTTCTTCACGAATACGCTCAGGTTGTGCATAAAGGATTGATGGATCCATATTGCCTTGCAATGCCACTTTATCACCAATGCGCGCTTTCGCGTCTGCAATATTGATTGTCCAATCTAGGCCAACTGCATCACAACCTGTTGCTGCAATAGATTCTAACCACATGCCACCGTTCTTAGTGAACAGAGTCACTGGTACGCGGCGACCATCGTTTTCACGGATTAGACCATCTACGATTTTGTGCATGTACTGTAGCGAGAACAGGTTGTAGTCACGTGGAGTCAATACGCCACCCCAAGTATCAAATACCATTACCGATTGCGCACCCGCTTTGATTTGTGCGTTCAGGTATTCGATAACACTGTCAGCTAGCTTATCTAGAAGCAAATGCAGTGTCTGTGGTTCTGCGTACATCATTTTCTTGATCTTAGTGAACGCTTTCGAGCTTCCACCTTCAACCATGTATGTCGCTAGCGTCCATGGGCTACCAGAGAAGCCAATCAGTGGAACATCGCCGTTTAGATCTTTACGGATCTGACGAACCGCATTCATTACATATTGAAGCTCACCTTCAGGATCTGGCAGACCAATCTTCTCTACGTCAGCTTTACAAGTGATTGGGCGCTCAAATTTCGGGCCTTCACCTGTTTCGAAATACAAACCTAATCCCATTGCATCAGGGATAGTTAAGATGTCTGAGAACAAGATTGCCGCATCAAGAGGGAAACGACGTAAAGGCTGAAGCGTTACTTCAGACGCCAATTCTGCGTTCTTACACAAAGACATGAAATCGCCCGCTTCTGCACGCGTTGCTTTGTATTCAGGAAGATAGCGGCCAGCTTGACGCATCATCCATACTGGCGTGTGGTCAACAGGTTGCTTTAACAGTGCGCGTAAATAGCGATCATTCTTTAGTTCGGTCATTCCGTTAAATTCCAATTCAATCTTGTCTATTTTGAAGATGAGTATTCTAACACTGATTCACCTCTAAAAGCTGTGTGCTTTGCAACCTAGATCAAGTTATTAACTTTTAAATCAATGCTTAGTTTGCACCCCATTGGGGAGCATGTTAAAAATTTGTTCGCTAGCGAAAATAACAATTATAAACTGAGTACACAGTACTCAGCATCTCATAACGACATCTTACTTACCCCCTCCACTTGTGGAGGGTTTTTTTTACTTATTTTTCAAAGATTTCACTAAGTTCGCAGTATGGTCGATAAGCGATTTTGCAATCGTACCAGAAGGGGCAACTTCGGGTAAATCATCCACTTCAAACCATCGAGCATCGGATAGTTCGCTGTAGTCAGGTTTGAGAATTCCACCAGCGTATTCTGCGACAAACCCCATCATCATGCTTGATGGAAATGCCCATGGCTGACTACCAAAATACTCAATATTAGAAACCTCAATCCCAGTTTCTTCTTTCACTTCACGCGCTACACATTGCTCTAAGGTTTCGCCAACTTCGAGAAACCCCGCAATCACAGTATACATTCCTGTTCTATGCCGAGGGTGCTGCGCCAATAAAATCTGCGTCTGCTTACGCACGGCAACAATAATACAAGGGAAAATCCGAGGGTAATGAAGCGTGCGGCAATCTCCGCATTGCATCGCGATTTGATTATGGTTTAAGAAGTTTCTTCCTCCACATTGCGGGCAAAAACGCTGAGTGAAAGACATATGCCCATATTGAATCGCTTTACTGGCCAATAAAAATGCCGGCTCCTCCCAATGCAATAAGCTTCTTAACGACACCAATTCAACACTGCGCGTTAGTTCTGACTCGTTTACCCAATAGACCGGCGCATTTAAATATTGCCCGATTTCTACCGCTTGCTCTGTTGGTATGCCTAACTCTTCACCCGTACCATAGGGTAAGGCATCATTTAATGTCCAAATTTCACTTCCGGAAACCACGCACCAATAAGCAGAACCCATCTTCTTCTTGTCACTTTTTTTTAACATCCGTGCCTCTCACCGCTTGCAGTTCGTTCATTTTACTGGCAATCTAATTTCATACTAGAGCTGTTGCAAAGAATTAGTTCTAGCTGGTTTTAGTATTTACAATAATATGAAATGGACCCCTGCTTCGGCAATTTACTTTGATCACACGGCTGTGATCAGATCATGAGGACATGGTCATGCTAAATAAATTCAAACAAACACAAGAACAGTGGGGTGGCTCAAATGAAGTCATCGACCATTGGCTAGAGACTCGTCAATCCTTGATTGTCGAATATTGTAAACTTGCTGCGCTTCAACCTTGCTCTACCAAAACCACCACCATCGCTGAACTCCCCTCTTCTGAAGAACTTCAAACTTTTTGCCAACACCTCGTCGACTACATCTCTGAAGGTCACTTTAAGATTTATGACATGGTAATGGATAAATGGCAGGCGACTGGCTTTAAAGTCACGGAAGAGATTAACCAGACTTACGGGCACATTGTGCTCACAACAGAGCCTCTTCTCAATTTCACCGATCGGTATGCTGCGATTGCAAACAACGATGAACTTGAGAGTTTTGATAGCGACCTTTCGTTGATTGGTGAAATTATCGAAGCAAGATTTGAAGTCGAAGATCAATTAATTCAGCAGATTGCTGACAGTCTAGCAGTACCGCCAGGCGCTTAATTGAGAGGGCTGTTTTCTAAGCTTGCCACCGTGCAAGCTTTTTGCTTTGTCTTAGAGTAATAGTTTACGTCTTGGTGTACTAAGCTAAGTCCTACTGACGCATTAGCGTGCCTTCCGATATTTGTTCATCCCGACTCAAAGTAGCCATTCGGCAACCATTAACATCTAGCATAGATATAGCTGTCTAAAACAGTAGAAACAAAAAAGGCACCCGAAGGTGCCTTTTTAAGATCTGATGAACAATCGATTTAACGATTACTCGTCAGAGGAGAAGCCAGCATTTAGAAGTGCTGCTAGGTTATCTGTCGCTTGTTCTGCAGATGGACCTTCTTGCTCTTCACGTTGCTTCTGACGATCTTGGTGGTATGCAAAACCAGTACCAGCTGGGATCAGACGACCAACAATTACGTTCTCTTTCAGACCACGTAGATCATCACGCTTACCAGAAACCGCAGCTTCTGTTAGTACGCGAGTTGTCTCTTGGAATGATGCAGCTGAAATAAATGATTCAGTTGCAAGAGAAGCTTTCGTGATACCAAGTAGTTCACGTTCGAAACGAACCAGTTCTTTACCTTCTGCTTCTAGAGCACGGTTAGCAATCTTAACTTGAGAGTACTCAACTTGCTCACCAGGTAGGAACTCAGAGTCACCAGCATGTGTAATAGTACACTTACGTAGCATTTGACGAACGATAGTCTCAATGTGCTTATCGTTAATCTTTACGCCTTGTAGACGGTAAACTTCTTGTACTTCGTTCGCGATGTACTGAGTCACAGCGTGAATACCACGTAGACGTAGAATGTCATGTGGAGTCTCTGGACCATCAGCGATTACATCACCACGTTCGATCTTCTCACCTTCAAACACGTTCAGTTGACGGTGTTTAGGGATCATCTCTTCGTAAGTGTCGCCACCTTCGCGAGTGATCACAAGACGACGCTTACCTTTCGTTTCTTTACCGAAAGACACAGTACCTGTGTGTTCAGCAAGAATCGCAGGCTCTTTAGGCTTACGAGCTTCGAATAGGTCCGCTACGCGTGGTAGACCACCGGTGATATCTTTGTTTCCGCCAGATTTCTGAGGGATACGTGCAAGAGTGTCACCAATGCCAACTTCTGCGCCATCTTCGATGTTAACAATCGCTTTACCAGGTAGGAAGTAGTGAGCTGGCATATCAGTACCAGGGATCATTACGTCGTTACCTGCTGCATCAACAAGTTTGATAGCTGGACGCATATCTTTACCTGCTGCTGGACGCGCTGCTGCATCAGTTACTTCGCTTGAAGATAGACCTGTTAGGTCATCTGTTTGGCGAGCTACTGTTACACCGTCGATCATGTCTACGAACTGGATGCGACCTGCCACTTCAGTGATGATTGGCATGGTGTGCGCTTCCCAGTTAGCTACTACTTCACCAGCTTCAACAGCATCGCTGTCAGCCTTGCTTAGCGTAGAACCGTAAGGAAGTTTGTGCTTCTCTTTCGTACGACCGAACTCATCAATAATCGTCATCTCAGATGCACGAGAAGTGATGACAAGTTTCTTGTCTTTGTTGATTACGAACTTAGCGTTGTGAAGCTTCACAGTACCAGTTGTCTTAGCTTGGATGCTGTTCTCTGCTGCTGCAGTAGATGCCGCACCACCGATGTGGAACGTACGCATCGTTAGCTGTGTACCCGGCTCACCGATAGATTGTGCAGCGATAACACCCACTGCTTCACCTTGGTTCACTAGGTGACCACGAGCTAGGTCACGGCCGTAACACTGAGCACAACAACCGAAGTCTGCATCACAGGTAACAACAGAACGCACTTTCATGCTATCTACAGAGTTGTCTTCCATGATTTGACACC
>Ga0213838_1001087_pt1 | contig 15132 bp, 12 predicted proteins | sample SWPATP13_FD_160577 | JGI IMG/M metagenome (GOLD analysis project Ga0213838, IMG submission 160577) | Coastal seawater microbial communities from Marineland, Florida, United States - SWPA TP1 #3 | ecosystem: Environmental > Aquatic > Marine > Coastal | place: USA: Florida | collected 2016-08-06 | reverse complement strand
TGCTATGGTCACATTGAAGAACGTCATTGAGCAGTTGTGATGCCTCTTGGTAACGGCCCGCTTCGAAGTGCGCCTTACCGGCTTGGGTTAATGTCTCAGCACCTGCAGCTTCTACATAAACACAAGACTTGTCGATCGTTTGCAGCGGATTGATTGTTGTTGGGTTTAAGTCTAAGTAACCTAAATATAGGTTCATGATTGCGCGAGCGTTATGGCTATATGAGCCGTGGTAACCACGTGAATACCAAGTTTGCTGCTGAACTTCTGGAATGATCTTCTCGATTTCACGTCCCATATCGTTCACCGTGACTCCTTGATTGGCAAGACGCATGGTTTGGTTATGTAGGAAACCGTAGTTATCACGTTGAAGCGTTAGGTACTCGGAAATTTCAGTACCGTTGTCGTTCCATACCGGTGCGCTATGCGCTTGGTGCAGAACTTCGGCTTCGTCAGCAAAGCGCATTTTCATTTCATGTAGGTACTTAGACCATACCAAAGCATCACGTATCTTAGCGCCACGGAATGTGTAAATATTATGTTGACCGTCGTACGTTAGCTCTGCCGTGTGCAGCGCTTTGTACTCTGGGATCCAGTGGATATGCTCAGAAGGTGCTTCCGCATCAGGCATATTGATGAACAAAATATCAAGGCCATCGATATTGTGCCACTCTTCACGCTCATTGATCTCAACAGTATGAGGAACTAACGTTACCTCACCGTGTGAGTGAGAAAGACCCAGCGCGTTATCAACAATACCCGTCTCAGACGCTGGCAGCGTTGAACCGTATTGATATTGCGCTCGACGGCTCATTGCATTCCCGCCAACCATCGCTTCAGCAGCAATCGCTTCCATGAAACCATCTGGGGCGATGATTGGTCCATCAAACGACTCATCAATAATGCCGCGAGATCCGCCAAAGTGATCTTGGTGTGAGTGAGAGTAGATAACACCTGTTATTTTGTGCTCACCGTTTATTTTTGGAAGGTTTGCCTTAGCAAATTCCCATGCCGCTGCACCCGCTGCCTCTGTTAACAGTGGATCATGAATTAAGTAACCATTATCAGTGCGATAAATCGTCATATTAGTGATGTCTGCACCACGCACTTGCCAGATACCATCACGAACTTTGTATAAACCATTGGCTTCATAGTTCACCATACCTTGGCGGAACAAAGACGGGTTAACCGTATTTGGAATCTCATCCACAGACATATCGGCGTAATGTGGAAATTCGTCACGAACAATTGCAGCATCACCCGTTAGCTCAGCGATTAAACCACGGTTTTGGCGTTTGAATGCGCTTGTATCGTTCCATGGTAAGTTCTCAGCAAACGCTTTATTGGCTTCAATCGTGTGCTGCGTTGCTGGCTTTCCTTGATAGTTACTGATCGAATCATAGTCAGCCAATGCAATATGTGGAACAACTCCAATGGCGATAGCTAATACTGTTTTGTTCATAACGTTTCCTCAGGAATACAAATAAATAATAAATGAGGAGCCCTACCAATCTCTCGTGCGAACTTTTCGTCTTCAAGGTGAGCGCCTTATCGATGAGCAAACTTTAACAACTTGTTGAGATAACAAAAATTAACTAAAGTATATCTCGGAGATAAGCATTACTTACCGAAGAGGAGGTGTGATGGATTTTTCTAAGTTTGATCTTAACTTGTTTAAGGTGTTCACCAAGGTGATGGAGACGGGGAGTTATGTCCAAGCGAGCGAAGCATTGGATGTCTCACCACCAGCCGTAAGTTTAGCGATGAGTCGTTTACAAAAATCGTTGCAGACAGAGTTATTTACTCGTAGTAACGGCAAGATACAACCGACCTCAGCCGCATTAGCACTTTACGATAATGTACGTGATGAATTACTCGCATTTGAAGTGGTACTCAATTCATTCGATGCGTTTGATCCTCACCGTTCTTCTAAGCAATTTTTCATCTCCATTCCCGAAGAATTTCACACTCAATTTTTACGACAGTTACCCACGGAAGAAAACAAGAACATTACCTATTCATTATGCGAACAGATATTTGATGAAACTCTTGGTATTACTGATTTAAGAAATAGAAAGATCGATTTAATCGTTGATAGTTATTTACTCGAAGATAAGAGCTTAGCTAACGAGTTACTGTTCGAAGATGAGATAGTTTTGGTCGTGGCGAACTCTCATCCACACAGTGAAAATGGAATTAATCTTGAGGACTATCAGACCCTTCCGCAATCGGTACTGAGCTTACGTCGTAACAACAAGCTAGCACTGGATTTATTTTTCGAGAAAGAAACAAATATCCAGCGCCACATCGTCAATGAAGCCAGTTCAATGCTTGCAAATATGTTGGTTGTGAGTGAAACCAACCTCTTCTGTCATACGACCTTGAGCTTAGCAAAACATTATAAAGACAAACTCGGCCTTGCAATTCTAAAGCCCCCTGTCGCTCTAAAGCCCATTCCATTTTATCTACAATGGCATAAGGCCAACTCAGCATCTCCATCCCATCAGTGGCTTAGAGAAAAGATAAAATTAATGATTTCAAGTTAGGCAGTGCCTTCATCCACACCCTGAGCTTACAAACGAGCGAGCCCTGTTAGCTCGCTCTTCCGTCTTTCTATTGCAGTGCGGTAATTATGTTAAGGTTATTGTCTAGGCATGTAACTGAAGTTTATGTTCTTTCAATCGCCAACCTTCACTTGTTTTAACTAGCGTCTCGAAGTAACGGCCTACCACAAAATGTTTTATCTCTCCGTTATGGCTTTGTATCGCTTGGCTAACGCAACTCAATTGGGCATTGTTTTCATCGCCATCAATAACAAAATTACTCTGGACATGGGTAAGCCCGGGCGGAAACTCTTCTGCGCTACCCTGTATCCAGCTAATGATATTATCAATGCCCTGTAATTCAATGTTCATTTCCTCAACGATGAACTTGCCATTTTCTACGAATAAATCGCGCATAGCTTCTGGCCCTGTCACGTCAACCGCAAGCGCAAATCGCCCCATCAGGTCCTGAATTTCCATTTTGTCAGCAATAGTTAGTGCCATTGTGTATTCCCCACTCTTCATATTATCTAAATAGTTTTCTGGATATTTGTCGCTGTTATGCGTATTCAGGTTTCTCGGATTTAGTCGCATATTCCACGACAGCTTGCAGACTCGCTTTGCGTCTAGTTAGGTCGTTGCTCAACGCACTGTGCATGACAAAAGGAGGTAAGTATCGAAGGCCAACCATAGTTGCGGTTTGCTGGAACGGAGTTAGGAACTCTTTCATTGTGAAGTTGTTGTAAGACGCTTCTGAGTAACTCGTTTCTGGACCGCCTGTCGAAATAATCAGCCCTAGTTCTTTGCCAGCCAGTTGACTGCCACTCGGCCCATACGCAAACCCCTCTAACAACACTTGGTCAAGCCATGCTTTTAAAACGGGTGGAGACGAATACCAATAAAAAGGAAACTGCATGATGATACGGTCAGCTTGTCTAAGAAGCGCTTGTTCTTCTGTTGGGTCAAAACGCATCTCAGGGCCACCTATTGCCATTAGGTCTCGGGTAACCACGTTTTCAGCATCAGATAACGCCTCATACCACAGGCGATTGATTGATGATGTAGAAAGATCTGGGTGAGCGGTTAATACTAGTGTCTTCATATTTTGCCTCAGAGATTGATGGTTTTCCGAAACGAGTCGCTTACAGCCGACACACCGCTTCGTTTGAAAGTTGTTCTAGTGTATTTAGAGTTGTAGAATCGAACAATCACCCAAATATCATCAACTATGGTGTATAAAATAGAACAATGAGATTACCTCTTTCGACGTTAGAAGTGTTCAATGCCATTGCGCGAGAAGGCAGCATGCGTGCCGCTGCACAGGCCCTCGGGATTAAGCGCTCAACGGTAAGCCATCAGTTAAAGACCTTAGAAGATCAAATAGGGACCGCTCTGTTCGTACGGACAACACGTTCGATCAATCTTACAGAAGCAGGACGAGCGTTGATTCGCGCATCAGGACCAGCATTTGAGCAACTGGCCGATGGGTTAGAAAGCGCGCGGACTGCGGGTCATGCGGCACGCGGTGTATTAAAATTGGCAATACCAGAGTTGGCATATCGCCTATTACTGAGCGAGCATCTGGTTTCCTTTCATGAAATCTACCCAGAAATTGAGATTGAATTATCTCTTACCGATGCGTTATCGGACATTCTACAAGAGGGTTTGCACGCAGGGTTTCGTTTAGGGGGATTAATCGCTGAGGATATGATAGCCATCCGCTTAACCAATAATCTGAATACATCAGTGATAGCAAGTCGAGATTACCTCGACAGACACGGTCGACCAGAACAGCCAATGGATCTACTCAATCATAATTGTCTAAGATATCGCTACCCAAGTTCCAACCAACTGGCACCTTGGAGCTTCACAGGTAACGACGGCATTTATTCGGTCGACGCCCGTGGCAGTATCATTTCCAATTCAGTACCTGTAACGCTTGATCTGGCGACCAAAGGGCTAGGTATTACGTTTGCTTTTACTGAGTACTGCGTACAAGCACTCGAAGCCGGACAACTTGAGGAAATACTCAGTGAATTTAGTGTCTCCATGCCAGGACTTCATATTTATTTCCCAAAAGAATATCGTGATTACATGCCGCTTCGCCTGTTTATTAATCACTTGAAACAAGAAGCTCAGATTCTTCCTTCATAGTGGAAACAAAAGATACGAACCGAAGTCAAATTCAGAATAGCTAAACAAATGATTAGTTACGGCTTTTTAAATTTGGAAGTGGTCAACAATATGAATTGTTCTGGGTCTATGTAACCTTTGAATACTGGGTGTTCAGTCGTATACCCTCGCATCCAACGATCTGGCCCAGTCTCCGTATACTCAATCCGTAGCCCTGTTCTGATCGAAAAGTGTATGTGTGCGAACGTTCCAATGCCATAGTCTTCGGAAGGGTCGGCAATGTAGCCGAGTAAATCGCCTTTCTTTACTTTACCCTTTGGGACAAGCCATTGTTTTAAAGAAAGGTGACCATACAGTGAATAGAGATTTTCCTGTGGGTGGTCGACAATGACCACTCCGGGGTAACCACTGATATAGCCAGAATAGCTAACGATCCCATCAGAAATCGCGTAAACCGGTTCCCCTACTTCTGCGTAATAATCGATTGCAGCATGATAGAGATTTGGAAATCGAGGGCCGGTATTGAATGAGGCAAAGCCCTGTAATACGGAACGAGAATCAAGAGGAAAACGATAGGGTTCTTTTAAATTTTCAGCAATTTTTTCGAGTTTGGGCCGAATAAGTTCTATCTCTTCATTTGCTAACCGTTGGTTAGTGTCAGTGAGATATTTGGAGCCCATAAACACGATAGGTAAGACAACAAGCGTCGCGATCACAACGGCTTTTTTAGCTACTTTCATCGACTTTCATTCCATTTAATCAAAGCGAGGGAGCGTTGACGGATGAATACCTGTTTGTCCTTTACGACTATTGCTATTGCTATTGCTATTGCTAAGTCATGCTATTTGAACTCGACTCTAGGCAAACACACCAACACATAAATTGGGTTGAATTCATAAACATTTAACTAATTTCAAATACTTAACGCAACACTTGGCTTATCAAACAAGCCGTATGTAACAGATGTAAGACTCTCCATGCTTATACGGTTTGAGAGAACCACATCAAAACACCTATCGCGCCCAGCTTAGTGACGCCCTAAATACTCAAGACGTCACTGCTCGTAGTAAAACCCAAGCGACTGTTTATCATCGGGCAAATCATAAAAATAAAAAGCGAACCTTTATCGGCTCGCCTTTTTACGTTCACAGCGGCTGTTACCAACAATCTAGCGTTCTTGATCCAATTCACCAGCGGTATCAACAAAAATGCCTTGAATGTCTTTTGCTTCTCGCTCGGTTTGCCCACCATGTTTTAGAAACGCATCAATAATGCGAGCCGTTTTCTGCTCTTTAGCGCGCTCTAAAAAGTAACGTAACTCGAGTTCCGAACCTGCGTCTTCATCTTTAATCGAAGTGGCAATGATCTCGTTGTACATCACAATATCTCGCACCTCTAAGCTGCTCATTACGTTAAGTGCCACCGCTAAAAACTCATCCATTTCCGCTTTAGGAACAAATTGGGTAATGATGTTTAAATTTTCCGCTTGCTGCGACGTGAAGTCGTTACCCAACAGTAAAGCTTGTAGTGCTTTGTTTTTGCCCATTCTTCTTGCAAACTGAACGGCACCTTGGCCACCAGTTGGGATATTTACGTGAATTTCTGGTTGAGCAAAGGCAGCATTCTCAGTGCCATAGGCAAGATCACACGCCATAACAAACTCGTTACCGCCCCCACGAGCCACGCCATCAACCACAGCAACAGAGATTTGTTTCATTGCCTTGATGTTGGCAATCATGTGATTGAACTCAATAGATGCCGCTTGTCCACCTTGTGATCCGTTAATCACATTAAGATCAAGATGCGCTAAAAAGAACGATTCGTGCATTGATTTAAACACCACCACTTTTGTCTCTCGGTCATCGTTTAAAGAGAGGACAAACTCATTGATTTCGTTGATCAGATTAATGGTTAATACATTCACAGGTGGGTTATTGATAGCAACCGTTGCGATACCGTTTTGATTAGTGATTGATAGTGTTTTCATAATGTACTTCCTCTAAATCGCCGATTGGCTAGTAAAATGTAGTGACGTTAAGAGCTTCTGCTGCGTCAGTGAAGTCACTATAGGCGTTCAATTAGATGAGAAAAATACGTCTATTGGCACAATATTGGTGCTAAGATAACACCAATAAACTGTCTATTATCTCGGGATTCAAATGGATTTCTCTAATCGCTTACTTTTATTACTGGAAGTCACTGAACTGGGTTCGTTTACTAAAGTCGCTGAACAAAAGAACCTTGATCGGTCGGTGATCTCAAAGCAGATAAGCCGTTTGGAAGATGAATTAGGAGTGCGTTTACTCAACCGCACTACTCGCTCGTTATCATTAACCGCCGCGGGAAACGAGATGGTAAACCAAGCAACACAGTTAAGAGACCTGATTAATAACACTCATCGTTTGGCCCAGAACTATCATTCTGAACCCAGAGGGATTTTGCGAATCACCAGTTCAATGATGTTTGGTAGACAATACGTTCAGGATGCGATTTCGGTTTTTCAGCAACAATATCCGGATGTGAAGTGTGAACTTCGGTTGGAAGACCGAGTGGTTGATATCGTACAGGAAGGTTTTGATATCGGTTTTCGTATTGGTAAGCCCAAAAACTCCAGCCTAATTTCTCGTAAGATTGCTCGTAGCCGCCTATTGATTGTCGCTTCACCTGACTTTATTCAACAGCATGGTCAGGTAGAGACCATCGAAAAGCTAGAAGCTCTCCCTGCGACGGTCTACTCTGCTCCGGGTCTTTTCATCGATAAATTTAGCTATGTTGATGAAAACAACGTTGAACAGCAATTTCAATTGAATGCAGCTTACAAAGTCAACGATGTTGAAATGGTGGTGAAAAGTGCTGTGGCAGGTAATACGCTTGCTGTCGTCACCGCTCAAATGATTGAAAATGAGATCATTGACGGGAAGCTTATCCCAATAATGACGCATTTAAACATTGAAGATTTCGGTACTTTTTATGCCGTTTACCCTCACCGCGATGCGCCTATCAAGACTAAATTATTTATTGATGTTTTAAAGTCGATAATTGGTGAAAACTCCCCAATTTGGGAGCAAAACATCCCAAACTTTGAACAACTCTATTCTAGGCAGTAATACACTAATCCTTAAAATCTAGAAACTATAGTTTTAGCCCCTTCTACTCGCTCCCGCCCCATATCTTAAGCAGTTCAGCACGAGGGGGCACACCGCGTCACAATCTTATGAGTATTACATCTCAAACCGCCCTTTTCTTTTGTTCACTATCAAGATAAACGAGCTGTTAATACCATTCGGATATTTAAAAATTCGATGAAGGTGACACCTTACCAGTGGCTCAAACAAGAAAGGCAAAAATAGAATGGACTTGAAGAACTACGCTCCGTTAGTCATATAGGAACACAGCTGTCCCGCAGAGATAACTCATAAACAAGAGAATGATTCTCTCGGCTCCCTCAAATTTGTGGAGTGAATTAGACAGCACTGTTTTACTTGAAATATGATTTAACGGTCAATGTAAGCTACCGTGAGCGGGATAACAAAGGGAACCAGTGCACTTATGAATTATCAAACCTTTCAACCACATACAGATCTAGGGTCTGTAATCAGTTGCTACTGGACTTTGGAAGTCCCTAAAACAGAAGACACACAAAAACAGCGGATCATCCCAGACGGCACCATCGAAATGGCATTCATTCTCGGAGACGATATAAAAAGATACACCTCTGATGATAGCTTCATTATACAGCCGAGAGCCACAGTGATTGGCCACACCCTTGAGCCTTTCTTTATCGAGCCGACTGGAAATGTCGACACCTTCGCCATCCGGTTTTACCCTTATGGCTTTGCCAATTTGGTCACTACACCTATCAAGGCATTGGCAAACACTGAGACTCCCCTAGCCCAGTTATTCGAGGAAACAACAGCGAATAAACTGGCGCAAGACATCACTCAAGCAGCAAACACGAAACAACGAATAAAGATAATGGAGTCATTTCTATTGGATAGGCTCAATGATCAAACGACAGTGAGTCATATCGTCAAAACAACAATAGATGCTCTACTGACTACAAAAGGAAGTGCGTCGATTAGCCAACTCCTCAAAGAAGACCAAACCAAAAGAAGGCAACTCGAGAGGATGTTCGTTAAACAAATTGGTGTCAGTCCAAAACAATTAGGCAAATTGATCAGGCTACAAAGTGCATTAAAAAGGCTACTTAACGAGGAAGAAAGCCTTACCCAAATCGCTTACGACAGTGATTATTACGATCAATCGCATTTTATTAAGGATTTCAAAGAGTTTACCGGTGTCAGCCCTAAAGAGTTTTTAGGGAATGAAAGTATGGCGCTTTCTTCCGCTTTCTATAAGTGAATTCAATCTGTCGCATTTTTACAATTCCTCTCTCCAATGTCGGTATAACCTTAACTTAGTATTTCGAGCAATAAATGCGCGGTTTCTTGAGAAAGGCAATACTGGCTCTGTTCGTTGCAATGTTTGCTTTGGTAACACGGCTTGTCACACCGCAGACAGATTTGAACCAGTCAGCCCCAAAGGCGACCTAACCAAAAATCAAAGTGGAGAAGGTATGAACAGTTATATTTCTATTTTTGAAATTCCAGCATTAGATATTTCAAGAGCAATCAAATTCTATCAAGCAATCTTGGGCATCAGTATCGAGAAGGTGGAAATGCCGGGTATGGAGATGGGTATACTACCTTATGAAGGTCAGGCAGTTACTGGCGTTATCTTAAAAGAAGAAGGTTTTGAGCCTTCCTCCGGCGGTGTAACTATATACCTAAACGGGGGAGACAACCTTCAGGTTATTCTCGATAAAGTGGAAAAGTGCGGAGGAAAAACCGTTACCCCCAAAACTGCTCATGCTGATGAAAGTGGTTTTTTTGCCATTTTCATTGACTCAGAAGGCAACAGAATCGGGCTACACTCCCCTAATTAATTCTGCACTTTAATAGAAAGCGCTCTCAAAGACAGGTTAGTACTTTTCCTTAAGAGCTTTCGAAAACAAAAAAGCGAGCCACTTGGGCTCGCTTTTCGTTATCTTACTTTCTTATACTCTATTACAGAAGCTCTACTGACTGCTTCGCAATCACGAACTCTTCGTTGGTTGGAATTACCATTGCAACTGCATCTAAGATTTCAGATTTTGCAATTACGCCTGAGTTACCAAAACGAGCCTCTTCGTTGCCTTTCACATCTTCTTTAAAGCCAAGCAATTTAAGGTTTGCTAGGATTTCACGACGAATCGGTAGTGAGTTCTCACCAATACCGCCAGTGAAAATGATTGCATCTAGGTTGCTTAAAGGAATCATGTATGAACCGATGTACTTAGCAACGCGGTAGGTGAATACTTCAAATGCCAGTTTTGCGCCTTCATGACCATTTTCCATTGCTTCAAGAATGCCACGAGCATCAGACGTTAATCCAGATACACCTAGGAAACCAGACTTCTTGTTCAACGTGTCGAATACTTTCTCTGCAGTCCAACCTTTCTTAATGAGGAATTCAATGATGCCTGGGTCAAGGTCACCAGAACGTGTACCCATCATTAGGCCTGCTAGCGGAGTGAATCCCATTGAGGTATCCACAGATTCGCCATTGCTGATTGCACATACTGACGCACCGTTACCAAGGTGCACAGAGATGAAGCTAGACTCTTCTACTGGCTTGTCGATCATCTTTGCAGCTTCGCGGCTGACAAAGTAATGGCTCGTACCGTGGAAACCGTAGCGACGAATTCCGTACTCTTTGTATAGATCGTTTGAAATAGCGCCTGTAAAAGCCTTCTGAGGCATTGTTTGGTGGAATGCAGTATCGAACACTGCAAATTGTGGAAGGCTTGGAAAAGCCTGCATAGCGGCTTCAATGCCTTTAGCGCCTGCTGGATTATGTAAAGGAGCAAGATCTGATAAGTTTTCAATCTCAGCCAGCACTTCGTTATCAATACGTACTGTAGAAGTGAATTTCTCACCACCGTGTACGATTCGGTGGCCTACTGCCACTAGCTCATCCGTAAAGCCTAATGTATCCATTAATCTAACTATGCGGTTAATCGCATGTTGATGATGATTGTCTGGAGCATCAATGGTTTCTTCTGTTTTTTCACCGTTGTATTTCCAGCCGATTACCGCTTCAGGCATGCCAAAGCACTCACCTAAGCCGCTTACAATAGCGTCACCACTTTTAGAGTCGATAACAGCGAATTTTAACGAAGAGCTACCAGAGTTGATAACCAGTACAAACGAATTAGACATTGGATAAGAGTCCTGTTTCATTACAAATTAAGAAGCGGATGCTTCATTGTTTTAGTTCCCCCATTATTCAATAATTTTTTAATGTTTCAACTTTTGTTTTGCCTATTTAGCAAATCTAAGCAATTTTGATTGATCTTAGTCAACATTGTATTTTTTTTGAGTGTGAAATTAATCAATTGCCTCTTTATCAATGTAACTACTCAGTTCATGCCTACACTTAGATCAGAATCAATAATAATTGAAGACACACTACTGGCAATCAATCACCAGCATGTTGCACTGCAAACTATTAAAACAACACTTCCTATAGATTAAGGACTTATTGATTTTGCCTATTTTACCTTCAGCACTTGTCAGCATTGGAATCGTTACACTGTGTTTGGGCCTTGTCCAAGCCCATAATATTTGTAGTGTAACCAAGCATAAAGGTTGGACGATACTATCTAGCTTAATTGTGGGTTTCATTATCGGCTACGCGTATTTTTTGAGCGAGCTGTTGCTCATGGAGCGTTCCAGTGCGCTTGTGCTAGGCGTTTCCCTAATACTGTTCGGTGGAAGTATCTTCGTAGTTATGGTTGTTCGATTCAGCCTTGTCTCGATATCCGATTTAAACAAGCTCGCATTGGAAGAACAATTCAATGCGCTACATGACTCACTTACCGCTCTTCCAAATAGGAAAAGTTGTAATAATGAGATCGACAAACGCATCCAGGAGGGAAACGGGTTTTCTGTTTTATTATTTGATGTAATCAATTTTAAGCAAGTCAATGATGCCTTAGGCCATTCTTGTGGAGATGAACTTCTCATTCAAATCGCAAAACGCGTTTCCAAAGTACTTAAATCCGATGAAATTTTAGCGCGACTTGGTGGGGACGAATTCGTCATCATCACCAATCGACACTCGACCTTTGAAGTCACACAACTGGTTAACTTCATTGAACTGTCGCTAAAAGAACAGTTCTTCGTGAATAACTTTGAAGTTTCAACAGGTGTTGTATTTGGGTCTAGTCAATTCCCTGAAGACGCAACAACCACAGCAGAGCTTATTGATTACGCAGATGTAGGTATGTATCACGCGAAAAATAGTGGCCAAGTCCTTAGCCATTATCATAGTGACATGACCAAGACCGCACGTTTCAATTTATCGATCTCAGGCCGAATACCCAGCGCCATTGAGAACAACGAGTTCATGTTGTATTACCAACCTATCGTTTGCCCAAACAAAAATAGAGTAACGGAATATGAAGCACTTATTCGCTGGAAAATGGAAGATGGGAACTATATTCCTCCTGCGAAGTTTATTCCGATTGCGGAACAAAGTAATAAAATCACCGACATTACGATTTGGGTGCTAGAACAAATTTGTCGCGACTTATCGACGCTAACTCAACATGACGTTTGTTACCCAATCCACCTCAACCTTTCAGCTAAAGATGTCATCGGGAACAAGCTATATAAAGCGCTAGCGGACATTGCCGCGACCAACCCGACTTACACTCAACTTATTGTCGTCGAAGTTACAGAGACAGCTGCAATCAGCAATATTCCTAATTGCCAAGAACGCTTGGAACGTATTCAACGATTAGGTTACAACATCAGCCTTGATGATTTTGGAACGGGTTATTCTTCATTGTCGCTATTAAGAGATCTTCCTATTGATCAAATCAAAATAGACAAAAACTTTATTAGTGACATCACGTTCAACACCAAGAATAGAACCATTGTAGAAACCGCGATTAGGCTGGCTCATGGATTAGGCTATTCCATTGTTGCTGAAGGCGTTGAAGAAAAAGAAATACTAGAAGCGTTAAAAGAGATGCAGTGTGATTTTATTCAGGGTTACTACTTTTCCAAGCCTTATCAACTAACGGAAATCATTAACTGGACCAAAGAATTTCATTTGAAGTCAGCCGTTTCGTGAGTTCGTATGAGGACTGATTTCATTACACTCTCCAGTGATCGACTCGGGAGTGACCCCCTTATTTAGCGCAGGTCAATTGATAACAAAAAAGCCGAAGCATAAGCTTCGGCTTTTTTATTTAACTCAGTAATCGTATTGATTAACCTTCGTTACGGTCGCTGCGGCGTGGACGTCCGCCATTACCGTTGCCATGGCCACGTTCGCCACGGTAGTTACCACGGTGATCACCACCACGGTTACGGTCGAAACGACGCTCGCCATCACGGCCGCCTTCACGGTTGCCATCGCGGTTACCGTCACGGTTGCCACGGTATCCACCGCGACCGCCTTCACGGTTACCATCGCGGTTGCCATCACGGTTTCCGCGGTAACCACCACGACCACCATCACGACCGCCACGGCCACCGTTACCACGACGTGGTTCACGGAAATCGTTGAAGTCTACAACAACAGCGCCAGCTTCTTTTTGACGGATGCGTAGCTTGCTTAGTTTACCAGCAGTTTCAGAGTTCATTGCTTTTGGCAGTTGAACGTAAGTTGAACCTTGGTCAAGTTTGATTGCACCGATAGAACCTTTAGTTAGGCCAAGTTCGTTCGCTAGTGCGCCAACGATATCTTTAACCTGAACGCCTTGCTCACGGCCAACTTGAAGTTGGTAAGTATCCCAATCTTGAGTATTGAAGTCACGACCACCGCTATCACGGTTCTCACGACGCTCTTTACGACGGTTCTTATCGCGCTCGATAGCAGCGATCATTGGGTCTTCACCAATGTAGAACAATGGACGCTTACCTTGCTGACGCTTAAGAAGCATTGCAGCTAGAGTTGCAGGATCAAGGTCTAGAGACTCTTGAAGTTTCGCTACAAGCTCTTCGAAGTTTTCAAGAGACTTGTGCTCTTTCTCTGCTTCTAGTTCTGCGCCAAGCTTAGCTAGACGAGCTTCAGCAACTTTGTCACGTAGAGGAAGTTGGATTTCTTCCATAGATGACTTAGTTACGCGCTCGATAGTGCGAAGCATACGAATTTGGTTTGTGCGAACTAGTAGGATCGCTTTACCTTTACGTCCAGCACGGCCAGTACGACCGATACGGTGGATGTAAGATTCAACATCGAATGGGATGTCGTAGTTGAATACGTGAGTGATACGTGGAACATCAAGACCACGTGCTACAACGTCAGTTGCAACTAGAATGTCGATAACACCTTGTTTGATGTGGTCAACAGTGCGCTCACGTAGAGACTGAGGAATATCACCGTGCAGTGCAGCAGCTTTGAAGCCACGTGCAGATAGCCAATCAGCTAGGCGCTCAGTGTCTTGACGAGTACGTACGAATACGATTGACGCGTCAGTTTCTTCAGTTTCTAGAAGACGAGACATTGCTTCGTCTTTTTCTACGCCTTTAACAACCCAGAAGTTTTGCGCTACTTTGTCTACTGTGTGGTTAGTACCAGCAACGTCAACTTTAGCCGGGTTACGTAGGTAACGATCAACAATAGTCTTAACCATTGGAGGCATAGTCGCAGAGAATAGTACACGCTGTGCAGATTCTGGAGCTTGCTCAAGGATCCAAGTAACGTCATCAACGAAACCCATTTTTAGCATTTCATCTGCTTCATCAAGAACAAATGTGTGCGCTTCATCTAGGTGTAGACGGTCACGAGTTAGTAAGTCTTTAACACGACCCGGAGTACCAACAACAATGTGAGCACCGCGGCTTAGAGCACGCATTTGGTCAACGATTGAAGCACCACCGTAGATTTCAATAACTTTAAGACCTTTGATGTCACGGCCAAGGTTTTTGATTTCCGCAGCAACTTGAATCGCTAGCTCACGTGTAGGAGCCATGATGATTGCTTGTGGTTTGTGTTGGTTTAGGTTGATTTTGTTAAGCAGAGGCAGAGAGAATGCAGCTGTTTTACCAGTACCTGTCTGTGCTTTACCTAATGCGTCTTTACCTTCTAGAAGAAGAGGAATAGCTGCTGCTTGGATTGGTGTAGGAGAAACGAAACCCATGCTATCAAGTGCTGAGAGGATGTTTTCGTTAAGGGCTAATTCATTAAATTGAATTACAGATTCGGACATTGGGATCCCACTATCTTATAAGTAAACAAAAGGTCCCAGGTGCTCTACCAATTCCAATACTGATCCAATCAGATACTGATTCCGTTCAGTTGCGAAGCAGTAATAAAACGCATCAAGCCGTTAGGGACGTCTAAGGGAGGCGGATTATTCCTTAAATGCATAAAAAAAGCCAGAAAAAATTGAAATACATCACAT
>Ga0213838_1001083_pt1 | contig 15149 bp, 12 predicted proteins | sample SWPATP13_FD_160577 | JGI IMG/M metagenome (GOLD analysis project Ga0213838, IMG submission 160577) | Coastal seawater microbial communities from Marineland, Florida, United States - SWPA TP1 #3 | ecosystem: Environmental > Aquatic > Marine > Coastal | place: USA: Florida | collected 2016-08-06 | reverse complement strand
TTAGCGCCAAGCGCATTGATGTGGGCACTGGAAGTTTAGCGATTCCTCTGAGTAGCAGCATGCTGACCACAGCCAAAATACCAAAGAGTAACGCGATGCCGCCAATTACAATCCACACTAATAGGTTGCTTCCGTATACCAGCAACATTGGTACGATAGGCACAAGCAGTAGGCCATATCTCCATTGACTGTCTTGGTTAGAGTGTCCGCTTTGAATCACGCTGGCTGCGGACGTGTTTACCAACCCAATCAGTGGGATGCCTAATGCAGGTATACCGATCAATATACTTGATACGATTGCCATTAGTACGGGTTGAAAACCATAAGTTGGCAGCGGGTTTGGTAGTAAGTCCGACAAAGGAATACGCAGTAGTATTTCTAACCCGATGCCTATGCTTACCCCTAAAACCGCCGCAATCGACACAAGCAGCAGAACTTGAATAGAAAGCCAACGAACAATCCATTGTCTACTCGCCCCTAAGCTTTTTAGCATAGCAATTGTCTTTTTGCGGCTCGCGACGTAATGCTGGCAGGTGAGTACCAATGTTGTGGCTGCCATAATCACAACAATAGCAACGGTCAGTGAGAGGTATTGAGTCGTTTTTTCGAACATCTCATTGGTACGGCTAGCCGAATCTTGGTCTCTCCACCTATCACTAGGGGTGAGTTCGACCGCGTCTTTGACGGTTTGGATTTCATTATTATCCCCTGTGAGAAACAAGCGATATTGAACGCGACTACCGAGTTGAATAGCTCCTGTCTTTTCAACGTCATTCTGATGGATAAAAGCCGATGGCATCTGTTGAAATGGATTGAAGCTAAGTCCTGGTTCTTGTGCAATACGACCAGAGATTACAAAATCGGCATCACCAATTGTGACATTGTCACCAATATTAACCTCTAGTTGCGCAAAAATACGTTCATCAAGCCATAACTCCCCTTCACTGACTTGATGCTTTTGTTCCGATTGGCTCTTTAGAACCATGTCGCCCAAAAGTGGGTATGCTGTGTCTACCGCTTTCACCGTGATCAATTGCATGCTGCTATCGCTAAATGCCATTGTCGAAAAACGGGTTAACTGGGACTGATTGAGCGCAGAGTTTGACGTTAATGTTAGTAAAGGTTCAGGCAGAGGGTTCGCCGAAATAAAAACGCTGTCCGCAGTCAGAGCGTCTTTGCCCTGCTTTACGATGACTTGTTCCATACGCTCGGCAAGTGCAGTTAAAGCAAAAACACAGGCAATGATCAGTGTTAACGCTATAGAAACAGGCCACAACTGACCATGACGTATTTCCTCTACGCTCCATGAAAAGAGGCGTTTGTTTAGTCCGTTCATTTACGACTCCTTTAAGTGTCCAGATTGCATCGTCAATGTTCGTTGACAGCGCTGGGCTAATTTTGAGTCGTGTGTGACAAGCACTAACGTAGTGCCGTGTTTAGAGTTGAGTTCAAAAAGAAGTTCTATGATTTTGGTGGCAGTTTGCTGGTCTAAGTTACCTGTTGGCTCGTCAGCGAACAAAATTTTCGGTTTGATCATAAAGGCGCGCGCTAACGCTACACGCTGTTGTTCTCCCCCCGATAGTTGTGATGGGAGGTGATCAATACGTTTTTTTAACCCTACAGATTCTAATAGCTCTTTAGCTCGTGCCGTGTCTTCTTTCTCACCTTTTAACAGGCAAGGAAGCGTCACGTTTTGTAATGCCGTTAGGCTTGGTATCAGCAAAAAACTTTGGAATACAAACCCTACCGACTCACTTCGGATCGCTGCGCGCGCTTCATCGTCGAGCGTGGAGAGTGGTTTGCCAAGTAGATGAATTTCACCTTTGGTTGGAACGTCTAGCCCTGCAAGTAGAGTCATTAACGTAGACTTCCCTGCTCCTGATGTACCAACAATCGCAACACTTTGTCCTTCAAGAATATCTAAACTTACTTCTTCTAGGATTGTTAATTGTTCTTGATTAGTGGAAACTAGTTTGGATACAGATTCGGCTTTTATTATGGATGTATGCATGACGCGACTGATTTCCTTATTTCTTGTTTTATTATTTTCTACTCATACTTTTGCGCAAGCGCAAACACTACTTGTATTGGGTGACAGCTTAAGTGCTGGCTACAACATGGATCTAGAACAAAGTTGGCCGACATTGCTTCCCAAATCGCTTGAAAAACACGATCACAGCGTTGAAGTGATCAACGGCAGTATTTCAGGTGATACTACTGGTAACGGATTGGCCAGGCTCCCACAACTCCTTTCAGAGCACTCGCCTAACATCGTCCTTATCGAGCTTGGGGCGAACGATGGGTTACGTGGTTTCCCACCGAAACTCATCGAAAGCAACCTTCAACAAATCATTCATCAAGTTGAGCAATCGGGTGCAAAAGCCGTACTTATGCAAATACGTATACCGCCAAACTACGGAAAACGCTATAACCAAATGTTTGAAAACGTCTTTCCTTCAATAGCAGACCAAACAAGTACTCCATTAATTCCATTTTTCCTAGAGCAAATTATTCTCAAAGACGAATGGATGATGAGTGATGGACTTCATCCTGAGCCAGAAGCGCAACCATGGATTGCTGATTTCGTAGCGGAAAAATTATATCAGTATCTTTGAGTTATACGTGTCTAGCTCAATAAAGTTTACATAGCTTTACGCTAGCCTAGATGCATATCACCCGTTTTATGTAAGGTTATTTATGCTAATTGAACCAGTAATTAAAGGCGTAGTCGCAAAGAATGCACACCCTGTTGGCTGTCATGAAGCCGTAAAGCAACAAATCCAATACGTAAAAAATGCCAATCCAATTAAACAAGGGCCAAAAAGAGTTTTGATCATTGGTGCTTCTTCTGGCTTTGGTTTAGCGGCAAGGATTGCTTTGGCTTTTGGTGGTGCGCAAGCTGACACAATCGGGGTGTCATTTGAGAAAGGGCCAAGCGAAAAATCATTCGGTAGTGCTGGCTGGTATAACAATATTTTCTTTAAGCAAGAAGCTGAGAAGGAACAAAGACTCGCTATTAACATTGTCGGTGATGCATTTGCTAGCAATGTTAGAGAACAAGTAGTAGAAGCGATAGAAACGTATTTTGAAGGTGAAGTAGACCTTATTATCTATAGCTTAGCTGCGGGCATGCGCCCTAAAGACGAATCTGGTGAGTTCTGGCGTTCTGCGATAAAACCTATTGGTCAGTCTGTTACAGGAACCACTATTTCCCTTGAAGACGATTCTTGGGGGGAAACCACAATTGAAGCGGCAACCGTTGAAGAAGAGCTGGCGACTCAGAAAGTTATGGGTGGTGAGGATTGGGAAAACTGGATTGATGAGCTGATCAACTCTGAATCCATTGCTGATGGTTGTAAAACGATCGCGTTTTCCTATGTAGGCCCTGAAATTACTCATCCAATATATCTCGATGGGACCTTAGGACGTGCAAAAATCGATCTTCACCAAACTAGCCATGCTCTCAATTTAAAGCTCGCTAACTTTAACGGTAATGCCTATGCCACAGTTTGTAAGGCGTTAGTGACGAAAGCAAGCGTGTTTATCCCTGCTCTATCGCCGTACATCCTCGCGCTCTATAAAATTATGAAAGCGCAGGGTAAACACGAGAGTTGTATCGAGCAAATGCAGCGACTCTTTAGTACCAAGTTGTATGGTCAAGAAGTAGTACCTTTGGATGGGGAACGTTTATTGAGAATGGATGAATGGGAGCTTGATCCAGAAACACAACAGCATGTGTCCGAGCTACTTGAAGCTATGAACGCGAGCAACTTCACTCATGTTGGTGACTATGAAGGGTACAAGAAAGAGTTTATGCAACTCAATGGTTTCGGCTTAGCTAATGTCGATTACACGAAAGAAGTCGATATTGATAGTTTTGTAAAGTTAAACCCTTGAGGAAGTTAAGGTCTCATTAATGAGATCCCTGTCAAACTCTATGAGCCTTGGTGAATTTGCTGAGGCTTTTTTGTTTTCGCTTTCTTATACTAAAATTATTACGGAACAACGTCGTCATTAAATCTTACGCACCACAACACAGGAAGTGTTTTTTTTTCGCGTCAAGGAATGAGAACTAATATGACAAAAATTAATACAATAGAATTAGATATTCCTGAAGACATGAAGGAAGGTTGGCAAAATATTGTCGATTTACTCGCCCAAATCACGAGCGTCCCCGCCGCATTAATTATGCGTGTTCATTCTGAATCCATCGAAGTTTTTTCTACAAGTAACAGTGAAGGCAATCCTTATAGCCAAGGCGATTCTGAAGGTTTGGGTAATGGCCTATATTGTGAAACGGTATTAGAAGAACAAACTCGCCTTAAAGTCCCCAATGCGTTGACTGACCCTGATTGGGAAAATAACCCAGACGTAGAATTAGGGATGATCTCGTATTGTGGTATCCCCCTTCTTTGGCCAAACGGTGAATCTTTTGGCACCATCTGTATTTTGGACAACAAAGAAAACCATTACACGCCGACGTACATAAAATTGCTTGAAAGTTTTCGACTGTCTATTGAGTCGCAATTAACCACACTCTACCAACATGCGAAACTTCAAAATTTAAACAACGAGCTTAAAAGCCGTGTTCATACCAGAACCAAAGACTTAGCGAGCTTGAATTATTCACTCAATCAAGAAATTGATAAACGCAAAGCCGCAGAACAGAAGATCTCGTATCAAAAAAGTCACGATTTAGGAACTGGATTTTTTAATCGCAATGCTTTTGAAAGTCAGCTTAATCATTTGCTGTTGCCGTCTCAAACCAAGTCGAACCGACCTGTTGCAGTAGTTCATATTGGATTTACTAACGGGCGACGTATCCAGTCTCGATATGGCTACGAAGGGCTAGATAAGGTGCTCATAGAATACCGTGAACGATTAGGCTGCATTGATGATATCGAAGTCATCACAGCCAGGCCGACTTCTGTTGATTTGGCGATAGCCTTTAGTGCTCCAAACTTACAACATCGCCTTGATGAGCTGTGTAAGCACCTTGTCGAAATTGGGCACTCTGAATTTTTGATTGATAATGACAAAGTTCACTTACACGCTTTCATTGGTATTGCCGTTAGCCATAAAGGACAAGAAGCCTCCTCTCTGCTTCAAAACTCGAGTGAAGCGATGCTTGCGTGTAAAGATTCTGGACAGAAGTACGCCTACTACTCTCAGTCACATACGGAAAACCAAAGTCATATAAATCAGCTTGAAAGTTATCTGCTTCAAGCGGTAAGAAATGATGATTTAATGCTGTATTTCCAACCAAAAGTTTGCCCCGTGACTCACAAATGGATAGGAGCAGAAGCGCTGTTGAGGTGGCGTCACCCTGTGCTTGGGGATATCTCAAATGAGACCCTTATTCACATGGCAGAACAAAATGGGTTGATTTTTGAAGTCGGAAGTTTTGTGTTGAGAGCAGCAATTGAAAAAGCCAAAGAATGGTCGAATTACGTAGATGAATTTAAAATGGCCGTAAACGTTTCTGCGATTCAGCTTAAGAACGCCCAGTTTTCTGAGCAAGTCACTCACCTACTAGATACTTATCATTTACCTCCGCACTTTCTCGAATTAGAAGTGACCGAGAGCGGCTTAATTGCCGACGAAGTGGTTGCGAAGAATACACTCGAAAGTCTTCATGAGATCGGCGTGACATTGTCACTAGATGACTTTGGTACTGGCTATGCGTCATTTAGTTACCTTAAAAAATTCCCTTTTGACTCAATTAAAATTGATAAGAGTTTTATCGATCAAATGCACAAATCTGAAGACGATGTCGAAATAGTCCGCTCTATCATTCAGATCGCGAAGAAGTTGGATTTGAAGGTGGTTATCGAAGGGATTGAATCTGAATTTCAAGAGCAGTTCATCATTGAAGAAGGTTGTGAAGTTGGACAAGGCTATTTATATGGAAAACCCATGCCCTGCCAAGAGTTTGAACATAGTTTAATCAACCAAAACTACCTAGGCACAGCTCAATACGCCTACACTTAGAAATTACTCTTTACTCTATAGGTGGCGGTTTCTATAATCGCCGCCTTTCTCTTTTATAATTAGGCACACATCGTTATGGATCAGTTGACTGCAAAGCTTAAAAAGCTCGAAAAACAGAACTACCGCGCATATCAACAAATTAAAGGTCAGTACGACTTCGGTGATTTCGAATTGCATGTCGACCACATTCAAGGTGACCCATACGCTTCTGCTTCTCGTTTTCGTGCGACGCGCGCTTGGTCGCTTACTGGTTTAGAGTGGCTTAGAGGGAAATCTCAGGCTTATCAAGTTGCCGCTAGAGACTTCATCGCTCGTAGCTTTGCCGAGTTCGCTAAGCAAGAGTCGACGGTTTCAATTGCTCTAACAGGTCAAACGGTTTTAGATAATACAGCCGTTGTATTTACCGATGAAGGCATCGAACTTAGGTTCCGAATTAACCTGCCAGCTGACGGCCGTAGTATCTTGGCGAAAAAAGCCATCAACATTATTACTTTCTACCTGCCTAAGTTTATTCGTCGTGCGACATTAGAAAGAGAACTCGATTTTGATGCTTTGGTTAAACATTGTCAGGTTATTGAAGATCAAGAAGCTCTTAGAGCTCAGTTGGAAGATCATAACCTAGCAGCGTTTGTTTCGAACGGCAGTGTATTACCTCGTATCGCGGGTAACTGTGACCTTCCAATGAAAGATGCAGTTGCATTTGAAGCGCCAGAATCTTTGAGCGTGACTTTAAAAGCACCAAACAAAGGTGAAGTTAAAGGCATGGGCATCCCTAAAGGCATCACTTTGATTGTCGGTGGTGGCTTCCACGGTAAGTCTACATTGCTTAACGCCGTTGAGCGTTCTATCTATAACCACATTCCGGGCGATGGCCGCGAAGGTATCGTGACCAATATCAACGCGATGAAGATTCGCGCTGAAGATGGTCGCTGTGTACATCACCTTAACTTGTCTAACTACATCAATCATTTGCCAATGGGCAAAGATACTAGTGATTTCACCACTCAAGATGCATCAGGCTCAACATCGCAAGCGGCTTGGCTGCAAGAATCTATCGAGGCGGGAGTACAAACGCTACTGATTGATGAAGATACGTCAGCGACAAACTTCATGATTCGCGACGAGAGAATGCAAGCGTTGGTAGCAAAAGGCGATGAACCTATCACGCCCCTTGTTGATCGTATTGGCCAGCTGCGTGACTCCATGGAGATCTCAACACTCGTCGTCATGGGTGGCTCAGGTGATTACCTTGACGTAGCAGATACCGTAATTCAAATGCATGACTATCAAGCGGTAGATGTCACTGAAAAAGCAAAAGAAGTGATCAAGCAGCACCCTACTCAACGTAGCAACGAGTGCGAAAGTGACTTGAGTACATTTGCTCCACGTTCTTTTAACCGTGCAGCGCTGATGAATATTTTGACTGACGGTAAGTTCCGCGTGAGTGCAAAAGGCAAAGAATCACTGCGTTTTGGTAAAGAGTTTGCAGACCTATCCGCGTTAGAGCAGATCGAATCTGCATCTGAAGTGAATGCTATCGGTTGGGCTTGGTTCCAATTCGCACAACTTCCAGGTTGGTCATCTAACCCTGCTAAAGAAATGGAAACGCTTTTAGACGGTGAATGGCACACGAAAATGCCTAACTATGGTGATTTAGCAAAACCTAGAACACTTGATGTGATGGCGGCATTAAACCGTATGAGAAAGTCCCAATTCAAACCATCTAACTAGTTAATAAGATGATGTTGAAAGCCTAGCTCGATGCTAGGCTTTTTTGTATCTGAATGAGCAGCAGTGCCATGAATAAGCTGTTGAGTGCAGGATAGCTTCGGCAACCCCCAGACAAATTGGCGAACAACGATGAACCTGACATAAGTTTTACAATCCACTGAAAATATTCAGATAGAGTCATGACCACTGATTGTAACTAAATGTAACAAGGTGGAGTTGGTGAAGCATCAGCGCGTAAAGCTACGAGATCATAAAAGCGAAGTAAGGTTGTTTAAAGGTCGAGTCGTCGCCGCATTCTCTGGGATCTTACTATTAACACTTGTGCTTATTAGTAATTTATACCGGTTACAGGTTAATAACTTTGAAAATTATCAAACCCGGGCTGACGGAAATCGAATAAAGGTACTGCCTATCCCTCCTACTCGCGGGCTTATTTACGATCGCAATGGTCAATTGCTTGCTGAAAACAAGCTTGTTTATTCCCTCACTATGATTCCAGAGCAAACCCCGGATGTGGGGGAAATGCTCGATTTGTTGGATAGAATAATTCCTCTGTCATCTAGTGAAGTGCAGCGATTCAAACGTGCATATCGCAAAGCCAAGCGCTTTAAGCCCGTTACTATCCTCAATAACCTAACGGAAGTAGAGATAGCGAAGTTTTCTGTTCATCAGTACCAGTTCCCTAGCCTTTCGATTGATACTAGCTTAAAGCGATTTTACCCAAATGGAGAGGTGCTCACGCACGTGCTTGGCTACGTCGCACATATTAACGACAGAGATTTAAAGCGGCTGGAGGAAGAAGGAAAAGAAGCTAACTATCAAGCGACGCAAGTGATCGGCAAACTCGGTGTGGAGCGCTATTACGAGGATGTACTACATGGAACGAAAGGCTATCAAGAAGTTGAAGTGAACAGCCGTGGCCGCATAGTACGTACCTTAGAATATGTTCCTCCGGTTGCGGGAAAAGACATCGTGCTCAATATAGATCTTGAATTACAAAAGTATGTGTTTGAGCAACTTGATCATCGAACAGGGAGTGCAGTGGTTTTAGATCCAAAGGACAATAGCGTATTAGCAATGGCGTCTAGCCCGAGTTATGACCCAAATTTGTTCGTTGACGGGATTTCGAGCCGAAATTACCAGCGTCTATTAAACGATCCTGCTCGACCACTAGTGAATAGAACGACTCTCGGTGTCTATCCACCAGCATCGACGATAAAGCCTTTTATGGCTGTCGCGGGTTTACAGGAGCATGTGATCGATAAGACTACGGTTAGAAATGATCACGGCGTCTGGCGGATTCCTGGTTCTCGATCGAGCTCCAAAGCGTGGCGGGATTGGAAGCGTTGGGGACATGGACCTGTTGATGTGACTAAGGCGATTGAAGAGTCAGTGGACTCCTTTTTCTATCAGACAGCATTTGATCTTGGCATAGATCGAATCTCAACTTGGATGAACCGCTTTGGGTTTGGTGAGCCTACGGGCATTGATATTTATGAAGAAAGCAATGCAAACATGCCAACTCGTGAGTGGAAAATGTCTCGTTATCGGACCCCATGGTATCAAGGTGATACGGTGCCTATTGGAATTGGTCAGGGATACTGGACAGCAACGCCAATGCAATTAGCGAAAGCGACATCGGTGCTCATTAATCATGGAAAAGTCATGCCTCCCCACATCTTAAAGGCGACGCTTAGCCATGGCGACGATTTTGAACGACAGACGCAAACTAGGATTGAACCACAGGTTTCGATTACGGAAGTACCAGATAAAGTCTGGGATATTCCAATCAATGCGATGCGTTTGGTAAACCATGGTAGCCATGGAAGTGGTAGAAGAGCCTTTAAAACCGCGGATTATGTTAGTGGTGGTAAATCTGGTACCGCACAAGTATTCGATTTAGGCAAAGACCAAATATATAACTCTAAGGAACTGTCGAAACATTTGCTCGACCATGCGCTCTACACGGCTTTTGCACCGTATAAAGATCCTAAGTATGTGGCTACTGTAGTGATTGAGCATGGTAATGGTGGATCGAAGGTCGGCGCTCCTTATATAAGAAAGGTTTTGGACTACGCATTTTCACATCCGAGCTAGCAAAGCCAGCGTTGTTCAAACCACAAAACCGATTATTTGGTTTAGATGCCCCCTACAAAAAGAGCCTCTTCGTAGTGAAGAGGCTCTTATTAATAGAAACATGACTTGCTAGTGTCTTAATACATTCCAAGCTTCGCATAAGGTACGAAACTTAGCGGTATTACCATTATCTCGGTCTGGGTGCCATTTGAGAGCGAGTTTTCTCCATCGCTTGCGAATATCTGGCTGAGTTGCATCATGAGGCAATTCAAATAGGCTCAAAGCTTTGGCTCTATCCATATCGACGCCATTAGTACTGCCGACAAACTTACGATAACGGCTCCAAAACTCGTTGAGTAAGCGTTTTACTTCCCCTTCTTCGGCTTCATAGTTATGCCAATGAACATAATAGTCACGTAGTGGATCTTCATGATCAACGGCATGGGTTGAAGCTTGGTGACTTGGCATTAAGACAATGTCCATCGCACACACTTGCAACCAGTTATCGGGATAAAGCGTTTCCTGTAACTGATATAAAGCATTCATGATGAGAAAATTACGTTTGAAAAGGTCTTTTTCTGGCACAACATCCAAAATAGGAACGAGCCCGAGTTCATTAAGGTGTGCGGACAAGGTATGCACTTTCCAGCCGCTTGGCTGCTTACGCAAGACTTCCAATATGGGCCAAAGCAATGGGTTTTCCATATAAGTTTGGAACGTTGCACTCACATTAAGATTTTCAGACATACCTATTGATACCTTCGAGATGGGCTCTTTTAATTGAAATCTATTGTCTCGGGTTTGTCGAGTAGGATTCGAATTAGCTTTCTTTTTCTTGAACCAAGCAACAAAAAAGGCCAGCGAACGCTGACCTTTTATATAACCGATGAATTAAATTAGATAACGCCTAGTTCTCTTAGACGCTCCATTAAGTATTCATTCGCAGTGTAATTCTCGGATAGCACAACTTCAGGTTTTGGGTGTAAAAACAAAGGAAGTGAAATGCGAGACTTCTCTTGACGTGCACCAGTTGGGTTAATAACTCGGTGCGTCGTTGATGGGAAGTAACCACCTGAAGCTTCTTGAAGCATGTCGCCGATGTTAATGATTAAGTTACCGAAATCACAAGGTACGTCTAACCAATCGCCTTCTTGAGATTTAACTTGTAGTCCTGGCTCATTGGCAGCCGGTAGTACAGTAAGAAGGTTAATATCTTCGTGAGCAGCTGCGCGGATTGCACCTGGTTCTTCATCGCCTTGCATTGGTGGGTAGTGAAGAACACGTAACAGAGTTTGCTCACTACCATTGATCATCTCAGATAATGCGATTGAGAACTTCTCTTGTACTTCCTTAGGAGCGTGTGCTTCAACCCAACCTAATAGCTCTTGAGCAAAAGCATTTGCACGTTGGTAGTAATCCAGAATTTGCTCTTTTAGCTGCTCTGGAATCTGACCCCACGGGTAGACGTGAAAATACTCTTTAATGTCTTTAACAGTGTGACCTTTTGCTACTTCAGAAACGGATGGTGGGAAGTAGCCATCTTGTGTTTCTACATTATAGTGAAAGTCATTTTTTTGCTCTGAGATGAAAAATTGGTACCAATTTTCATAGATAGATTCCACGAGCTCTTTTGGAATTGGGTGGTTTTTTAGGACACCAAATCCAGTTTCACGAAGTGACTTTACAAATTGTTCTGCTGCGTCGTCAGCAAGGTAATCGACAGTTTCCAGTTTCATGACTTTCTTTCTTGTTTTGTAGTAATTGTGCCGTGATTTTAGAGTTGCACGTTGGGTAAATCAAACTTTAATGAAATGTGAAGTTTTGTTAGATGAAATTGTGGGCGTTTAGTTGGCTTTTCAACAAAAATGGTAATATCCCTCTCAATTGAACGGTGTACAAAACTATGCAATAGTAGTGATAACAAAATAAGGACTGGTATATGTCAGCACTCGTTTCAAGTAAAAACTCTGCACTTAACTATTTAACGGCGATATATAGTGTCATTTTCGCTTTTTCAGCATTTGAACCGGCCTCTCGAGCGGTTTGGATTGCGGAAATCATACCTGCGTTACTTATCTTAGCGGGGATATGGTGGGCATCCTCAAAGTATGTTTTTAGTAAGACCGCCTATATGTTGATGTTCATTTGGTTAATCCTACATACGATTGGCGCTAAATATACTTTCTCTGAAGTCCCTTTCGACTGGTTTAATCATTTGATTGGTTCTGACAGAAATAACTTCGATCGTGTCGCTCACTTTTCTATTGGACTGTATGCCTACCCGTTAGCTGAATTTCTAATTCGAAACGATCGTTGTAAACCTATCTTCGCTGGGTTCTTCGCCTTATTTGCTATTATGAGCGTCGCTGCGGGCTACGAGATAATTGAATGGTGGTATGCGGCTATCGCTGGGGGCGATGAAGGTATTGCATTTTTGGGATCTCAAGGGGATATATGGGATGCTCAAAAAGACATGCTCTGTGATACAACTGGTGCCCTTGCCTCGCTGTTATTAATGAAAGTACAAGGGCGATTTTCGTCATTGGCCTAACGTGTTACTTGGCTAATCCAATTTAGATATGGATTGAAGCCCTCTGTTATTGGCAACTGAACAATTTGAGGAATGTCATATTCATGCTGAGCGCAAATTGCTTGCTCAACCTCATTGAATAAAGCATTAGTCGTTTTTATCACGAGTAAGATTTCTTTATCATTGCACACTTCTCCTTCCCAGACGTAATGACTATCAATCGGGATGGTTTGAATACATGCGGCAAATTTTGCATTCAGTAAAGTGTCTATGATGCGTTTTGCCTGCTCTGAATTTGGCGCTGTTGTTAGAATCGCGCTGTACTCAGTTACTGTTTTATCAGTCATTTAGAGTTTCCCTATAACTTACTTTGAAAGACTCAATGCATTTCTGAATTGGCTCAGAGAGTATTGAATCTTGCGTGTAAATGCCAACATTGCCTAACTTGTATCGCTCCAACAGCAACATATGGATACCTTTTGTTCTCAACCAATGTTTGAGTTTAGCAGTGTAAGGCATGATGGCATTGGTCGCACTTAACACGTCAATCGCGGCATGAAGAGAATCGATATCAAAACTTACGCGGCTTTCTTGAGGGCGGTTATTACTCCCTTTGACCATCGTCTCATTTCTTGCATGGTCAGACGTTACTTTTAGAAGTGGGTATGGCTGACTGTGAGTGGTTATCCATTCGCTTTGACCGTTCTTAGTGAATGATTTGAAATTCTCAGGCACCGTGTTAATCAACGGATGACCGTCACGAACGTACAGTGCTTCAAATTCTTGAAACATCGGATGGAATCTAACGCTATATTGCTCATTGAGGCCTTTAATTTCATGTCCAATGAACATATCAATATCGCCGCGCGTTAAAGCATTCATCAGGCTCAAGTTATTGCCAAATTCGATATGCAAAGACTGCGGGCTTGAAGTGTCTTGTAGTTCCATAAGTGAATCGCGTACAAACAGCTCCCACCAAGCCTCTCCTACTCCAAATTTTAATTTCCCAAGATCTCTTGCTTTCATTTCTGAAAGACGATGAATGACGTGATCGTGCGCTTGTTTTTGCTTCAACACATACTGGTGATATTGCTGACCATATTTGCTGAGTTCGACACCACGAGGGTGGCGTACGAATAGCTCAACCCCAAGCTCTGTTTCTAATTTTTTAATGGCAGTCGTTAACGATGGTTGTGCGATACCTAGCTTATCCGCAGCAGACTTTAACGTGCCAAGTTCTGCGACGGTTAAAAAATAGAGCTCAGATTTTTTCACAATAGTGATTTTCCTTTATTCGATTTGATATAGATTTTAATATAGATTTATTGGCAATGGTTAGAAATTTCTCGGGGGTTATATCGACTTGATATAGATTTAAACTATACATATGTGGCTGAATTCTATTTTATTGGTTAAGTGACAACATCTATGATGGACGTAATTGTACGAATAATGGAAAAGAGAAATGAACTCAAATTGGTGGAAGAATGCCGTTGTCTATCAGGTTTACCCAAGAAGTTTCTATGACACTAATGGCGACGGAATCGGCGACATTGCGGGCGTCATCGCTAAACTCGATTATCTCGCCCTTTTAGGAATCGAAGTGATCTGGCTTTCGCCAGTCTATGAGTCGCCAATGGATGACAATGGTTATGACATTTCTGACTACCAAGCGATTGCCGAAGAGTTTGGTACATTGGAAGACATGAAGCGCTTATTAAGCGAAGCAAAAATCCGCGGAATCCGGGTCATTATGGATTTGGTGGTGAACCACACGTCAGATGAACATGCGTGGTTTAAGGAGTCCCGCAAAAGTAAAGATAACCCATTCCGCGACTTTTACATATGGCGTGACGCTAAACAAGACGGCAGCCCACCTGACGAGCAAGGTTCCATTTTTGGTGGTAGCGCTTGGCAGTGGGACGAGCATACGCAGCAATATTATTTCCATTTATTTTCTAAGAAGCAGCCAGATTTGAACTGGGAAAACCCTAAAGTTCAAACCGAAGTGCATAACATGATGAATTGGTGGATAGAACTCGGCATTGGTGGTTTCCGGTTAGATGTGATCGATCTGATCGGTAAAGAAATTGATAAGGGAATTACTGGCAATGGCTCTAGGTTACACCCATTATTAAAGCAAATGAACCAAGCGACATTTGGTGATAAAGACCTACTTACGGTTGGTGAAACATGGGGCGCGACGCCTGACATCGCCAAGCTGTACAGTGCGCCAGAACGCGACGAACTATCAATGGTCTTTCAGTTTGAACACATTACGTTAACGTGGCAAGACGGGGATAAATGGACTCCATCACCCTTTAATGTTTCTGAACTTAAACGCGTACTTTTTAAGTGGCAAACAGAGCTGGAGCACACGGGTTGGAATTCACTCTTTTGGAATAATCACGATTTGCCTCGCGTTGTCTCTAAGTACGGAAATGACACTCAGTACCGAGTCGAATCAGCGAAAATGCTTGCGACTACACTCCACTTTATGAAAGGCACACCGTATATATATCAAGGTGAAGAAATTGGCATGACGAATGTCAGTTTTGATGAACTTAGTGACTATAAAGACATCGAAACCCTTAACTTTTATAAAGTCAAAACTGAAGCCGGCAAGAGTCATGATTCCATGCTTGAAGCGATTCATGAAAACAGTAGAGACAATGCCCGAACACCGATGCAGTGGACATCGGCGCGAAACGGTGGATTCACAGAGGGAGAACCATGGCTAGGTGTGAATAAGAACTATGTTTCGATTAACGTAGAAGAAACACTAAACGACCCACACTCGATTTTCTATCACTACCAGAAC
>Ga0213838_1001078_pt1 | contig 15207 bp, 11 predicted proteins | sample SWPATP13_FD_160577 | JGI IMG/M metagenome (GOLD analysis project Ga0213838, IMG submission 160577) | Coastal seawater microbial communities from Marineland, Florida, United States - SWPA TP1 #3 | ecosystem: Environmental > Aquatic > Marine > Coastal | place: USA: Florida | collected 2016-08-06 | reverse complement strand
TAGCCGCAGCAACCGCTGGCTCACCATCTTCAAATTTAGGTGTGCTTTCTAATAAGTAATCTACACGTACAAATCGATCAGCAGCATTGATGGTACCCGGTAGCATGCGGTTGCCACCCACCAATTTCCAATACTTGTTGATAGCCAACTGCTCATCAAAAGTTGGTGAGTTAGTCATCACTGTGTACTCTTTGCCATGATGAATGACCAATTTGCCATCGATATATTCAAAGATTGCAGAGTCACCAGACTCGTCAGTTAAGGAAATATGTGCAGTGGCTGCTCGGCCGTTAGCAAGTGCAGGAGCACAAATGGCAAAGATTGGCTCGCGCATGGCTTCAACTGCTTCTTCAACAGTCGCAAAGTTGTCTAAAAAGTATTGAGTCCAAGCACCAACAGAAATGAGAGGCTTGTCCGATTGTGTGTAATCGCCATAGTCCGCCTCGGCAAAATACAAGGCATTTGCAGCAAGACCTGCTTCATTGAAACCATCTGTAGATGCAGCATCGTACATCGAAGTAAACACTGAACCATACTTTGATGTCCAAGTTAACGCATTTTCGTAATTGCCGCCTACTTGCTTCAAACCACGTGGTAAGGCAATGACGCAAAATTTTGAGGTTGGATCATTCCAGTCCATTCCGCGACCAGTAATGAATTTGTCTGAGTTGGTTTGATAAACGATGCGAGTACACATAATAATAATCTCCGAAAAAGTAAGTTTTAAGATTTGTTTGAATCTAGGTTCGCTGTGAACTTGGGTTTAATTTATCGATATTTGTTACTACCAACCAATCGCTGATGACGGACAAAACACATCCAAATAAACACTAGATGAGTTTCACTCAGATCAATGGATAAATATAGTTCATATATATCAATCACATGAATTAAAAACCATTGTGATTCAATTCATGAACTCAGTGGTACGTTTGATTGTCCCCTTCAAATAAATATTGCTGACTCGTCATTTTTTCTCACTAAACATGGTAAAAAAGAGCAAACATGTTAGCTTTGAACACATCTTTAACTTAATAAGCAAGCGTGGACTTTATGAGTTTTAGCATTGAGCAATTATTGGCATTCGTAACTGTCTATGAGGAGCGTTCTTTCAGTAAAGCGGCTGCCAAACTCAACAAACATCGCACTACCACAGGACAAGTCATCGCCAATCTTGAAGATGTATTGGCCGTCGAACTATTTGAACGGATCGGCCGCAAAGTCGAACCCACAGAGGAAGGAAACCTGCTCTATCACTATGCAAAATCGACCGTCGACCAATCAAACATTTTTGATAAAATTGCACTGAGCTTATCTTACGGTGGCTTAGAAGGGATCACCTTTGCCTACTCCAGCGTGATACCACACGGCGCACTGTCTGCCATACGCGCGCAGCTTGCTGAAGACTTCCCCCATATGCGCGTCAACTTTTTGGTCAAGACCAAAGTACAGATTGAACAAGGGCTTACTAGTGGAGACATCCACTTTGGTTTGGTCAATGCAGATAAGGGAAAAGGCATGTATGGTAAAGACACTACGTTTCTCGGCCATATTGAGTTTCTTCCCTTTGTCAAAAAAGGTGGAAAACTATCTAAACTTCGAGAAAATCAAGTACTCAGAGCACTTCGTACATCACGTCAATTTGTGTTAAGAGCTTTTGTCGAAGATGGTTTAAAAGATAAGATCATTGTCTCGGCAAATAATGAAGAAGTCGATCAGTTAGCATTGGCGATAAAAATGATTCAAGCCGAGCTGGGCTGGGCTTGGTTACCGAAAGTACTGTCCGAGTCTCAATACGTTACTGACAATCTTGAACCCGTCAAGCTCGACGAACTGAAACACGGCTTGCGGTTCTCTTTTTCTCTGTGGAATCCTCATTCAAAACAAGTTCTGGTGATTAAAAAGTCGATCATTAAAGCGATAGACAGCTACATCGAACACTTCTATCGTCTTCAACAGCCAAGCTAAACCGACAGACAAAAGGGGCATTATGCCCCTCTTTCCACGATACTTACTCTGATTGCTATTACAGCTCAAGTTCAATTGACATTTGTCGAAATAGCCAGTTTGGTATCGCCTTTTCTTCACCGTAGTTAGGCGATGAGGACACCCGACTTTCCTCTGAGGACCACTGAGTCTGATTACTATCATCTCTCTCCACTTGCCAAAACAAACGTTGCTTCTGGCTCAGAATATAGTCGTGCACCTGCTGCGCAAATTGCGAGCTTTCAACCACCACGCCAAACTCAATATTCAAAAAATCTGATCTAGGATCAAAATTCGACGAGCCAATATAAGTTTGAATGGTATCCACAATCACGGTTTTATTGTGGTAGTAAGTTTGAGCATGAAAATGATGATCATCATTTAACGCACGATCTTTATATTCGTATATCTTAACGCCACTATCTAGCAACTGCTCGCGATACGACTCGTAATAGGCAGGAACAAAACCGGAATCATTCGAGCTTGACGAGTTAGTGACTAAACTGACCGAGGTCCCTTGTGCTATCAGTTGATCAATAACGCGAAACTGCCCTTGAATAGCAATCGGATAAGGCGTTGAAATAATAACGTGTTCTGCGCGCTCAAGCGGCGTTTGCAAAGTATGCTCCAAACGGCGTCTGAAATAAGGCTTGTTGTCTTGTAACTTAGCTATTGAATCAAACACAGGGGTCGTCATCACCGAGGTAAACTTTGCGTTAACCAGTTTTTCAACGGAATCAACTATGGCGTTCACCACCTCTCGATCTTGCTTTGCGGTGCTTAATGCCTGATAAAATAGCGGATAGTTATTGGCCGGTTTCGCTTTAATCACCTCTTCTATTGGTGTCACGAACTCACTGTCCCACATCTTTTGATAGTTGTCGGCAAACGCTTCGATCACATCACCACGGAATAAGACATCCATATCAAAGAAGTTGCCCTCTCGACTATAGCCAAAATAGGCGTTGCCAATATTGCGCCCGCCAAGAATCATTGTCTGTTGATCAACATTGAAGTATTTTTCGTGCAACCTATGGTCTCGCTTTTGTTTCTGCACGGCAAAATCAAAAGCACGCCCCATCCAGCCCATGTTCCGCGAGGAAAAAGGATTGAATACACGAATATCGATGTATTCATGCTGAGCAACCTCTGCCAACCATTTTTCATCAAATACCAATAAATCATCTAGAGTTAAACGCACCCGAACGCCACGGTCTGCGGCCAGCTTAATTTCATTAAGCAACATAAGACCGACCGTATCTTTGTCCCATGAAAAATAGGTCATATCAATGCTATGCTGTGCTTCACGCACCATGGCAATCCGCCTAGCGAGGGCTTCAGGGGCGGTAGGAATAAGATAGGCGTCGGCCTCAAGGTGGTTCGCTTGCCAACTGCGCTCAAAATCACTACTGACTTCTGGAACAGAAGAGGCACATCCCATGGCCATCGAAGTTAGCACCAGCAGAGCGGACTGTTTAAACGGAGTGAATTTCATTGTCTACCTCATTGTATCTGCATTGCCGCTGGCTCGTTAGCTCAGCAGTGGTGTGGGTAAACAATACTCGAGGTGGAGAAAAGACAATAATCGCTTGTGCAGGATGCTACTCGACATAATCACTGCGACGTTTAGGGATATAGCGTGAATCTAATCGGTAGCTAGGTGCGATCCGGCTACGTTAGCGATACCAATTGAAAATAAAAAGGCCCTACCTAGGGTAGGGCCAAGCGTTATACGCGCTATTGGTTCAGAAACTCTAGAATGACCGAGCTTAGCGCTGCCGTTCCCGTTGGCACTGAGCCAGGGTCGACAACAAAGTTCGGATTGTGGTTCATATACTTAGGTAACTGGCCGTGTTCAACAAAGTTGCTCCAAGTCTGCTCACTTGCCGCTCCTACTTCCACAAACACAATCGGCACTTCAGGGTATGGGCTAGCGAGCATGTGGAAATCCTCTGAGCCCATTACTGCCGGAAAGCCGTTGTAGACGTTGTCTTGACCGAGTGCTTTCACCAAGGCTTGTTTAGCGACTTCCGTTTCCTCAACTGGGTTGATCACAGGAGTAGAATAACCGTTCATCTGGTAGGTTGGCATACGATCTTCAGGCACCCCATACATTTTCGCGATGTTGTCAGTCACGGTTTTAATGCCTTCAATCATCACATTACGCTCTTCTTCTCTGTACCAGCGCAAGTTCAGTTTCAGCTGAGCTGAATCCGGAATAATGTTTGCTTCTTCACCCGCGTTAAACGCGCCGACAGTTAGCACAGCAGGCTGACTTTGATCCACTTGACGCGACACAATCGTTTGATAACCAAGGACCGCCATTGATGACATAACCACAGGGTCAATCGTGGCATGCGGAGTTGAACCGTGACCACCAACGCCATAAATCGTTACATCGAGCTGATCGGTTCCCGCCATGCGTCGACCATCAGATATCGCCACCGTACCCGCTGGGATCACAGCATGGGTATGGCCCGCAATGACCACATCTGGCTTAGGAATAATATCGTAAAGGCCATCTTGCACCATCGCGGTGGCACCTTGAATTAGCTCTTCAGCTGGTTGAGCGACCAAAACCAGGGTGCCTTGCCAATCATCTCGGCGCTCAACAAGCTGCTTAGCGATACCAATCAACCAAGTGGTATGCGCGTCGTGACCACAAGCATGCATCGCCCAAACATCATTGCCAAAACGATCTTTTGACGGTTTGGTTGGTTTGTACGCCAGATCGGTATTCTCTTTTACTGGCAATGCGTCCATGTCTGCACGGAACATAACCGTCGGACCTTCACCATTTTTTAATACCGCCGCGACACCAGTACGGGCGATCCCCTCGTGCACTTCAAAACCCAATTTGTTCAGTTCGCTGGCTACCAGCTTCGCGGTTTCAAACTCCATAAAACCAATCTCAGGATTCGCGTGGATATGCTCAAAGATGGACACCAGTCGCTCACTATCCACCGCCACAGTCTCAACCAAAGTCTCTTGGCTGGCCTGTGCAAATGTCGCCAGAGAACCACACATAATTGCAATACTAAGTAATGACTTTTTCATCGGTGTAAACCTTATCGTTATCAAACTGTTAAAGTTGATTTATTTTAATCTCTGTTGGCACCATCCGCTCATAGTCTGATTGAAAGCGCGATGCCGTTCACAGCCCAAACTATACACCCGCTATCGATATCACTAACAATCGCATATGACGGATGAAACACATCGAATGGGCTGCTTGTACCGTTGCTAAGCTCACTAGCGTCAATTAGCCATGGTGGTGTCCGCAGTCTGAGAACTGCTCCATTGCCGTGTGTAGGCAGCATTCATAGTTTGACAACTGCTCATCATTTAGAATCCCACGAGGATTGGTGTTTGTGTCATTCAACGACACGTATTCGCGCCCCGCTTTTTTAGCAATAAACTCCTCTTTGGTTTGACGCAGTAGTTCAGCATCGGTTAATAACTCAAGACCTTGAGCAGCCAATACACGAGCAGCTTGTAGGCCAGATTTTTGGCCAATGCTCATACCATTACACGCTGTGCAGCCCCATTGGTGTGGTGGAATGCCTTTTGGCCAAGAAGCGAAAATCACTCCCATTGTTGGCACATTCCAACTGATATCACCGACATCCGATGAACCACCTACCTCAAGACCGAACTGTGGCTCCATAACATCGGTTGCAAGTCCTAGTTCTGGTTTACCCATCTCTTTTTGGATTGCCTTGGCAAATTGTTGCTCTTCTTCGCTCCATTCAATTGGGAAATAACGTTTAAGATGTTTAGTAATACTGCTTGCAAGGACATCATTCGGCAAACAATCATAGATACCGCCCAAGTTTGTCATTTCAGAACGTGTTTGTGTGGCCATAGCCGCGCCTTTCGCGATGTCTTCTAGCCAATCTTTATGTTTGCGTACATTGTCGGCGCTCTTGCCGCGGTAACGTACTAATACTTTGGCATAGTCTGGTACCACGTTCACAGCAGAGCCACCGTTAAGAATTTGATAATGAAGTCGGCCAGTCGGCTCAAGTTGCTCACGCATCATATTAGCAGCAACGATAAACACTTCAGCTGCGTGCAGCGCACTGCGTCCTTCCCACGGCGCAGCTCCTGCATGGGCAGTCACACCGTGCCACTCAAAAATAAGGTCAATGGAAGCCGCAGAATGGAAGTTGATGGCCGTATTTACCATTGCCGGATGGTTATGAAGACAAACATCCAGTTCATTAAATAACCCTGTCGCTGCCATGTAGTTTTTACCATTCAGCGCTTCTTCAGCAGGGCAGCCATACACTTTAATCGTGCCAGGAATGTTCTCTTTCATCATATGGTTTTTTAACGCGATTGCAGCACCAATAGATGAAGAACCAATCAGGTTATGACCACAGCCATGACCATTGGTATTGCCACTTTTTGCTGGTTGCTTATACGGTACGGTATCGTTACCAAGGTCGGGCAGTGCATCAAACTCAACAAGGTAGCCAATGACAGGTTTGCCTTGTCCCCAGCTCGCCACCCATGACGTTGCTAGATCGGCCACGTTACGCTTCTCGATAGTAAAACCATGTTGCTCAAGTACCGCACTTTCTAGCGCCGAGCTTTGAAACTCTTCGTAGCTGAGTTCAGCGAAGTCCCATACATTGGATGCCATGTTCCAAATAACTTGCTCAAGGTTAGTTACTTCTTGATCTAATTTGGTGTAGTTCGTCATTGTCGTATTCCTAAAAGATTAAGTTAAAATTGTTTCTCGTCAAGCTCATTTTTTTGGGCTTTCCCGAGAACTTGTGAATAATTTTATCCACTTTTTTTAACGATAATAACTACCATATGACGGACCAACACCTTCAAATAGAGTTCGGGCATTAAAAAAGCGCCGAAAGGCGCTCTATAGAAATAGACCCGGATGGTCTCTAATACCCAGGTATACGCTGCCAGGTAACGCGCCTAAAAAGCTGCGCATAGAATTGAAACAAGGCTAATACAATAAACAAAAAAACCAACATGGTCAGCGGTGCAACGATGTTGTAACTTGGCACTAGTTCGGTCGCGCTGCCCACCATATTGATAAGGGCGTTACCCATCAGCATTTTGGTCGCCGTCATATGAAGTTTCTCCAACAATAAATACCCTAATACAATGTTTGTAAAAAACAGTACCGCCAGTTGCCAAGATGCGGTAAGCAAAGGAAAAACAAACACATATTGCAATAAAACTATTCCAGCAAAGAGTGTGTAGATCAGCATAACTGGCGCTGCGTAGTTGGCTGGCGCAGACGCAATATTGGCAGCCACAATCAGGCCAAATACCGGAAACATCGCCCCGCCAGGTATTGGCAATGAAATCCACAACACCAGCACAGATATCGCCAATCCGAGTGAAACCAACAAGCCTTTAAAACGGGCGGTGGCAAGATTTTGGTCCGCGTGATTGATCAGTTGCACCGGTAGTAATTTCAGCCGTGTGCTTGAAGATGGGGCTCCTTTCAGTACTGAGCGCATTTCCGCCATCAACACCTTGAGTTCCAAGCAGCTCTGCTGCCCCCCTTGCTCAGTGGCCATGCGCTGGATGATATACGCCATCCCGTTAAGTACGTCGTGTAGTTGTGACTTACGTGCGGCCAGATTAGTTTTCTCGGATGAGGGCAAGTTAAGAATATCTTGCAACTGGTTCACAACCTTGCCCCTTGCAGTCTGGCTGGTATTCGCAACCTCGCCGTCAATTTCTTTTTCGAGATCGTCAAGCAAGTTTTCTGCCAGACGGAAGAACTCACTCTCTCCAGTCGTTGGCCACACCAATCGGTATACCAAAGAAAATACTACAAGCCCAAGCAAAGTATCTTGTAAACGTAAAATAGCGGTTGCCAGTGCCACAGCACCGTCATTGAACCCCGCACTAGCAATCACCAAACAGACGGTCATGGCAATGTTGAACAAGTAGCCGCGGCGCTTATCAAAATTCATGTACACGCAAAAGGCGAAAAACAGCAAAATTGCACTCAGAAACGCGCCACGTTGCTGAGAAAAAAGACCTAATAGCACAAATGCCATCGAAGCGCCAAATAACGTCCCGAGTAAGCGATTTTGCGACTTGAGCGCTGAGTAGCCATAGTTCTCAGTTAACGACAACACAAACACCGTCAACATGACCCATGATGATTTTTGCCAACCTAACCAGTGCACGGTGAGCAATGAAATGGATAAGGCTAATCCCGTCTTAATCGCCTGTTTAGTTGAGTGTTGAATCATAATTAGCCTCTATCTATCGATAATTACTTGTTAATTTGCACTGATGCCGTTGCCCCAACACGAAGCTGAAGTTCATCGGGTATCGCGTTGAGTTTGATCTTGACCGGAATACGCTGTGCAAGCCTTATCCACTGAAAGTTTGGATTCACATTAGGAAGCAGGGCATTACCAGTGCTGCCATCGGTTTTGGATATACCATGGCCAATACTTTCAACCACACCTTCCAATACTAAGTTTTGCTGAGACAGTAACACGACACGCGCGGCCTGTTGTGGATTCACCTCGGCGACATCCGTTTCTTTAAAGAAACCCTCGATCCAAAAACTGTGCTCATCAATTAGCGCTACAACCGGGCTGTTTGCCACGACATGCGCACCAAGGTGGTGACGTAAATTAGTGATGAAGCCATCGGTGGGCGCGACCACCTGAGTATAACTAAGGTTGAGTTTTGCTTGCGCCACTTGAGCCTGCGCCACGGACACATTGGCGGCGGCAGACTCGACTGCGGTGTTGTAGCTGTCTAACGCGCTCATCGGCACCGCCCCAGGTGAGCGTGATTCCAATCCGATCGCTCTCTCCAGTTCTTTTTTAGCTTTGCTGAATTGAGCGTGCGCTTGCTCCTCAGTCGCCTGAGCTTGCAAGAGTGCTACTTGATATGGCTTGGGATCGACCACAAACAACGTGTCACCTTTGGCGACCCGTTGATTGTCCTTCACATAAATCTCGACAATATCACCAGTGACACGTGGGGTGATTTGCACGATATCGGCACGTACTTGGCCATCTCGCGTCCAAGGATTTTGCTGATAATGGCTGTAGTAGCTGTAACTGGCCACACCCGCGGCTACTGCCAATAAAGCGGTGATTAAATAACGTTTCATAATGGTCTCTTCTATACAATTGGGATCACTAAGCCCAGTAATGCACTTATCAGCACAAACAGACTCAGTTCAAAAATGGCAGGGCTAGCAATCCATTGATAACCACCCAGTTTCGCCGTCATCATCGACACCCCGTTGGCAACGAGATAAGCAATAAACGCGATAACTAATAGTGGGGGAAGATACACCTCCCCTAAGGTCATTTCGTGCGGCATATTGACTCCAAAGTTTCTGCTAATCAGCCATGTAATAGTTCAGCAAACCTGACGCTTGCAGCCCGTTGAGTCGACCCTGACTAAACGCAGGATCGTCGCCCGCTTGAGAGTATTGATCCCAGTCGAGTTCAAGTGCGATCCCTCCCAGCTCGTCAATAACCATCACAGTGTCAGAAGAAGCATCGTACTGATAATCGGTGAATAAACGCTCGCTAAACCATAGGCGAGACAGGCGGTTCATCAATGCTTGATCCTTCTTAGAGGGTGAAATTTCGCTGCTGTCGAGCCTTAATGCCTTGTTAAACACAAATGGCAACTCAGAACCGTGGCAGGCACCTCTAATGCAGCTCAAGGTTTTAAACACATCACCTAAGTTCACATCACCTTGCTCGCCATCAGTCTTGTAAGACCAGACGTTGAAACTCGGTTGATAGTCGAAGTGGTACAAAGTCACGGCCTGCTGAGATTGCATCGCCTTTTGACGCGCTGGACCCATAAAAATCATGTCGTTCATTAAGGTGTTAAACTGCGCCATGTTTTCTACCGCCAGCAAAAGATCACTCTCTCGATGTGGCGTGAAATCATTAAATGCTAAAAGCTGCGAGGTATAGTCTTTATTGCCTAAGCCAAACATCAAGTGGTTAACTGCTTCATACGCCGTTTGCGGCAAGTTTGGCAGGTCAATTTGCGACTGCGGCTGATCGTACGCCTCGAACAATCGATTTAACGAATCATGATTAGCCTCATCTTGTACCCATTGCTGAAGCGCGCTCATCACCTGCTCTGTACTCATGGTCTCGAAAGACTCCGGCTGCGTCTCTTGCACTAGCTCCAATATTTTCGGGATCAAGAACGTCAGGCGCGGCAGCATGGTCATGCTATTTGCGTCTTCTTTATTGACACCAATCACGGTCGGCACCGAGAATTCTTCTCCAAAGGGCTGCTGTGCATATTGGTTGCACGATACAAAACCCATATCGGTACACATCATATACGGTGAAAACGGCATCATTTCACCCATTGGGGTGTTTTCAGCGCTGGTTCCTAATGGGTCGATGCTTTGCGTCAACCAACTGGTAAGCCTTGAGATCGGGTTTAACAACTCTTCTTGTGCAGTGAGAACGTCTTGCGTACTGGCAAATTGAAGATCTAAACCACTGTCTTGGCTTTTCGCGCTTTTATAAGTGCGATACTCAAAGCCATATGGGTTGCTTTGCATAATTGCGCGCTGGAAATAGTGGCTTGGCAGCGCACCGTTTTGCATTTTCTGTTGCAGTAGGCCAATCGACATCGCCCCTGCTCCTTGACCCATCACCGTAATATTGTTCGCATTGCCACCAAAGTCGGTAATGTACTCTTGCACCCACTCTAGTACTCGGACTTGGTCACCAATACCATAGTTGCCGTCTTGGTTCTCGCCTTTGACCCAATGAGTGCCTAAAACGCCTAGACGATAATTAAGTGTCACCACGATTACCGGCGCACCATCGTTAACACTTTGTGCAACCACGGTGTCACCGTGCACGATCGGCTCCGAACCAGAACCATACTCAAAATCACCGCCATGCAAATAAACATATACCGGTAAGTTGTCGCTCGCTTGTGCGGCAGTTGGACGCCAGATATTAAGGTTTAGGCAATCTTCACTTTGTTTCTGGGTGGTTTTCTTTAACTGTGGGCAAGCATCACCAAACTGGGTCGCATTGACATCACCCTCAAGAGAGATGAGTTCGCTATGTTCAAAGCGTTGCGCTTGAGCAAAAGGGATACCTTTAATCGCCTGGTAAGTTTGAACGGACTGTTGTCCTGACAGGGTAGTGATCACTGTTGACTCTTGCATCGCTTGGACGCGCGCATAACCGAGATCCAGCGTGATTTGCTGCGCAGGCTCTGGTTTTAATGGTTCAGGTTTCACAGGCTTTAATACGTCACTTTGACTGTCGCTACCACAAGCAGAGAGTAGCAAGGCGATTGAGACCGCGATGAATTTAGGTTGAATGGACATAATATTGCTCACTTAACGTTACTATTCAAATACTGTTGTTTAGCGCAAGCAAGCCGATCCTTTTGCTACTCCACATCTTGTGATTGTTTGTGCTGGCTTGAGGGAATTATAAGGAGAGAAATGCGCAATCAATAATCGCTTTAGACGGATACAACCCTCCCATTCTTACCGTTCGACTAGGTGGCATCAGTTAGAAACCGCTACCTAAAGTAATATAAAAGGCGCTTTCATCATCACTACGCGCAACGTCCACGCCCATGAATAGTCCGTAACGGCGCGCAATCTGATAGCGAAATCCGCCACCATAGGCATCAATGGTTTGGTTCTGTGTATATTGATTTTCCGCGCTTGCCACACCCACCCCATAGAACGCAGACACTTTCCATCGATGGTCTATGTCATAGGTGACTTGAGTTTGTGCCGTCATCACTTGGTCGCCTTGATAACGAAACGATGACACACCACGCAGTTTAATGTACGGCTGGGTCGTGGGAGTGACAAACCTATCTGAGGTATCAAACTTGTCGTAATTACCAGCAAAAGCTAAGGTCCATTTTTCGGTGATCGGCACATACCCCTGGCCCGAGACATTCCACTTGGTATAGTTTGAGTCTCCCCCCAGTGCCTCGCTATAGACCATGTATTCACTGCTAATTTGGTAACCATCAGTTGGATAAAAGAGGTTGTTACGCGTGTCATAATCGATAAGCAGCCCAAGACCCGACGTAATTTCTTTGTCACCTAAGGTCACATCCAATACTTTATTCACGACGCTATTTTCCGACGCAACGTTCGTGTAAGAAGCAATCTGCTTAACCCCAAGCATCAAAGGCGTTTTTGCTACCCGGAACTGAAGCTGTTGCATCAGTGCTACACCAGATGTTTGCGTATTAAAACCTACTGTGGTGTTCAACGGCGGTAGTGGCCCCAAACCTGGAAAATCAATGTCTTGGTATATGTTGAGGTTCATTTGTCCTAACCCCATGCCACCAAGGTAACGAATCGAGTCTTCGCGCCACGTATGCCGGTGTCCGGCAAAAGCAAACCACGATCCATTTTGAGTCGCCGCTGCGCCAACCGCGGTTACCGCAGCAGGCATAAGTTGGGCTCCCCCATCAAGTGAGCTAAGTGCTGCTTGCTTTCGCTCACGCTTCTGTTGCTCGGTTTCATGCATGAATACTCCCACCAAACCACCACCGTACCCCACCGCGGGCTCTGTGATAATGATAGGAACAGGTAGAAATCCTACTGCGTTTTCCGCAATATGATGGCCCATATCAAACTGGCCATCGACTTCATCAAAGAATGAACCGAAACTGGGAGTAGATAACACTGCACAGCTTAACGCTAATGCGGATAAAGAAGGATAGTTTTGCATAGTATTGCCTTTTAGCGTCTAGAGATAATTCTCTGGTTAAAAAGCATCCATGCTTGATGTATCACTCAGTGAGTGATGTACGTCTGACTCACTGAGCCGATAGCTCACTTTTTCTACTTGCCATGATTGATAATGGCCCAGTTAGGTACCATCAGTTGTTTTTGAATCGACAAATGCCGCATGTAAAATATCAAACCCGCTGAAGTCAGCGCACCAACGCTGGCATATTGAGGCACAAGTGCTAGTACCAAGCTGTAACTTAAACAGCCGATTGCAACCGGAATGGCGTACAACTCTTTAGTCAAGAGCAGCGACGGGCGCTGTAGTAACACATCACGAACAATTCCTCCTCCTACTGCGGTAATGGTGCCGAGAATCACAGGTGCGACTGGCAAACCAAATCCCATCGACCAGGCTTTGCCTGTTCCTTGTACCGCAAACATTGCGATGGCGAGAGCATCGATATAGAGGTAGAGCTTATTGATGCTTTTCTGTTGGACCAAAGGAAAAAAGAAAAAGCCAAACACACTCGCGGCAACTGCGATAGTGATGTAAGAGATATCCAGCGACCAAAACACCGGAGCGTCCAAAATACAATCTCGTATCGTTCCACCGCCTACAGCGGTCACAATGCCCAACACCATGATCGTAAAAATATCGACCTTTTTATCCAATGCTGCCAATACCGCTGACAGGGCAAAAGCCGCTGTACCCAACACCGTAATGGCTTCTATTATAAATTCACCAGTAGACATGTCTGTCTCTCCAAAACATTAGTTTTTCTTACTCGCTCAAATTATTGAGCAATCTGATTGTGTTGAAGGGTTTGCCACAACTCACCGCTGCGCGCCTTTAAAAAACCGTATTGATATAACGACAACATATATTGCGCATCGAACATCGCCTTACTGCCACGCTGTGCATCTAAGTCGCTATCCATGGCGGTGTAAGATAAATCGAGCCCCTGCAGTTCACTAAAGTAGGCCATGCGATAAAGGTCACCTTGACTTTGTCGCACCGTCATACTTTGCACTGTGCGCGCAAGCAGTTGTATTCCGTTGTCTTCAACTTGTTGATATGGCACAGCCAAAGTACCGTTTCTGATCACATGAACTTTAGGTGCGACCGTCAGCCCCAAAGCCTTACTAATCTTTTGATAATCGACATGATCTGCCAGCAAAAACATTTGGTTGGCTAAACCGCCATCAACGTGAAGCTCTTCCATCATCTCTCCTTGATGGTTAACTTGAATAAATTGCGGAGGAAATACACCCGGAATCGAAGCACTGGCCGCCAAGATCTGCTGGATCAACACCACCTTATTCGGAGTATCACTGGCCGCGATTTGTCCGAGGTTCCACACTACTAACTGCTCCGAGTCAAATTGGGTGGTTCCAATAAGTAGGCGGCGACCTGCCTGATGCTCTTGAGCAATTCGTTCGATCATCTCTGTGGTATAAACACGTTGTATAAACTCAAGCAATTTATCTCCCTTAGAAAAGGCATCTTTAAAAAGGGTATTGAGAAAATTTTTCTTACCGATGACTTGTTTGTCTTCAATCGATAGCATGACGGTACGCATTCTTTCGAATTCAGATTCGCCAATAAAGGCAAACGGAGCAAGTAACGCACCGGCGCTGATCCCTGTTACCACACTGTATTGCTCTAGCTGGTTTGATGCAGCTAGCCCGCTTAACACGCCAGCACCGTATGCGCCATTAGCACCACCGCCGGAGAGCACTAACACATTAAGCGACTCACCATCAACACGAATCGGTGTGGTTCCCTGCACTTCGTCATAAAAAAGCCTACTTGCCGAGTGTTCTAAGATGCGAACAGGTTCTTCACTTTGTGTTTTAATCGACACTTCGACTTGCTGATAATTGCTTTCAGACACGCGCTTTTCAAGCGTGTGAGTGCTTGTACAAGCGGTCAATAACACCACGAGTATCAGGCTCAATGGTTTGGTTAAATTTGCTACTTTCATAATCTGCCCTTAAATGCTTTAGCAATTCTATCCGCCGATGTTCTCCAGCTCGTTGTTGCTGCCGTTAACAGCAGAATAACGCCAATGGCACATTCAACTAACTCGCTTATGTAGGATAAAATCGTCTCTAAACTCTACAACTAGAATCGATAGCCAAAGTTAAGTGTCACGGCGCTGCGAGTCTCTCCTCGGTTGTACAGTGCTGATAGATTGTAGTGTTTACCCAACTGCTTGTTGAAACCCACAAGGTACGCCCAATTATCAAGGTTTACGCCTATGTCATAATCAAACTCGATATCACCCGCGACCACATGGCCTTCCATGCGAGAATCCAAACCTTGATATTCCGCACCCACAAATATTTGTGCGCGGTAGTCGACTAATTGATAGCCAAGCATCGGTTGGACGGTGAGGATACCGTCTCCCCAGTTGTCGGTACCTTTTAGGCGCGTTTTGGTGTAACTCCCGGTGACCGATGCAAAAAACTCTTTGTATCCGACCGATAGCGTTGTA
>Ga0213838_1001065_pt1 | contig 15320 bp, 12 predicted proteins | sample SWPATP13_FD_160577 | JGI IMG/M metagenome (GOLD analysis project Ga0213838, IMG submission 160577) | Coastal seawater microbial communities from Marineland, Florida, United States - SWPA TP1 #3 | ecosystem: Environmental > Aquatic > Marine > Coastal | place: USA: Florida | collected 2016-08-06 | reverse complement strand
GCTCGACGTGTTGGCCGACAAGATGGAACTGCCGCCGGCCGAGGTCGGTGACCTGGTGGTCGTGTTCCAGTCCGGCGCCTACGGCCGTTCGGCCAGTCCGCAAGGCTTTTTGAGCCATCCCGAGGTGCCCGAAGTGCTGGTTTAGCAACACTTCGTGGGCAGAGTGTTTCTTGACCGCCAAGGTGATGCACCATGGGCGAGGGTCGGGCAAGGATAGTGAACCGCTCGCGAGGATCGATCTATGGTTGGTCTACCTAGTCAAGCGGGAATATGGTGATGATCTCGCAGCACAAGTAGGCCCAATGATAATGTGGCCAGGAACAGTAGCGCAAGATCGCTGCGTTTCTTGAAGGCTACGCGAATCAATATACTTGGCTCAATCCATAGTTGCTCGGGACCGGGGCCTAGCGCGCGCCTGCTAAGCTTTGTAGCGCGCGCATAGTGCGCCCTACAAAGCTTTTTTTATACTGGGCATTTTCCCGCGCAAGAGTAGCTAGCGCATTCAATAATTGGGCGTTATCGTAGGCCAAGCAGCGCTTGAGGTTCGCGGCGTCAGCATCACTGCCAAGTTCATTCATGAACACACGAACGGCAATTCCGTTGTAGCGCTTGATCATTGTGGCGTTGACCTGTTCATCGAAGCAGCCGATCATGCACGATAGGTATTGCAGCACTTTCTTATCGATGTCTTTATGGCTCGACCAAACGCCCCCGCTGTGCACCCGATAGACTGCCATCACGTCCGGCAGTTTGTGGATACTGCCGTGCTGCGCATAGAGCATGTGCAGAAAATAGTCGCCGACCGTCGAATTGGCAATCGAGGCGGGCAAGCCCTCAACTAGCCCAGCACGATACATCACCGAGCAGGTGTGCATGTAGTTGCCCTGGGATAGGTCGGTGATGCTGGTGATGGCCGGCACTTCCTTGGTGAAGCGGTCTGGGACGAAACTATCGTTTTCGAGTATCTGAACAGGGTGAAAACAGATCGCCGCATCGGGATGGGCTTGCATTACGGCTAACTGTTTCTCGAGCTTGCCAGGATCGGTCCAGTAATCGTCGCCTTCCAACATGGCGATAAAGTCGCCCGTGCATTCGGCCAGCGTGGACTGCATGTTCTGCATCATGCCGACATTGGCAGCGTTCAGGCGCAGCTTGATCTGCCCGGGAAAGCGCGATTGCAGCTGCTGCAGCAGTATCGGGGTCGCATCCTTGCTGGCGTCGTCGCCAATTACGATCTGCAGATCGAACTCGCCGTGCTGCGCCAAGGCGCTTTCCACCGCTTGCACAATAAATTTTTCGTGGTTGTACGAAAGCATGCAAACGCTGATACGAGGCCGGTACGTCATTCTTGCTCGCCTTTCGCCAATGCTTCCTTGAATGCTTTTTCGTGATCCAGCAAACCGCTTGCGCGCGTTTTGATGCGCTTGGCCGGCCTACCAACATAGATACCGAAGGCCGCGCAATCGCGCGTAACGAGGCTGAGCGAGCCGAGTGCGACGCCCTCTTCCAGGCGTACCGGTCCGATAATCACGCTGCCGCAGCCGACAATTACGTGTTTTCCGATGAATACGTCGCCGTTTTCTACGCACGTATACGCTGATGGGACCATTGGATTGGTCATGTGCGCGCCGCTGTAGTCGTCATTGCTCGAATAAACAGCGACGCGCGAAGATAGGCCGCAGAAGTCCGCCAACTCAATCTTGCCCGCGCCTATCAACGAAACATAGGCCGCCACATGGATATAGTCGCCTAGCACGATGCCACCCACACCTGCGGAGAATACACAGAAATCGTCAATGCGCACATGGTTGCCCAACCTGATTTGCGCGCAATTGTGGAACGACGCCTTATCGGAAATACGAACGTTCTCGCCTACCGTGGCAAATCCCATGGCCTCAATAGCGCTACGGCTCAAAAAGCCCATGCTCAGCCCTCCTTTATTGTGTCGACGATGCGCTTCTGGTCTGCGGGCGTAAGATCTGGGTAGATCGGCAAACACAAGATGCGTAGCGAAACGTCGGTGGCTACAGGAAGATTTTGGGGCGCAGCCGATGGCATCCCGCGATACATTGGAAATTCTGAGATCAGCGGGTAAAAATAGCGGCGCGCAAAAACTTCTTGCTGCTTAAGTTTGTCGTACAGAGCATCACGGCTCATAGGATAGTCGCGGCCGACAAGAACTGGGAAATAGCTATAATTTGACTGCATGTCTTGGCTCGGTTCTATACAGTGGATTCCAGGGACACCTTCGAGCAGTTTTCGGTAAGTAGCGTCGATTTCACGCCGGCACGCCAGCGCGGCATCGATATGCTTGAGCTGCAACATGCCAAATGCAGCATTGATTTCGCTCATTTTGCCATTGATGCCAGGTGCCACAACGGTAGTTTCGTCGACGAAACCGAAATTCTTTAGCTGGTCGATGCGCAACTTCGTGCGAGCATCGGGACATATAATCGCGCCGCCTTCAAAGGTATTGAATACTTTGGTCGCATGAAAACTCAGAACGGACAGATCCCCGTGACGCAGCAAGCTGCCACTGTCGTTGCCTACGGCGAATGCGTGTGCCGCGTCATAAATTACACGAAGATTGTAATTGTCCGCTATTTTCTGGATTGCGGCCATATCACAAGGGTTGCCGTAGCAATGAACCGCCATGATCGCCGTCGTTTGCGGCGTGATTGCAGCCTCGATCTTACGCGGATCAATATTGAGTGACTTCGGATCGATATCGACGAAAACTGGTTTGATTCCGTTCCACAGCAGTGCGTGCGAGGTCGCGACAAAAGAATAGGGGGTGGTAATGACCTCACCCCCAATGCGGAGTGCTTGCAAGGCCGTGATCAATGCCAAGGTACCGTTGCCGAACAGGGCTAAGTGTTCGACGCCAAGATAACTACACAACGCAGCTTCCAACTGCTGGTGAAAGGGGCCGCCATTGGTCAAAATCTTCGATTCCCAGATCTGTTCAAGATAAGGAATAAACTCATCAAGCGGTGGCAGGAAAGGCTGTGTCACAAACACTTTTTTGTTGTTACTATCCATACTTTTCCTAAAAAATTAATTTAACTTGCGCCGGTTTTTTGCTCACGAAATCCTTCGACTTCAGTGCTGGTACGTGCTGCGCCATCTTATGCAGAATCTCGCCTTCAGCGCTATATACCGGTTGCCCGATAAATGCCCCAACGCGAGCACGACACCGCAATACGTAACTTCCCCAAATAGTATTTGGTTACACATCGTTACGAGCGGCAAGCCACTAAGCGCCCGGTCTGGGAAAAGCGCAATTCCAACCAGTGTCCCGTTATTGCAAGCACAGCGATTACCGGCCGGACGAATGCACTAAAGTAAGCGGGGTAGGCAATGCCGCTAATCGGAATAAAAAAATGGAACGGTATAAGAACCGCGACCGATATAATCAGACCGGAGTAGGGCGCATGGTAGAAGTGCGCAGCAGGCAACGTCAAGATAGGTAAAAACAACGCTGTTAACGAACTGAAAATGAGGTTGAATGTCCAAGCGGTATTGAAATGCTGCCGTTCTGCATTTTCACCCATGTATTGTAATATCAAAACACGAAGCGCCGGAAACGTTCCCAGTAGGTCATGGCGGAAATTAGGGATGTTCAGTACACCACTTATTGCTCAGACAAGCCAAAACTACTCCTTGTGCACCAAGCTAGTTCCCGATATGCGTGCAGCGTACGCAGCAGGACGGGCCCGACGATGACGTGTGTTTCGTCATTATGGCAGTCTTTTATTCAGTCTGATCATTTTTTTGCCCAACAGGTGCACGCGTTCGCCCCGAATAGGGACGTAATGGCTTGTCCGAAGTGCTGGCGATGATCGCAGGTCCAAGGTCGGGCCAGGCGCTCCGTACAGAAGCTGATACCCTGTCTTGTCGGAGTTCCCGGAACGCTCATCAGCGCGAATCAACTTTATCGCTGGCGCCTCGTCCGCGCGATCAAAACTCTACTAGCGTGCTGCGTCGAGATCAACGCTTCGACTGACATCGATGAGGTGGTAGCTTGGTGCGGCCGCTCTCATACCTGCGAGATATCTGGTTTGCGAGGCTGGCATTTACGTCGCGCGCGTGACCGACCGCAAGGTCTCACACGGCCAGGTCTTCCTCGTCACCGACGGTGGCCTGCACCACCACCTGGCCGCTTTCGGCAACTTCGGCCAGGTGATCCGCAAGAATTATCCGGTCGCGATCGGCAACCGGATGCGCGCCTCCGGTGCGCGCGAAAGCGTCTCGATGGTCGGCCCCCTTGTGCACCCCGCTCGACCTGTTGGCCGACAAGATGGAACTGCCGCCGGCCGAGGTGGGCGACCTGGTGGTCGTGTTCCAGTCCGGCGCCTACGGCCGTTCGGCCAGTCCTCAAGGCTTTTTGAGCCATCCCGAGGTGCCGGAAGTGCTGGTGTGAACGCGCAAAGTTGCGTTGTTTCAAAATAGTGTCACTGCGCACGATATGTTACTGAAAACGCCATATATAAGCGAATTGATCTAGAATAGGCGCACTTTATTTGAACGGCCTTCGCGCCGGCATTCACATGATCTTCGTTACAGGCGGAGCCGGCTTCATCGGCTCGAATTTTGTCCGCGATTGGCTGGCGGGGTCGGATGAGCCCGTGCTTAACATCGACAAGCTGACCTATGCGGGCAATTTGAACAACCTGGCCAGCCTGGCGGGCGACGCGCGTCACCTGTTCGAACGAGAGGACATCTGTGCCGGCGAACGCATCGCGGCCCTGTTCGAGACGCACCGCCCGCGCGCCATCCTGCACTTTGCCGCGGAAAGCCATGTCGACCGCTCGATCAGCGGGCCTGGCGAATTTGTCCGCACCAATATCAATGGCACCTTCGCGCTGCTGGAAGCGGCGCGCGGCTATTGGTCGGGTTTACCGGAAGCCGAAAAAGCAACCTTTCGTTTCCTGCACGTGTCGACCGATGAAGTGTATGGCACCCTGGGCCCGAACGATGCCCCATTCAGCGAAACCACGCCCTACGCGCCGAACAGCCCGTATTCGGCCTCGAAGGCGGCGTCCGACCACCTGGTGCGTGCGTATCACCACACCTATGGCTTGCCTACGCTGACGACCAATTGTTCGAACAATTACGGTCCCTTCCATTTCCCGGAAAAGCTGATTCCGCTCATCATCGCCAATGCACTGGCCGGCAAACCGCTGCCGATCTATGGCGACGGCCAGCAAGTGCGCGACTGGCTGTACGTGGGCGACCATTGCATTGCGATCCGGCGCGTGCTGGAAGCAGGGCGGCTCGGCGAAACCTATAACATCGGCGGCTGGAACGAAATGAGCAATATGGAAGTGGTCAAAACCGTCTGCGCCATCCTCGACCGCCTGGCGCCGCATCCGGAAGGCCGCGCCTACGAAGAACAAATTACCTATGTCGTCGACCGGCCCGGGCATGACCGTCGCTACGCCATCGATGCCGGCAAGATCGAACGCGAACTGGGCTGGAAGCCGGCCGAAACCTTTGCCAGCGGCATCCTGAAGACGGTTCAATGGTATCTGGCCAACCAGGACTGGGTGCGCGACGTGCAGTCGGGCGCCTACACCCAGTGGGTCGAGCAAAACTACGGCCAACGCGAGGTGGCAGCATGAGCGGCAAGGCACGCAAGGGCATCATCCTGGCCGGCGGCTCCGGCACCCGGCTGTATCCGGTCACGAAGGCGGTGTCGAAGCAGCTGATGCCGATCTACGACAAGCCGATGATTTACTACCCGTTGACCACGCTGATGCTGGCCGGGATCCGCGACATCCTGATCATCTCGACGCCGCAGGACACACCGCGCTTCGAAGACTTGCTGGGTGACGGCAGCCAATGGGGCATCAAGATTGCGTACGCGGTCCAGCCTTCTCCGGATGGACTGGCCCAGGCCTTCATCATCGGCAAGGACTTCCTCGACGGCGCACCCGCGGCCCTGGTGCTGGGCGATAACATCTTCTATGGCCACGACCTCGATCTGCAGCTGCGCAACGCGACCAGCCGCACCAGCGGTGCCACGGTGTTTGCGTACCACGTCACCGATCCGGAACGCTATGGCGTGGTCGAGTTCGATGACAAGCGCCAGGCCGTCAGCATTGAAGAAAAGCCGCTCGCACCGAAATCGAATTACGCCGTGACCGGGCTCTACTTCTACGACGAGACCGTGTGCGATATCGCGGCGGCGGTCAAGCCCTCCGCCCGCGGCGAGCTGGAAATCACCGATGTCAACAAGGCCTACCTGGAAGCGGGCACGCTGACGGTCGAGGTGATGGGGCGCGGCATGGCCTGGCTCGATACCGGCACCCACGAGTCGCTCCTCGAAGCCGGGCAATTCATCGCCACGCTCGAGAAACGCCAGGGGCTGAAGGTCGCCTGTCCGGAAGAAATCGCCTTCCGCAAGGGCTATATCGACGCCGCCCAGCTCGAGATGCTGGCTGCACCGATGCGCAAGAACGGCTACGGTGCTTACCTGATGCACATCCTTCAAGAAAAGGTGTATTGAACGCCTGCGGCGCCTTGGCGCGCCGCGGCCTTTGAGGACCGGCTGAGGTCGATCTAACGACCTTCGCCGGTCTTACTGTTTGAAACAACAATGATAATTACCAAGAACCAGCCGACAGGCGCCGTCGTCGCACGTGGCGCCATGCTGATGGTCATGTTCAAGCTGGTCGAACGCAGTATCGGTTTCGTCAGCACCCTGATCCTCGCGCGCCTGCTCACCCCGGGCGATTTCGGCCTTGTCGCCATGGCGATGTCGGTAGTGGCGCTCACCGAACTGATGGGCGCGTTCGGCTTCGAGACTGCCATCATCCAGCGCAAGGATGCCGACCGTTCCCATTTCGACACTGCCTGGACCTTTGCCGTCATCTTTGGCATTGCCATTGCGCTGGTGCTGGTGCTGCTGGCGGTGCCAGCGGCGCAGTTCTATCACGATCCACGCCTGGCCATGGTGCTGCCGGTACTGGCCATTGGCGCCCTGTGCACCGGTTTCGAGAACATCGGCACCGTGGCCTTTCGCAAGGGCATGGATTTCGGCAAAGAATTCCGCTTCCTGTTGTCCAAGAAAGTCATTTCCTTCACCGTCACGATCAGCATGGCGTTCGCCTTCCACAGCTACTGGGCGTTGGTGATCGGCACCGTGGTCGGTAAAGCCTGCACGGTTCTGATCAGCTACCGGGTGCATCCGTACCGCCCGCGTTTTTCGCTTGCCGCCACCAGGGACCTGTTCCATTTTTCGCGCTGGCTGTTTCTGTCGAACCTGATCTTGTTCCTGCAAAACCAGTCCGACTCCTTCATCCTCGGCCGTACCGTCGGCGCCGGCGGCCTGGGCCTGTACAAGATGGCCAGCGAAATCGCCGTGCTGCCGTCGACAGAGCTGATCGCGCCGATCAACCGCGCCGTGTTTCCGGCCTACTCGATGCTGTCGGCGGACCTGGCCAAGCTGGGTGAGAAATTCCTGGAAGTGTTCCGCTTCATTGCCGTCATCTCGCTGCCGGTCAGCGTCGGCCTGGTCTGTGTGGCCGAGCTGGCGGTCAAGGTCTTGCTGGGCGCGAAGTGGGAAGCGGCGGTGCCGCTGCTGCAGCTATTTGTCGTGTGTGGCATGACCAGCTCGCTCCAGTCGAACCTGTTCCTGGTCATCGTCGCACTCGGCAAGCCAAAGGCGAATACCCTGATGTCGGGCGCGATGCTGATGGTGTATCTGCCGACGTTGATCTGGACCAGCCTGCACTACGGCGTGATGGGCGCGGCCTGGGTCCATCTGGTGATGTCGGTTCTGGTACTCATTCCATTACATATCGTGTTCTTCAGCCTCACGAGTCTGTCGCGCCGGGCGTATGCGAAAACCTTGTGGCGGCCGGGGCTGGCTGCCGCCGGCATGGGCGCTACAGTGCTGGCGCTGCAGGCGGCGCTGGGGCCCTACAGTGGGACGATCCCGGCATTGCTGTTGCTTCTGATTTATGTGATTGCTGGTACACTTTCCTATGTTGTCTTTATATTATTCCTGTGGCAACTGAATGGGCGCCCCGAACATAGCGCCGAAACCGCCATCTTGCGCGAAATTGCGCATCGTCTGAACCTGAGTAAATAATCATGTCCAGTTTTTTTCAATACCCGAATGCCCTGATGGAAACGACGCAAATCGGAGCCAGCTCCCGGTCTTGCTGTTGGCCATTGCCGGCACGCTTGGCCTGTCACGCACGCGCCTGAAACGCTGGTTCGGGGCGAACACGCAAACTTCCGTATGAATTTGATGACTTTACCTGCGATCAAGGTCGGTTTCGTTTTACTGTCGCCTTCCAGCAATCCAATCCCCAGCACCCGGATCGCGGTGTTGAACATGTTTCCCTACCTGCGTAGCGGCGGATTCGATCCGCACATCGTGTTCGAGCCAGGCGAAGCAAGCAGCCGGCCGGACGTGAGTGGATTGGCGCCACGCCTAATTGGCGAAGGCTTCCAGGTCATCGTGTTCCAGAAGGTGGGCGGGCCGAGCGTCGAGGCACTGGCGGAGCAATTACGCGCAGCAGGCATCCGTACGGTGTTTTGCGTCTGCGACCTGATCGACCCCGACATGGCAGCGGCCACCGATGCCACCGTGGTGATCAGCGATTTCCTGAAAAGCCTGTATCCGCCGGCGCTACAGCACAAGATCCATATCGTGCACGACGGCATCGAACATCCAGAACGGTTCAGAGCGCATGCAAGCCGGCGCCGTGGCTCGCTCACCGACCCACTGCGGGCGGTACTGGTAACCTCGGTTAACTATAATCACCTGCCCCAGATCGTCAAGCCGCCGCGCTGGCTGCACGTGACCATCGTCGGCAGGTATGTGCCGCCGGACGCGGTCGTCAAGTACGCCCGGCAGATGCGGCTCGAACTCCAGCATGCCTACACGATGCGCGAGCTGACGGCCTACCTGCGCTTTCTTGCCGACTGGAGAATTCGATGCGTTGCCTGGAGCCCAGTCAGCGTCTATCGGCACATGCTCGACGCCGACGTCGGGATCATCCCGATCGCCGCGGTCGAATCCGCTTCGGACGGCGAAACGATACCGAGCTGGAAGGTCAAGTCTGAAAACCGCTTGAGCATGAAGATGAGCCTCGGCTTGCCGGTGGTCGCGACACCGATTCCCTCCTACGAGCCACTCATCCGCCAAGGCGAAAACGGTTTCTTCGCACGCACGCGCGGCGAATGGATCGAGCACCTCGACACGCTGCGCGACCCGGCCGTGCGCGAGCGCATCGGCCAGGCGGCGCGTGCCTCGGTGCTGCAGCGCTATTCGATGGAAGAGCAGGGCCGGCTGCTGGCGAATGTGCTGAGGTCGCTGGTCGTGCGCAACACTTTGATCCTGCCTTAACACACCCTTCCGGTTGGCCTGCGTAGCGGCACACCCGCACTCCTACGCCATTTCCCACGTTCTCCTGAAGAGCGCGCCATCATTGACGCTCAGAATAGGCTTACTCGCCTCGAGCGAGTTCTCATGTTATCCGGCAACACGCGTGGGAAAATTGGAACATATAGCAAAAATAGCTATCTAAATTTATTTACACCAACTGAATTACGTTACTCTTCCTTAACTAATCAATCTTGTCCATTCGATGTGCTCGTCAGCACTGTACGCGATGGCGTCGACGCTTGCTTTTTGCAATGCATGAACTCCACGCAGTGCAGATTGTGAAGCGCCGGGATACTACTATCGACCGATCGTGAACAATTCCAAACTCTACAACGAAAAAGCCGGCAACGCCTTTGATGCCCTGCGTGTAATGGCGGCGCTGGCAGTCTTATATAGCCATAGTTATGCGCTGTACGGGCTCCCTGAGCCGACTCCGATTGCCGGTCAGTCGTTCGGCAGCCTGGCCGTTGCGCTCTTCTTCTCGGTTAGCGGCTTCCTGATTTGCCAAAGCTGGGAACGTGATCCGCAATGGGGCCGCTACGCGGCGCGCCGCGCGCTGCGTATCCTTCCTGGCCTCTGGGTCGTCGTACTGCTGATCGCGCTGGTCGTTGGCGCCGCCTGCACGACGGCGTCATTGTCCAGCTATTTCGGCTCGAGTTCGCCGTGGCGCTATATCGCCAACGCGGGCATGGCCTTGGGTAGTCCAACACTGTTGGGCGTGTTCGAAAATAACCCGTTTCCAGCCGCTACCAATGGTTCGCTCTGGACCCTGAAATACGAAATTCTCATGTACGTATTGCTGGGGCTATTGGGCCGCTGTTTTGGTGGCGTGGGCTTGAAAGCAAAATACAGTGCTGCATTTGTCGTTTGCGCGGCAGTTTGGTTATTTTTTGCCCTCAATGGCTATACAAAAGTAGCCGTCCCTTTCGTCTGGCGCTTGGGTACGGAACTCTATGTGGACCGGATGGCGTATCTTGGCGTGTTTTTCTTCGGCGGCGCGTGCGCGCACCTGTATTTCAATCGCATTGTCCTGATTCGGTGGCTGGCCCTGGCCTTGCTCATTCCGCTGTTTTTGATCGACAACGCAGTGCTGGCGATGGCGATGCTGTGGTTCGTCGTACCCTATGCGATGCTGACATTTGCGTTCAAGGCCCCGGCGCTGTTCAGGAAACTGAATGGTTTCGACTATTCTTACGGCATTTATATTTATGCTTTTCCGATCCAGCAAATCGTCAGTCGCGCAGGGGGCGAGCGCCAGTGGTCGTGGGAGATGGTCCTGCTCGTTTCCACGGTCGTGACCGTGTCGGCCGCCGCGCTTTCGTGGAATTTTGTAGAAAAGCCGGCACTAAGGCTCAAGCGATTCATTTCGTCCATCGGAACCCGGGGAAAGCCTGCCGTCGTCGCCGCACCTGGCCGCTGACAGCAACTTGCGCCGCTGCGCGATCTTTGGTGCCGCGCTGTGACGCGGTCCGGTCGTCGCAGTTTTATGCCTGAAGCAGCACGGCGCGATCGAATACATCCGCCAGCTGGCTTGCCCGGTACACGCGCGATGAAGCGTTGATCAGTTCGTCGGTGGCACGATAGGCGCTGCCACTGCGGATGTCGTCGACGAAGCGCGCCAGCACGGGCATGATCTCCTCTTTGCGGTCAAGGTTGGCGACGCTCGAAAAGCCCGCCGCGCCCAGTACCCGCGCCGTTTCGCCGGCGGTATCGACCAGGCCCAGGATCGGCTTGCGTGCCCGAAAATATTCGTAGATCTTGGCCGGGATCTGGGTATTGAAGGGCGTGCCCTGGAACACCACCAGGCCGTCGGCCTCGAGCATCTCCTGCAAGGCCTGGCGGTAAGGCACGGGCGGCAAGACCTCGACCATGTCGCCCACGCCGAACTGGGTCACCAGCGCACTGATGGCGGCGATGTCGCCGGGCGCGCGCAGCACCACGCGCAGGCGGGCGGCATCGACCGTGCCGGCCTGGCGCAAGGCAGCCAGCGCGGCCAGCATGGCCGAAGGATCTCGTCCGGTGTTGTACAGCACGCCGCTATGGACCAGCGTGATCCGGCGTCCCGCTGGCGGCGCCACCAATTCCGGTATCACTTGCCCGTCGAAGCCGTCTTCGTCGTAGCCGTTTTCGATCACCACGAATTTCGACGCTGGTAGCTGCGGGAAGCGCAGGCGGTAGGAATCCATCGCGCTGTGGGTGGTGAACACGGCAATGCGGCAGCGGGTGATGGCCTGCCGTTCGATCCACTGGTAGATCTTGCGCTGCACAGGGGAAACCGGATACGAGGGCTGCAGCATCGGATCGCGGAAATCGGCCACCCACGGCAGGCCGGTGAGGCGGTGCAGGGTCAGGCCGATCAGGTGCGCGCTGGCGATCGGAAAGGTCGACCAGATCAGCTGCGGCTTGTACTGGCGGATCAGCGCGCGCCCGGCCGGCACCGCGCCCAGCCACCACGATACCCAGCGGTCGGGAAGGGCCAGCAGTTCCAGGTAGCGCCCCTTGTAGCCGAGATGGCGTTTGGCGTCCAGCGCGAATGCGCGTTTGACCACCAGCTGGGGCGGCACGCTGGCCAGTTGTCCGTGGTTTTGCACGTCGTAGGCGCGCGGATGGGCCGAAACGACCAGGGGTTCCCAGCCGTAGGAGCCGAGGTGCTTGGAAAAGCTGAGGGTGCGCTGGATGCCGCTGCTGCCCGCCTGCGGCGGGAAGTGGAAGGCAATGAGTAGGGCGCGTTTGGTCATGATCGAATCCGTGCTATGGGCACCGGGTGCCCGCTGTTGCATGGCCCGGGTGGCGGGCTCCTTGTTGTTCTTCGGCGCCGCTCAGGGCGGTCCCTGCGCGAGCCAGCGCAGCAGGCGCAGGCCGAACAGGAAGGGACTGCTGTCCCACGGGCGGCTGCGCGGCAGCTGGAAGCGGTCCTGGTCGCTGGTGATGGCGCCGACGGCGGTGGTGAAGGCGGCGCTGAAGCCGGCCTGGCGCACCATCTCGACGTGGCGCGCGTCATAGTCTTGCCCGACCTTCCCGTTGGGATAGGCGAACAGGCGCACCGGTTTCCCGATCAGATCTTCCAGCTGGCGCTTGCCGAGGGCGATCTCGACACGGGCGCGCTCGTCGTCCAGGCTGGTCAGGATGGGGTGCGAGATCGTGTGCGCCCCGATTTCCACGCCATTGCGCTCGAGCGCCGCGAGCATGTCCGAAGTCAGCATCAAGGCAGCGTGGTGATGCCCGCTCATGCGGTCGAGGCGCTCGACCAGGCTGTCGCGTTCGACCGGCGGCAGGTATTTGCCCGCTTCGGTCAGGCGCAGGGCGGTGCGCTTGCGCTCCTCGAGCGAACCGAGAGGATAGTTTTCCAGCCCGATGTCGGTCAGGTCGAGGCTGCCCGGCGGCAGCGACTGCACCGCGTGGATGATGCGGTCGTTCCACATGTTGCCGGCATCGGCACCGATAAAGCCGCTGGTCACGAAGACCGTGGCCGGCAACTCGAACTTGCGCAGGATCGGCAGCGCCAGGTCATGCACCGAACGGTAGCCGTCGTCGAAGGTGATGCAGACAGTGCGCGGCGGCAGGCGGCCTTCGTCGAGCGCGCGCAAGGCCTCGTTGAGCGGCATGACGTTGAAGCAGTCGGCCAGCAGCGCCATCTGCCAGTGGAAGGTGGCGACGTCGGGTTCGGTCTCGAGTAGCGGGTCGGGCCGTGCCAGGACCCGGTGGTAGTTCACGACCGCCAGGCTGCGCTGGCGCGCGAAACGGCCGATGGCATTGCCGCCCGCACGCAGCAGGGCGGCGCCGAACCAGCCCAGCCGACAGGCGCGGCCGGGTGCCGCGCGATTCGTATCGTGCGGATCGCGGCCAGGGCCAGGCTCGGTCATCGGCGTCTTTTTTTCTTCGGTTCTTGAGCTAGCGATCATGGTGGCAAGTTTCTGACGTTGGCACGGCAACGCCGCCGCGGGCGCCGAGGGAGTGGCCCTGGCAGGGTCGCCAACACAGCGGTAAACGCGAATGATACACAGAACCGCCGCCGATCGACGTATTGCTGAGCGTGCTTGCCGCCCTCATGCGGCCAGCCGGTGGCGTGCTTGCGAAATACTCGCCGACAGCGGCGTCAGGGCGGCCAGCACGCGCGTTTCGAGTACGACGATCAGCCCGAAAATCGCAAAGGTCAGGTCGAAATAGGCCAGGCTGAGCGCCGCGCCGCCCACGGCGAACGCGAAAATACTCAGCTGCAGCATGGTGGCGACGGTCGGCAGCCAGGCCGGTGCGCCAAGCCGCCGCGCTTTGCGGGAAACGCTGCCGGCCTTGAAGAAGGCAGAGCCCAGGCAGCTTACGTATAACCCAAGCCCGACAAAGCCATGGTCGCCCAGCACCTGGAAATAAATGCTGTGCGCGGCGCGCGCGTAGCCCGGGTTGGGGAGGTTATCGCCGGTATAAAACCACGGAAAACTGAAAAAATTGTTGCACAGGCTAGACCAGACCGACAGATTTTCCAGGGCCTTGAAGCCGCCACCGAAAAATGGATGCTGTGTCGCCATGATAAAGCTGAGTTTCCAGGCTATGACGCGGCCCATGAACGAGGAATCCTGGTCGGCCGAGGTGATGGAGTCGATCCGCGAGGTCCAGTCCGACGAAACGATATAGGACATGCCGATCCCGAGGGCAAGGATCAGGAAGCCCAGCAGGAACTTGCGTTCGCTCTTGATAAACAGATAGCCCACCAGGATCAACAATGCCACGAAGCCGCCGCGCGACTGGGTGCCGACCACGCCAATGACCAGCATGGCCATGGTACCCAGCAGTCCCAGGCCCACGAGACGCGATTGCTTGCCGTATTCGCCCCACAGGTAATAGCAAATCGGCAAAACCATGACGAAGGCCAGGGACAGTTCGTTGCGGTCACCAAGCACGTGCCCGCTCATGCCGACGATATTGTGGCCGCCGCCGCTGACCAGGAATTTCAGAGCTTCCAGGTCGGCATAAAAACCGACCGACAGGACCGCGCACCACAGCGTGAAATCGAGATGCAGTTTGTCCTTGACGACCAGCACGACCGCCACGAACAGCGACACCACCTTGGCAAAGCGGCTCCAGATTTCCCATGAGATGTCAGGGTTGCCGATCGTGGTCACTGTGCTGCCAATCGTCCAGATGAAGAACAGAAACACCAGCACCCCGAGCCCGGTCAGTTGTACTTTTGGCTTGTGCTTCCAGGCGAGGTAACCGAGGATCGCGACCCCCGCGAACAGGAGGTTGTAGCGTACGGCGCCGGCAATGCCGTACACCCAGCCGTTCGGAAAGAACAGCGCGGTCCAGAGCCACATGCCGACAGCGATGAAAGGCCGCTGCGCCATCGTGTACAGCATGATGGGAAGCAGGCCGAGCAGAAGGAAGTCACGCACGTTTGCTCTCCTCGTCCTTCAATGCCTTTTCCTTGGCCTTCTCTTGTTTCAGCGCCCAGATGCAGAGATAGACGACCACGCCCAGGTCGAGCGCCCACAATAGAGATTCCATTTCGTCAGTCCAGGTAAGTTAAGCCAGCGACAGCGCGCCGGCGCGGCCGGCGAGAACCTTGTCGAACAGGTGCAACTGGCCGTTGGTGGTGTCGTCCCAGCTGAAGCGTTCGGCGTAGCGGCGGGTCGCGCCGCGGTCGGGGTAGTGCGCGCGCAGCGCGTTGACGGCGTCGGCCACACCCTGGTAACTGCGTTCGCGCATCAGCACGCCCGCTTCCGGGGCTGCCACCACTTCGGGCGTGCCGTAGACGCGGCTGGCGACGACCGGGGTGCCGCAGGCCATGGCCTCGAGCAGCACGTTGGCCCAGCCTTCGCGGCTCGACGCCAGCACCAGCGCGTCGGCCGCGCCATAGTGGGTGCGCAACTGCGCCTGCGGCACCGCGCCCAGGAACGTGACGCGCTCGCTGACCTTCAGTTCG
>Ga0213838_1001064_pt1 | contig 15338 bp, 9 predicted proteins | sample SWPATP13_FD_160577 | JGI IMG/M metagenome (GOLD analysis project Ga0213838, IMG submission 160577) | Coastal seawater microbial communities from Marineland, Florida, United States - SWPA TP1 #3 | ecosystem: Environmental > Aquatic > Marine > Coastal | place: USA: Florida | collected 2016-08-06 | reverse complement strand
TGAGATCTTGTTCTGCTTGGCTTAAGTTAGAAGCCATAGCTGCTGTAGAAAAAGTTAAGGCCGCGATTACAACGCTTATGATTCGACGAGACATATCCATTAAACTCACTTTACATTCCCAAGGTAAGTGCATGCTTACCAATTTATTGTGTTAGAGGGTTGTTTTGATCCAACCTGCAATGAACGCCTGTTAAATCAATGTAAATAATGGGTGATTATATCCTGATAACTTGTTGCAATAAACAACAACTTATCAGCTTCAAGGGGTTTATCACATCCTAAATCCCCTGTTATCACATATGAACTGTCGAAAAAGAGACCAAACGATAAAAAAAGTTAAAAAAGTACTAGACGGCATAGGGTGATATACGTATTATTCCACTCCGCCGATAGGGCATGCGCCCGTAGCTCAGCTGGATAGAGCGTTGGCCTCCGGAGCCAAAGGTCGAAGGTTCGAATCCTTTCGGGCGCGCCATCCGGACGCTTTTAATTAAGTGGCAAATTGGCGAAAACATAATGGTGGCTATAGCTCAGTTGGTAGAGCCCTGGATTGTGATTCCGGTGGTCGCGAGTTCGAATCTCGTTAGCCACCCCATTATTTAGGTAACTGAATTTACTCAGTAAATGAAGTTCCCAGTTTTGATTTACTTCGAAACGAAACTCTCTATATAATAGAGAACAAAGTCGGTGAATAGCGCAGCTTGGTAGCGCATCTGGTTTGGGACCAGAGGGTCGGGGGTTCGAATCCCTCTTCACCGACCACTATTTCAATAATCGCCTCAGCGGTTATACAAAAAAATTAGTGGTGGCTATAGCTCAGTTGGTAGAGCCCTGGATTGTGATTCCGGTGGTCGCGAGTTCGAATCTCGTTAGCCACCCCATTAATTTTGTCGGTGAATAGCGCAGCTTGGTAGCGCATCTGGTTTGGGACCAGAGGGTCGGGGGTTCGAATCCCTCTTCACCGACCACTTTTAAGAAAGCTCATCAGAAATGATGAGCTTTTTTTTTCATCTGTAGATCACTAGGTTGGACCCCAAGTGGGGTTCGTCTGACGTTCAAAGAATGTCTCTTCACCGACCACTTAAGAAGCCTTGCCAGAAATGGTGAGGCTTTTTTCGTTCTAATTGTCTCTTCACAGCGTTTTAGTGATCGCTTATAAAATTCGTTCTGGTACGTCTTACTTTTGAGCTTAGAGTGATCGAGTCAGTAAGATCACACATTCAAATTTGGTGTTTTATAAAAGTGGTCTACTTTAATTAGATTGAGTGGAATTCTTGGGCGAAAAGTCGCTGTGCTTAGTTCGCGAATGTTTACTCTTTATTTAAGCAACAAAAGGTAATAAAAGCCCGCTCCCTCGTGTGGCACGTAATTAACGCAAGGAAAGATATGATTTGTCTATTAATCATACACCTTGGCAAGTTGCGGGTGAGATCACTACATATCTCGCGGTGGTGTTCTAGGTTGTTATTGGTTCTTGTGGTGAAATTTAAAACTGCTTATTGATATTAATGATAGTGAAATATTTTTAATTAGCGCTGTGATTTGGTGTATGTTTCTTTTTTGTTAAACTTAACTGGGAATAATTATGTTTCTTCTTGGTTTAGATGAATAGTGTGGTCAAAGTCTCGTTATTCATTATATAACTCGATTTTTTAGTGATAAAAGAAGAGTTTAGTTGCATATCTAGTTGTGGTTTTTGTGTTTTTATTATGCTTTAAGGTTGAATATTTATGCGGGCTTTCGGCTTTTGAAAGGCCTGATATCGACTTTTTATACTATATTTGTTGCTTTTCTGTGAATTTTTTGCCAAATTGATGGCCGTATAAAGTATCAGAACATTATTCTGGTAAGAATGGATTCAATTTTGCAGACAGGGCAGAAAGCTGCCAAAGCAGTAGAGGTCTGGTAATGTCACTTTTAGAAGTTAAAAATCTTCGTATCGAATATCCATCTCGTCATGGGGTTCACGCTGCCGTTAAATCACTATCGTTCAATATTGAGCGTGGTGAAATTGTCGGTGTTGTTGGTGAGTCCGGTGCCGGTAAATCAACAGTCGGTAATGCTGTTATTGACTTGCTGAGCCCTCCAGGGCGTATTGCAAGTGGTGAAGTTTTCCTTGATGGGGAAAAAGTATCAGGGCTTTCCCCTGAAGAGATGCGCAGTGTGCGTGGCTCAAAAATTGGGTTCATTTTTCAAGATCCAATGACGTCTCTTAACCCTCTTTTCACCGTAGAACATCAATTGAAAGAAACCATTCATGCCAATATGAAGGTTTCTGATGAAGAAGCGTATCAGCGCGCTTTGGATTTGATGAATCAAGTGGGCATCCCTCAACCTGAAAACCGTTTGAAGCAATACCCTCACCAATTCTCTGGTGGTATGCGTCAGCGTGTGGTTATTGCGATCGCATTAGCCGGTGAGCCTGACCTTATTATTGCCGATGAACCAACAACGGCACTGGATGTATCCATTCAAGATCAGATTTTGGGTTTGATTCGCGATCTATGTATTAAGAAAAACGTAGGTTGTATGTTGGTAACGCATGACATGGGCGTGGTTTCTAACGTTACGGATCGTGTAGCGGTAATGTACCGTGGTGATTTGGTCGAATTTGGTCCTACCGATAAAGTACTTGGTACACCAGAGCACCCATACACACACAGCCTTATTTCAGCGGTTCCTCGTTCAGACCGTAAACTCGATCGTTTCCCATTAGTGAGCTATATCGAAGAAGCTCATGAAATGGAGCCTCTAGATGTTAAAAACCACTGGTTGGGTCAAAGCCAAGACCAGCGTGATTACACCGGGCCTTTGCTAAACGTTGAAAATGTAAACTTACGATTTACGACTAAAGATTCGTTCTTTGAAAGCCGCCGTGAGTATGTTCAAGCTTCTAATGATGTCAGCTTTGAAGTTTTTGAAGGTGAAACATTTGGTTTGGTAGGTGAATCAGGCTCTGGTAAATCAACCATCGCACGAGTTATCGCAGGCCTGTATGCACCTAATTCAGGTAAGGTGACTTTTGAAGGGATTGATTTAACAGGTCTAAAATCTGAAAAAGAGCGTCGCCCTATGCGTCGCCAAATGCAGATGGTTTTCCAAAACCCTTACACGTCAATGAACCCTCGTATGAAGATCTTTGACATCATCGCTGAGCCTATTCGTTTTCATAAGCTGACTCGCAACGAAAATGAAACTCGTCAAATCGTTCATGATCTTCTCGACCACGTAGGCTTAGGCCGTATGGCTGGCGTGAAATACCCGCATGAATTCTCTGGTGGTCAGCGCCAACGTATTTCTATTGCGCGTGCTTTGGCTACGCGTCCTCGTCTTCTGATTTGTGATGAGCCTACATCAGCGCTTGATGTATCGGTACAAGCTCAAATCCTAAACCTATTAAAAGATCTACAAGACGAGCTAAACCTAACCATGCTGTTTATTAGTCACGATTTGCCGGTTATCCGCCAGATGTGTGACCGTGTGGGCGTAATGCAAATGGGTACGCTACTGGAAGTAGCACCGACGGAACAACTGTTCCAAACCCCGCAGCACGAATACAGCAAGCAACTGATTTCTCTGATGCCTGAGTTCACAGGCCTAAGAGAAGATGCAACAGCGGCACAAGCCGCGGTATAAAAGTTTCACGTTGGCTAGAAACATTGGCCGTGCTTGAAAACAATAACAGACGCAAATACAACAACTAGGGATCTGGATTCCCGCATGAAGGAGTTATGCAATGAAAACCATGAAAAGCAAATTAGCAGTAGCTTTGATGGCAGCTGGCCTAAGCTTTAGTGCAGCAGCAGCAGATATTACCGTTGGCTACGCAGCTGACCCTGTATCACTTGACCCGCATGAGCAGCTATCTGGTGGCACACTGCAAATGTCTCACATGGTGTTTGACCCTCTAGTACGTTTCACTCAAGAAATGGATTTTGAAGCGCGTATCGCAGAAAGCTGGGAACGTGTTGATGAAACGACATTCCGTTTTAACCTTCGCAAAGGTGTTAAATTCCACTCTGGTAACGAACTAAGTGCTGATGACGTTATTTGGACGTTCAACCGCCTACAAAACTCTCCAGACTTTAAAGCGATTTTCGCACCATACGAAAAAATGGTTAAAGTGGATGACTACACAGTTGAGCTAGTTTCAAAAGCGGCATACCCACTAGTACTACAAACCGCTACTTACATCTTCCCAATGGACAGCAAGTTCTACACAGGTAAGACAGAGGCTGGTACAGATAAATCTGAAGTTGTTAAGCACGGTAACTCGTTCGCTTCTACTAACGTTTCAGGTACTGGTCCATTCATCGTAACTGAGCGTGAGCAAGGCGTAAAAGTTGAATTCGAACGCTTTGATGGTTACTGGGATACGAAGTCTGACGGTAACGTAGACAAGCTAACATTGGTACCAATCAAAGAAGATGCAACACGTGTTGCTGCACTTCTATCTGGTGATGTAGATATGATTCACCCAGTTGCGCCAAACGATCATAAGCGTGTTAAAAACGCTAAGAACATCGATCTAGTAACGCTACCAGGTACTCGTATCATTACGTTCCAAATGAACCAAAGCAGTAACGAAGCACTGAAAGACGTGCGCGTTCGTCAAGCAATCGTTCATGCGATCAATAACGAAGGTATCGTTAAGAAGATCATGAAAGGCTTCGCGACACCTGCTGGTCAACAAAGTCCAACAGGTTACGCGGGTCACAACGAAGAGCTAGTACCACGTTACGATCTTAAAAAAGCTAAGCAGCTAATGAAAGAAGCGGGTTACGAGAAAGGCTTTACGTTAACAATGATGGCGCCAAACAACCGTTACGTGAACGATGCGAAAGTAGCTCAAGCGTCAGCGGCAATGCTATCGAAGATCGGCATCAAAGTTGATCTGAAAACAATGCCTAAAGCGCAATACTGGCCTGAATTTGATGTGTGTGCTGCAGACATGATGATGATCGGCTGGCACTCAGATACTGAAGATTCAGCAAACTTCAATGAGTTCCTAACAATGACTCGTAACGAAGAAACTGGTCGTGGTCAGTACAACTGTGGTCACTACTCAAATACAGCTATGGATTCAGTAGTTGAAGCATCAAATACTGAAACAGATCCAGCGAAGCGTGCTGAAATGCTGAAAGGCGTTGAAGCAACACTTTACCAAGACGCAGCATTCGTACCGCTACACTGGCAAAGTGAAGCGTGGGGCGCGAAGTCTAACGTAGGTGCAGCAGCAGTAGTAAACCCAATGGTTATGCCTTACTTCGGCGACCTAGTTGTAAAATAATCTAACTTGCTTAGTTCTTGAGCCTGACTATTCAGGCTCAAGAAAAGCAGTCAGTGAAAGTGTAAGTTTTTGGTACTTGGCCTACCTTCAGTCGGGTTAAGTGCCATTTTTAAAGACTGGAATTTTTGTCTAGCTACTTTCAGCTAGATAGTCATGGATAGAAAAGGGGCAAGGAATGTTTACGTTTCTGGTCAAGCGCCTGTTTCAGGCACTGATAGTGATGTTTGTGATCAGTTTGGTGGCGTTTGCCATTCAGGATAACCTGGGTGACCCGTTACGTGAGTTAGTTGGGCAGTCTGTTTCAGAGTCGGAGCGTCAAGCGCTGCGTGATGAACTTGGCCTAAATGATCCCTTCATTACAAAATACTCTCGCTTTGTAGGCGCCGCTCTACAGGGTGATCTTGGTACATCATATTTCTTCAAGCGTCCGGCTGTGGATGTCATCATGGACAAGTTGGTAGCGACACTGGAACTCGTATTCGGTGCTTCCATTATTATTGTCTTCTTATCGATCCCACTCGGGGTTTACTCGGCTATTCACCCGAAAAGCTTTTTCACTAAGCTGGTGATGGCGGGCAGTAGTGTCGGCATTTCAGTACCGGTTTTCTTAACGGCAATTATGTTGATGTACGTGTTCTCTATCGAACTTGGCTGGCTGCCATCGTTTGGTCGAGGTGAAACGGCGAATTGGTTTGGCTGGGAATCTGGGTTTCTAACGCTTGATGGCTTGGCTCACTTAGTATTACCAAGTGTGGCACTAGCTTCTATCATGCTGCCATTATTCATTCGTTTGGTTCGTTCTGAGATGTTGGAAGTATTGAGCTCTGAATACATTAAGTTCGGTAAAGCAAAAGGCTTGGCGCTCAATAAAATTTATTACCAACACGCGCTGAAAAATACCATGCTGCCAGTATTAACTGTGGGTGGCGTTCAAATTGGTACTATGGTGGCGTATACCATCTTGACTGAAACGGTATTCCAGTGGCCTGGCACAGGTTTCCTTTTCCTTGAAGCGATTAACCGAGTGGATACTCCACTGATCACTGCTTACGTTATCTTTGTAGGCCTGATCTTCGTTGTTACGAACACGATTGTTGACTTGCTGTATGGCGTGATCAACCCAACGGTTAACCTAACTGGTAAAGGAGCATAATCATGGAACAAACGTCTCAAGCTCCATCTCGTTGGGAGCGCTTTAAGCAATCAGATATTCTGTATTACTTTTTACGCGATAAAGTAGCGATGGTCAGCTTTGCCATTTTTACTGTATTTCTTGTTGCCGCACTAACGGCACCCTTGGTCGCACCGACGGACCCTTATGACGTCACATCTATCGACATCATGGATTCTGAGTTACCTCCATCTTGGATGGAAGACGGTGATGAGCGATTCCTACTCGGTACTGATGAGCAAGGTCGTGACATCTTATCTACGATGCTTTACGGCTCGCGTCTGTCATTGACGATTGGCTTCCTTGCGGTAGGCCTTCAGCTGACGTTAGGTATCATTATTGGTTTGTCTGCGGGTTACTTCGGTGGCCGTATTGATAGCTTCTTGATGCGTTTTGCTGATGTTCAGTTATCGTTCTCAACCATGATGGTTGCGATTATTGTCTCGGCAATCTTTAAAGCCAGTTTTGGTAGCGACTTTTACGCGCAATATGCGGTTGTAATGCTGGTGGTTATTATCGGTATCGCAGAGTGGCCGCAATATGCTCGTACTATTCGTGCATCAGTATTAGCCGAGAAGAAAAAAGAATACGTAGAAGCGGCACGTGTGATGGGCTTTAAAGCGCCACGCATCATGTTCCGCCATATTCTTCCAAACTGTTTATCACCAATCTTGGTTATTTCAACCGTTCAGGTGGCAAACGCGATCATGTCAGAAGCGGCACTTTCTTTCCTAGGCTTAGGTCTTCCGGTGGATCAACCTTCATTGGGTGCGTTAATTAGTACTGGCTTTAACTACATCTTCTCTGGAGCGTGGTGGATTACAGCCTTCCCAGGTGTCTTACTTGTGACACTAGTTCTGGTAATTAACCTACTTGGTGACTGGTTACGCGACGTGTTTAACCCTAAAATTTACAAAGGGTGATCGGAGCCAATTGATTTTTAATCAAAAAACTCTCTAAACTAAGAGTCGTAAGCAATTACGGCTCTTTTTTTGCTTATAGTTTAAGGAAGAATGGAATTCATCTTTTATCGACAAGGGGTCGGTAATAATTTCTCTCTCGAAACATTTGAGTGATAAGTATGAAAATGAGTAAAGCATTAGGATCTTGGCACCCGCTATTCAATCGCGCTCGTCTCGGGCTTGTGGCTCTTTCGGTGCTATTTGCTAGCCAAGCAAATGCAGAGGCGTTTTTGTGTGATGCGACACAAGCGAGTGAAGATCAGCTACCGGTATTGGAGCAGTCTTGCCCGATAGGCAAAGGGTTATGGGGTGGCTCTGCACCAAAGAAAGCGAGCGGAGATGCACTTTTTTGGATTCAGTGTGGGTTACTAGCCAAGCCTTTGCCACTTGAAAAGGCGAAACCCATTTATCAAAAAATCACGACGAATGTGTGGATGAAGCCGGAACAAAAAGGCTATCGCTGCTTGATTGGGCCTTATAATACGTTCGCAGATGCTAAGCGAGAGCTGAGCCAAGTTCGTACGTTAGAAGAGTATCCAGAAGCCTTTATTCGCATGGTTGATAAAAAGCCGACGGCTCAACCAAAAAAAGCCAAAGCGCCAGAGCCGAAGAAAGTCAAACCGATGCTAGTGGAGCCTAAGAAGGTTTATCCCAAAGAAAAAGAGCACGCAAAGCTAGACATTCAAGTTCGCTTACAAGCCGAAGTGGCCGGGCGCTCTTATTTGGTCCCATATTTACTCGATGATGAACATCAGTTTTATATGGAGCACAACAAACCATGGAATCGCTTAGATTATGAAAGTGCTAAGTTAGTTTGTTTTGAGAAAAGCATGCATTTAGCGACAGAAGAAGAGTGGCAGCGCTTGTTAGAGTCCAAGGTGATGGAAAGAGATAACTGGCCAATGCACTTGCCTTATTGGGGCAGCTTGAAGAAAGGGTTATTTACCAACGGTAATATCACTCAGCTTCGCGGCACTTCGTTACTGAATGTACTGTGTGTGAAATAGTGGTGTACTTTAGATAAAGAAAACCCCGCAAGTGCGGGGTTTTTTAGTTTTGGAGAAGATTAGTCTTCGTTTGCTTCACCAGTCCATTCAATATTGAATTTGACGGCTTCTGTCTCACCATCATAGTTTTCAACATAACCGATTAAGCTATAAACCTCGCCAACAACTAATTGCCCTGATTCAGGGAAAAAGTTAACGGTTGCATAGTGAACCCCGTTTTCCATGTTATCGAAACAACCCCAGTTATCGGTTGTGATACCGCTGTCGCTTGTCATCATAAAGTTAGAGTATGTCTTGTCGATCATGTCACATGTTACGTTCATGTCATCAACATCAAAGTAGATATCAGCATCAAATGGTTCGTTTGCGTCACCTTCATCAGAAATTGAGTAGCTCACTCTTCCTAACTGCATAGAGTAATTATCACTATCTTGCTCAGCTGCAGGGATATACATTTTGCTAAAACGCTGCATTGGACCGTCGTCTGATTTGGTGGTAATTCTGCTTTCAGCATCGGACTTGTCAGCGAAATAAGTGTAGCGTTCAGATTCAATAACTGAGTCTTCATCTTCAACATTTTCGAATGTAGTCACCACTGTCATTGCACCGCCAGCAATCTCAGACGATTCTGTCGCCACAAGCGCATGCTCTTCTACGACAGTCTCACCATCTTCACTCCAAGTGAAAGTCGCAATCAGCTTGTCACCTTCGATGCGGTAGGTTGCTTCATCTTCTTGGGTGTCAGCTTCTGCACATGACGTTTTGTTTTCTATGCTTCGTACGTTGCCGTAGATAATGCCATCTTCAAATTTAATCGAATCACACCAAACTCTGCTTGCGCCTCGTTGCCCTGAACCATCGCTTGAGCCTGTCTCAAGGTTGTACCAAGTTTTACCTTCTAGCGGGTGAGAATCTGCTGGTGGCGGAGTTACTTCATCTGCGGGCTCGACTGCTGGGATGGAGAAACGAACCATTTCAGAAACGATTTCTTCATCAGTATCAACATTCACGCCCGCTGCGATATTGAAGTATCCATTTTTGGTTGCAGCTGTTGGGGTGCCTGAGAATTTTAGGTACACATCATTTTCAATAGCCACTTTCACGCCTGGGATGCTGGTGTAGCCTTCTTTGTCGTCTTCAATGCCTACGTAGTATTCTAAGACTCCAGCAACGCTGTCAGTTTCAAACAACTCATCAATTGCGATACCGTGTACATCGATCTCTTCACCCACTTTTAGGTCGGCAAGAAGTTCGTTGATGTATTCTTGAAGCTCAGTTACTTCCTCTGGATCAGCTTCTAATGATTGCTTTGCAATCTCAGGGAGCGTGAAGGTTTCGTAAGTGGTATTGATACCGTCAAACCCTGAAATTGTCACTGTTTCACCTGCAGCGAATGCGTATTCAGGAGCTCCAATTAGTTCAAAGCTCACGCCACCACCCTCTTGAGATTGGTCGTCAATGAACACTGTTAAACCGGGAACGGATGTAACTCCAGCATATGTGATGCTGTCTTCATCGCTGTCAGTGAATAGCCCATCAATATGGATGTAACCCACAGCTTTGATGCCTTGCGTTAGCTCGCGGTCGTCAAACCACTCTTGAACCTCTGCTTTTACTTCTTTGTCGGCTTCAGGAGCGGCATTCTCTAGCGTGATTCCGATTTCAAGAGTTGTGGTTGCCGCACCGACTACGTTATCTGAAGCGTCTTTGTCATCCGCTGAAAGCGTAATGATGTAAGTGTCACGAACTTCAGATGGGGTACCTGTGATAACTAGGTCGCCACCATTAACCGCAGATAACGTTACGCCAGTGATGGTTTCTTGCATCTTAGTCGTGAATGTTGCGTTGATTTCGATATCGTTATTGTCGGTATCGTTAAATAGCGCTTCACCTTCTAGTGCAAGAGGTAGCGTGATGTCTAGGCCTTCATGAGTATCAAGCTCTAGCGCATCTACTAACGAATCTAAGTGCTTTTTGACGTCCTTATTAACCACAAGTTTAGAGTTTAAAACTGGAGCTGTATTGGTGTCGCCATCAACGATTGGTTTGAAGTTTTCATCGTTAACTTTGTCTGGGTTGTCTTGAACTACCTCGGTTGCTTCTTCTGCAACACCTGTTGGGTTCGATTCATAGCCTGTTGGATCGTTGGCTTTAGATTCCGTCAGGATTTGCGCTGTTTTATGAAGCTCCGCGTCGTCATTTGCGATAACGTCTCCAAACGCATCCTCGCTGTCCTCTGGTAAGCCTAGAGATACGTTAACGGTTTTCTTCGCTGCAGTGATTGCATCTTCTGTTGGGTTAGCGCCAGCTTCAAGCACAACCAAGTCGGTTAGCGGAGAGATTACGTCGCCACCTGGCAAGGTTCTGAAAACAACTTCATGCTCCATTGCTTGCGTAGGGTGGTCCATGTCTATGGTGTATTTACCAGCAAACAGTTGTGGGTTGCTTGCAATCAGTGCAGCTTGTTTTGCGCCACCAGGCGTTAATGTTTGTAACGCTAAGCTTGTGATGGAATCGAACTCGTCATCGGATAAGCTTAACTTACCTTCTGAATCCGTTAGGCCTAAGATGATGTCGGAGTTGATGTCCAAAACGCCATTGTTGTTTTTATCATCAAACACAACCGCTTGATTAAAGTATCCATCAAAACCAGTAATCGTTACGCCGCTAGGTGAAGTTGAACCTGAATCACCATCTGAACCACCACAACCTGTTAGGGCAATTGCCACTGACGCTGCTAGTAAACTAACCTTTTTCATTTTATGTCCTTTATGTTGAGAAATAGCCAAGTTCTCTATTTTTTGGAGGGCATTTGTAACCCGTAGGCAGGTTTTTACATAAAGGAATGCAGGCTTTCAAGATACGTAAAGCGACGAAAAATCCGTAAATTTATTTTTAATAATTATCAATAAATAGATAAGGGTAGGATTTCACGTCGCTCACTAACTCGTTTAAGTTCCGGGAGGGTATTGCTCGGAATGGTAATAGCGCAGATTCAATTTGAGTTCTTCGACGAGGTGGGCGTAGTCTTTTTTAGGGCGAAAGATAATGCTAAACACTTCGCCATCGGAAAATTCATAGAACTTTGAAAACGCTACGTCCAAATAGGAAAAAGTTGTGCCCCAATCTTTATGGTGCATTTCTAAACATTTCAGTGGGCCGCCATCGAATTCAGAGGTTGTGCCAATGATATCTCCGTATGCTCCTTGGCCAGCAACCGTATAAGTATCAAATTGGCTTAATAAGTATTGGCAGGTGACATTCATATTGGCTGACTGCATGTTCAAATCACCGGAGACTTGCGGCTCCCATGTTGGATTATGTAGACGGCTGTCATCAAAGTACATGCCAGCCACTCCCTGCACATATACCCCTTCTTCTAAGAAATATAAGTAATCATGCTTATCGATTTGATAAGCGTATTGACCAGTAATGCCGTTTATTTTGGCTTCCGCCAAATCTTTATTAGTGTGTAGTGTATACACCTCATTGTGACTGCCAGATTGGACAGTGGCGAGTAACCTTGAGCCTTTTTGGGGATCGGCTGGATAGTGCGAAAGGATACGCCAAGCCATTTCAGCATCAAAAGCAGACTGGTTGCTTGTGACGACTAACGCTTCCTTATTTTGGTGGTAAGCGCCAATGAGACGAAGCTCCTTTGCATCGGGGCATAGAATCCTGTTTTCAGACGAAGCATAGAACACTTGGTCATTGATGAATTTAAAGGCTTCACAGAAAATTACTTCATAGTTGTAGTGCCTGCCACCGATCTGATTGGTGGTTTCTAAGCGATACCACGTATGTCCAATGAGAGGGTGAGGCTCATCTTCTTCGAGCTCATCATGAACGGTGGGAAGCACAAAGCTGACTTTGGTCCATGCTTCTTCATCTAGCCCGTGATAGTTATCTTTTGCCATCGCGATTAATGTCACCGTATCAGTACTCGCTTCTGGTTCGCCTTGAATAGCAATAGCGCTACCTAAGTTGGAAACTTTTAAAGAGTCGTTGTCGATGAATACTCTAGTGGTAAGTAGGTCGCCGTCCGGATCTTCGAATAAGCCAGTGATGTCTACGCTGTATTGAATGGGGCTACTTTCAGTGAGATCCCACTTATTGATTTCATTTTGGATGCTCTGTTGAATCGCTACGTTGACCGACGGTTTCTGATTGCTCGCTGGTAGCTGTTTGACTGTGTCGGGAGTAATCACGGTCGTACCGGCAAAAAATGCCTCAACGGGAACGCTTTCATCTGAGAGGGCTGGTGGAACTTCCTCTTGAGGTTGCTGTGCTATTTCAGCCTCATTTGAGGCTTCTGGTGTAACCGGCAAAGGTGAGGCAGCCTCTACGAGGTCACTTTTTGATGTTGGCGTATGGGTGTGAGTGGCCGTACTGCTCGTGTCATTCTGAGAAGCTGCCTCGTTTAGTAATGAGCTAGCAACACTCTGAGAAGCGTTGTCAGCACTCGAGTATTGAAGCGCGGTAAACAAGACCACAGCCCCGAGCGCTGCGGCAAAGAATCCCTTTTTCCTCATTGCATCAAACCAACTTACTTTGCAGCCAGCTGCGCGAGAATTTCAGGTCTTTTTCTATCAGGCTATCGCTGCACTCAAGCAGTTCGCTAATTTCTCGGTTCTGCATCCCCATTAGGTATTTGAGTTTTAGAGCTTTCGATTGTCTTGGGTAGCGTAAGCTGAAGCTGTCGATGGCTTTATCCATAATGATGAACTGCTCAAACTTATCTTGGTCATCGTCGGTTAATAGCGTTAGCTGCTGGCGTTTTTGAGCCTGTTGAGCTCGAGCATTATCAATTAAGATCTGACGCATGACCTTCGCCGCCATTAAGAAAAAGTCTCGTTTGCTTTCAATCGGATGTAAGTCGGTATTCGACATTTTTAAATACGCGTCATGGATCAGCGCTGTTGTGCTGTTCACACTGTCGCTAAGAACATCATTATCGATACCATGTTTCTTGGCGCTACGAGCTCGCTCTGATTGAGCAATGTGGCGAAGTTGTAGGTAGGCAAACTGATAGAGCTCCTTTTCCGCATTTTTGTTACCACTTTGCCACTCTTTAATAATATGAGTGATATTTAAAGCTGCACTTGCCATTTAACTCTCTCCTTGAACTTTTTTGAGCTCGGATACTGAAAAGGTGTGAATGTCATAAGAACCTTCAGCATTACGCGAGATGGTCTGCCTAAATCGGTATAAAATCCCTTCGTCCCATTGCTTGCCTGCTGGTAAGTACTCCCAAGAGGTGAAGTGGCCTTGAGGTGTCGTGTCATACCAACGCACAAGCGTATTCATTTGTGCGAGAGAAGCATGAGGGGTCTCGTTATTGAACCACCACATGTCGCCATAAGCTGCGGTGATGTCTGCACTGTAATGCTGTAATTCAGAAGGGCATTGGTCAGTAAACTCTGGGGCGAGGTAGACTTTACGATCTCGAATGTTTAGGCACTGCTGAACAATTTGGTCTTGCTGATATTGGGTTAGCAGCCAAATCCCTTCATACGCGATGTTGTCGCCTTTTCCTTCTGGATAGGTGAACCAGATCATTTCCCGTTTGTTGTCGTGATGTACTTTTTCACTGCGGCCCAATCCCTGAATTTTTTCCATCAAAAGTTGTGTCGACGGGTCGAAATCTAACGCGATCGTTCGGTACTTCCAATCGCCTTCATCATCGTAATCCTCTACGGCAAAGCCGCTCAGGTCACTGCGAGTACAACCGCTATCGGCACAAGCAAACAGCCCGCTCCACCCTGCGAAATCAGGGCGAGGTTCTCTGAGTACTTCTTTAATGGCTTTACTTGGTTCCACATGGCAACCATTAAAATGGTCACCCGTTCCTGGATATTGAATGAGTTCGGTATCAGTGATCTTATAATCAAGTTCGCCGATAGGGCCTGTATACCTAGGGTTGTTTAAGTATTTTGTGTCGAGAACACAGATTTTGCCTATGCTGTCCTTTTTCATGATGAGGACGTTGCTCATCTTGATGTTCTTAGGAGAGAACACGACCTCTTCTGAGGTGAAATGTTCTTTAATGTAGGCTTGGCTGTCGCGCAGGTGCTCTACCGCTTCTTTGGCGGACACCAGATCCAAATTAAGCCCATTTTCAGAATCATCTAAATAATTCAGATCAAGCTGCTTCAGCTTGGTTTGGAATTCACTGTCCGATAGGACTTTGCTTGCGAGCCGGATTTCTTCTCGGTTCTCAGGGGTTTCATCTAGCGACAGCAATAAGCGCGTCATGTTGATACTTTTACTGGGCTTAGTCGTGGACAACGTTGGGGTGATGACTTCTTGTGCCGAAAGTGTGGTCAGCAAGTAACCAGAGCTGTCGTTACCAATGAAAAAGCTGACGATATCGCCGGGGGCATATTGGAATGCCCCTTTATTGGTGACCCCTGACACCTGGGAACTCGTTTCGTAATAGAGCCCTGTCACCGGTGAATCAATGAAGTAACCTGTTTTATGGGCGGTGTCTTCGCTTGCGAAGGCTGGCGCTGTGGTCAGGCTGATAAGGGTAAACAGTAAAGTTAGGCGCTTCATCTTTTATCTTTTAGTTTTTGGTTGGGCAATCGCCAACGCACTGAATGGGTAAGTTTTGCTTACTGGGAACCGGTGTCATCATGGCAAGGAGCATTTTCTGTTTTACTTCTTTGGGAATGTCCGGATTTGATAGTATGCGTCGCCGCGTCAGCTCGAGCATGCTTGAGATCGACATTTGAGCATTCCTGTCGCCCTTGGCGTGAAAAAGTAAGCTCGTTACTTCAAACATCATTTCTTCAGCGATTTGCTTCTCTATTTCAAGTTGCTGGTTTTTGTAAATCAACGCGCTTGAGAATATGACACCAGAAGCGACAAGCATCGCGGTCAGTAATGAAGCCAGCGGCCGCCTTTGA
>Ga0213838_1001057_pt1 | contig 15442 bp, 17 predicted proteins | sample SWPATP13_FD_160577 | JGI IMG/M metagenome (GOLD analysis project Ga0213838, IMG submission 160577) | Coastal seawater microbial communities from Marineland, Florida, United States - SWPA TP1 #3 | ecosystem: Environmental > Aquatic > Marine > Coastal | place: USA: Florida | collected 2016-08-06 | reverse complement strand
ACAAGAAATAAATAGCAAGGCCCTGTAGCGCAGTTGGTTAGCGCGCCGCCCTGTCACGGCGGAGGTCGCGGGTTCAAGTCCCGTCAGGGTCGCTCTGATTGCCAGAAGAAATTCCGGCTCTCATGGTGACAAGTCACCTAGGCTCTGTAGCTCAGTTGGTAGAGCGTTCGACTGAAAATCGAAAGGTCACCGGATCGACGCCGGTCGGAGCCACCACTGGGAAGCATCAGTTCTTCGGAACTGGTGCTTTTCTTCTTTTAACACCATCGACTGCTCCGCAGGTGCCCTTCTGAACGGCCAAAAGGGCGGTTACGGAGCAATCGACGGGTCCCACCCCTTGGGATTACCCCCGGCCGCTGCTCGCGGAGGGATCGTCTGCGGCGTCTGGATCCGGATCGGGCTGCCAGGTTGTTAGGATCGGGCGGACCTGTCCTGACCCTGAGCGTTATCCCGAAAGCGAGGATCCGTGAAAGCCGACCACTATGACAGTTTTGCCGAGAGCTACTCGGCGGAGAACGAGTCCAGCCTCCTCAACGCGTACTACGAGCGGCCGGCGATGATTGGCCTCGCCGGCGACGTCGACGGCCACCGGATCCTGGACGCAGGGTGCGGCTCCGGGCCCCTGTCCGCGGCGCTGAGCGCGAAAGGCGCGATCATGACCGGCTTCGATGCCAGTCCTGCGATGCTCGAATTGGCCAGACAGCGATTGGGCGCCACCGCGGACCTGTACCTGGCCGATCTCAGCAAGCCGCTGCCTTTTGCCGATGGCTCCTTCGACGACGTCGTCTCGTCCCTGGTCCTGCACTATCTGGAGGACTGGTCGGCACCACTTGCCGAACTGCGGCGCGTGCTGAAGCCGGGCGGCCGCCTGATCCTGTCGGTCAACCACCCGACGGTCAGCGTGGTCACCCAACCAGCCGAGGACTACTTCGCCATCCGGCAGTACTCGGAGGATTACGAGTTCGCTGGCGAGCCTGCGGTCCTGACCTTCTGGCACCGGCCACTTCACGCCATGATCAACGCCTTCACGGCGGCGGGATACCGCGTCGCCACCGTGAGCGAGCCAGGGCCATCTCCAGACACACCAAAAGAACTCCTTCCGCCGCGCATCCTCAACGGCGAGAAGACAGCGTTCCTGTCCTTCATTTTCTTCGTCCTCGAAGCCGGCTGAGGGCAGCGGAGGGCCGTGAGCACCATCGATTGCTCCGCAACTGCCCTTTTGAGCGGCCAAAAGGGCGGTTGCGGAGCAATCGACGGGGGTCGACGGCGGCAGCCGGTTTGGGGGCTGGCCAACCGGCCGGGCTAGACTCGCACGCTGGGGAAAGAACGCCAAGGCCGCCGGCTGCCCGATCGGGCCGGCGGCGCAATCTCAACCGAAAAGTGATGCCACAAACGTGATCTTGAACAATGCTGCACGCCCGCTGACCTTAAGTGCCCTCCTGGCGGCACTCGCCCTCACCGCCTGCTCGGCGCCGGAAGCCGGCGGCTCCGCGTCGACCGCGGCAGCCAGCCCCGCCCCGTCGTCCGCGACCGCAAGCCCCAGCAAATCCTCGGCCCCCTGGGGTGACTTCGCGACGGCGGCCGAGGCCTGCACCACGATTTCCGAACAGGCCACAGGCTCCACCCTCCTCCCGCTCTCCGCGGCGCAGGGCTCGGCAGCCGAATTGGAGCAGACCAAGGCCGAGCTGACCCGCACCGCGGAACGCGCCCCGGACAGCATCAAGGCTGACTTCACCACCCTCAGCCAGGTGGCCATCGCCGGCATCAAGGACCAGACGGTCTTCTCCAGCGGCAAACTCCAGGACGCCATGGCTCCCGTGCAGACTTGGCTCGCCACCAACTGCGGGTAGCGCGCCCGTCCGGTGCGCTTCACCGGGCGATAGCCCAGACGGGCCGGGTGCCGACAGCATTTCGTTGACGGTGCCAAGCCGCCCCCGGGCCGGGCCTTCCCAGAGTTAAGGCCACCTTGCCGGGTACAGGTACTAGGGTGGGTCACAAAGAGAAGGGGGAGTGCCTCATGGAATACCAGAATCCTCAGCACGGAGCGGCCCCGGTGCCCGAGCCGGCCACGGCCGCGCCGCCGCCCGGCAGCGGGCGCACCGTCATTTCCGAAAACGCCGTGGCAAAGGTCGCGGGCATCGCCGCCCGTTCGGTTCCCGGCGTCTACTCCCTGGGGTCCGGCCCGTCGCGCGCGCTCGGTGCTTTCCGTGACGCGGTGGGCAGTTCGGATCACGCCGCCGGCGTCCGCGCCGAGGTCGGCGAAACCCAGGTCGCCGTCGACATTGACCTGGTGGCGCTCTACGGCACGCCCCTGCACGCCCTGGCAGACCAGATCCGCGCCGCTGTGTATGCCGCCGTCGAGGAGCTCGTCGGACTCCAGGTCATTGAAGTCAACATTGAGATCAACGATGTCTACGTGCCCGGCCCGGCGAAACCCGGTACCGCGGCCGAGACCCGGCCCGCGAGGGAGGCAATCCAGTGAACCTGACCGTGGTGGGGATCGCAGTGGGCGCCTTCGTGGCGTTTATGTCGTTCCAGTTCGGCGTCTGGGGATTCCTGGGCGCCCTGCTGTTCATGGGAATTGGAGCCCTGCTGGGCCGCGCGGCGGAAGGGAAACTGGACCTTCGCAGCGTGCTTGACGCCCTCACGGGCCGGCGTTCCTCCTCATGAGCGGCGCAGCAGGTGCTGCCCCCGCCGCGATGGCCGGACACACCCGGATCAGTACCCAGGCGCTGACCAGCGTGGCGAAGGCCGCCGCGGCAGAAGCCCTCGGCGTGCCGCCGCACGAGGTCCGGGCAGAGTGGTCCGACGACGACGGGCTGCTGGCCTTGTCCCTTGTCGCACCCATCACGGTCCCTTCACTGACCACGATCCTGCGGGACGCCGGAAGGGTCACAGGCCTCGGCGGCACCATCTGGGACCGGGCCGTGGCTGCCAAGGCGGACATCCTGGACCGCGTGACCGAGCTGAGCGGTGCCCGAATGAGCAGGGTGGACATCCGCATCGGCGGCGCCAGCATGAGTGAAGGAGGGCGCGTCCGTTGAGGCACAACACCGAGCATGATCCCGGCCACGTAGGCTACGCCCCGCCAGCCCCCGGCGCCGCACCGTCGGTCGGCAGCGACGCCCCTGTCGGGGCGGACGTCGGCATGGACGAGATCCTCAAACGCGAGACCCACTCCTCAAGGGCCGTCGCCTCCATCATCGCCGCCATCCTCGTCGCTGCGCTGTGCGGCTACGCCCTCCTGGAAACCGCAGTCCGCGCGTTCGGACAGCCGCCTTGGCTCGTGGATCCGCAGACCGCGGCCGAGCAGGTGGTGTCGCTCCCGGACGGGGTCCCGCCGCTCTTGCTCGGCGTCATTGGCGCGGTTGTGGTGATGGCAGGGCTCTTCTTCTTCCTGAACGCTGTGCTGCCGGGACGCCGGGCCCGCCACGTTCTGCGGGACCGGCGCGCCGCCGTCGTCGTGGACGACGAAGTGATTGCCTCCGCGCTGGCGCGCCGGGCGCGGGTGGCGGCCAACGTGAGCCAGGAACAGGTGATGGTGACGGTGTCCCGGCAGCAGGTGCAGGTCAGCGTCCGGCCGACCTCCGGGGTGCCGCTGAGTCCGGATGCCGTCCTCGCCGCCGTGCAGGACGAGCTCCGGGACATGGCACTGTCCCCGTCGCCGGAGGCCCGGATCACGGTGGCATCGACCGGGGTGGTCGGCGCATGAACGGCACCCCCAGGATCCTCAACCGTGTCTTGCTGGGCGTCCTCGGCTTGAAGCTGCTCGTCATCGGAGCCCTGCTGATCCTGCTGGCCAGTGTGCCGGCGGTAGGAGCGTGGTGGCAGAGCTGGTCCGCCGGCGTCTGGAGCATCTTGCGTGATCTCTTCGAACGCACGCGTTTTCCGGGGCGTGCGGAGAGCTGGCTCTGGATTGTGGTGGTCCTTGTACTGCTCCTGGTGATTGGCGCCATGGTGGCGTGGGTCGCCCAGCAGGGCAAGGGCCGCGTCAACCTGCTGGTGTCCGAGGAGGACCCGGGCGACGTGCCGGGAAGCGTCAGGATCGGAAGCGGCGTTGCCGAGCAGGCGCTCCGGGCCGCCCTGGCGGACCGTCCGGACTTGGCCGGGGCAACGGTCGCCACGTACGAATTCCGCGGCAAACCAGGCCTGCGAATCAGGATCCAGCCCCGCCAGGGCGTGGCGCCGCACAGGCTCGCGTCCGACGTTTCCGCCCTCGTGGAGGCACTCGACAGCGCCCTCGGCAAGCGCACCCCGGTGCTCATTCATATCGCCTCCGGTGCGCGGTCGAGGTTCGGGCGGGCCGAACGGGTCCGCTGACCCGGCCGTGAGCTTCCGGCAACATCTTTGGCGCGCCCGTGAGGATGCGAGCGGAGCCGCACGATGCGCCGCCAGCCCGTGAACTGGCGCGGATTGTCGCATCCGACAACTGATCGGAATAGGGTCTCCTTTCCATAAAGGTTCGATGTAAACGCTTGCATTCCTCACCGGATGTTGATTACTGTGATGGGCACCACAGCAGTGCACTGCCGTTTTTGTCCGGTACTCAGCGAGGAGCCCCACAGTATGAAAACACCGAAGTTTCTACTTCCCGTAGCCGCAGCAGGCGTTCTAGCCCTTAGCCTCTCGGCTTGCGGCGGCGGAGGCGGCGCGAGCGCCGGCGCCGACGCAGAGAAAGGTCTCGACGGCCGCGGTCCCATCACGTACGTCCAGGGCAAGGACAACAGCAACGTGGTCCGCCCGCTGATCGAGAAGTGGAATGCCGCCCACCCGAACGAGAAGGTCACCTTCAAGGAGCAGACCGACCAGGCCGACCAGCAGCACGATGACCTGGTCCAGAACTTCCAGGCCAAGAACGCCAACTACGACGTCGTCAGCGTCGACGTGGTGTGGACCGCCGAGTTCGCCGCCAAGGGCTGGCTCCAGCCGCTCAAGGACAAGATGGCGCTGGACACCTCGGCGATGCTGAAGCCAACGGTCGACAGCGCTTCGTACAAGGGCACGCTCTACGCGGCTCCGCAGAACTCCGACGGCGGCATCCTGTACTACCGCAAGGACCTCGTCCCCACGGCACCCAAGACCTGGGACGAGATGATGGGCATGTGCTCCATCGCCAAGGAGAACAACATCGGTTGCTTCGCGGGCCAGTACGCCAAGTACGAGGGCCTTACGGTGAACGCGTCTGAGGCCATCAACTCCGCGGGCGGCGCGGTGCTGGACGCCGAAGGGAAGCCGAGCCTGAACACCCCCGAGGCCAAGGCCGGCCTCGAGACGCTGACCAAGGCCTATGCCGATGGCAGCATCCCGAAGGAAGGCATCACCTTCCAGGAGGAGCAGGGCCGCCAGGCCTTCCAGGACGGCAAACTCCTGTTCCACCGCAACTGGCCCTACGTCTACAACCTGGCAACGACGGAAGGCTCGTCAAAGGTCAAGGATGTCCTCGGCATGACCGCGCTGGTCGGCGCGGATGGCCCGGGGGCATCGACGCTGGGCGGCCACAGTGCCGGCATGAGCGTGTACTCGAAGAACAAGGCCACGGCCCTGGACTTCCTGAAGTTCCTCACCTCCGAGGAAACGCAGAAGTTCTACGCCACGCAGGGTTCACTGGCCCCGGTTCTCGGCGCCCTTTATGACGACCAGGAGCTTGTTGCCAAGCTGCCGTACCTGCCCGTGCTGAAGACGTCCATCGAGAACGCCGTGCCGCGCCCGGTCACCCCGTTCTACCCGGCCGTCACCAAGGCCATCCAGGAAAATGCGTACGCTGCCATCAAGGGCGAAAAGACCGTAGATGCGGCCTTGTCCGACATGCAGAAGTCCATCGAGTCCGCTAGCGCGGGACAGTAGTTCAGTCATGGCAACCGAATTAGGCCCGACGCCGGTCAAAGAACCGGCGTCGGGCGGTGCCCCGATCCACCACGGACCCAAGGGCGTGGGGGAGGACAACGCGATAGCGAGCCAGGGCAAGTGGGCCTCGTGGCTGCTGGCGCCGACTATCTTTGCGCTGGCCATTGTGATCGTCTACCCGATCATCAGTGCCATTGTGATGTCGTTCCAGAAGGATGCCGGCCTTGACCCCGCCACGGGTCTGTTCACAGAGGGCGGACCTGCTGGTTTCTCCAACTACACCAACTGGCTCTTCCAGCAGTGCGCGGCTCCGGGCGGCGGAACCGTGGCCTGCCCGCCGGGTACTTTGGGCTCGCAGTTCTGGTCCGCCACCGGGACCACGTTCTACTTCACCATCGTCACGGTGACCCTGGAGACGATCCTCGGTTTCTGGATGGCCATCATCATGGCGCGGACCTTCCGGGGCCGCAGCCTGGTCCGCGCGGCCGTGCTGGTGCCGTGGGCCATCCCTACCGCCGTCACCGCCCAGCTGTGGCTGTTCATCTTCGCCTTTGAAGGCATCGGCAACAAGCTGTTCAACACCACCATCCTGTGGACGGGCAGCGAAATCCCGGCCCGGTGGGCGGTCATCATCGCCGACACCTGGAAGACCACGCCGTTCATGGCGCTGCTGATCCTGGCCGGCCTGCAGATGATTCCCGCCGAAGTCTACGAAGCGGCCAAGGTCGACGGCGCCTCTGCGTGGCAGCGGTTCCGGATGATCACCCTTCCGCTGGTGAAGCCGGCGCTGATGGTCGCGATCCTCTTCCGGACGCTGGATGCCCTGCGGATGTTCGACCTCCCGTACATCCTGACGGAAGGCTCCAACAACACCACCACGCTGTCCATCCTGGTGGTCAACCAGATCAGGCAAGGGTTCAACTCTGCCGCTGCCTTGTCCACCATCACGTTCATCATCATCTTCATTGTGGCCTTCATCTTCGTCCGCTTCCTCGGAGCGAACGTCGTGGAGCAGCAGACCGGCGCAGGTAAGGGGAAGAAATGACCGCCGCGACCGAACTCCGGGCCGAGCAGGACCGTGGCCGCAAGGCCGCCCAGAACCGCGAGAAATGGGCGAGCGTCCGCACGTACGTCAGCGCCGCCGTCATCCTGTTCTGGTGCCTTGCGCCGGCGTACTGGATGGTGGTGACCGCCTTCCGCGACGTGGGCTACACGTACGACACCTCGCTCCTGCCCACCCACGTGACACTCGACAACTTCCGCACCGCCTTCGATACCTCGTTCGGCAACAAATTCGGCCAGGCGTTGCTGAACAGTGTGTTCATCGGCGTGACGGTGACGCTGATCTCGCTGGTGCTGGGTGTGTTCGCGGCCTACGCCTTGGCCCGGTTGAACTTCCGGTTCAAGTACCTGGTGCTGGGCTTCATCCTGGGGGCGTCCATGTTCCCCGGCGTCGCCCTCATCACCCCGCTGTTCCAGCTGTTCACGAACATCGGCTGGATCGGCACCTACCAGGCGCTGATCATTCCGAACATCTCCTTCGTCCTCCCGCTGACGGTCTACACCATGACGTCGTTCTTCCGGGAAATGCCGTGGGAGCTTGAGGAAGCGGCCCGCGTAGACGGCTGCACCCAGGGGCAGGCGTTCCGGAGGGTCATCATGCCGCTGGCCGCACCGGCGATCTTCACGACGGCGATCCTGGCGTTCATCTCCTCGTGGAACGAGTTCCTGATTGCCAGCCAGCTCTCGAACGACCAAACCCAGCCGGTGACAGTGGCGATTGCCAACTTCGCCGGGGCCCAGCCGCAGCAGATCCCGTACACGGCCATCATGGCCGCCGGAACCATCGTCACAATTCCGCTGGTCATCCTGGTGCTGGTCTTCCAGCGTAAGATCGTCGCTGGCCTCACAGCCGGTGCCGTGAAGTGACGGCAGGGCAATGAACAGCAAGCCGAGCCGTGGTCTGGTCCGGAGCGAACACCGTCGTGTCCGCTCCGGGGAGGACTTCGACATCATCATTGGTCTCCTCGGTTTCTGGGCGCTGGTGCTGTTCGTCGTCACCGTCTGGATGGAGGTGACCGGACAGCCGGCCCTCGGCTGGGCCCTGGGCCTGTTGGCCATGGTGCTGGCTCTGTACGGATTGATCCGGCTGCGCCGTCGCCTGCCCGAAAGGACGGCGACCAGGCGTAATTGAGGATCGGAGCTGCGGCTCTGGTGCCGTGGGGGCGAGCAAGGAACTCCCGTGTGCGGGCTCTAAGCCCGGCAGTAAGCGGCAGCAGGCAGTCGACAAGGGGACACGGTGGCAAAGACAACAGACAGGGCGCAACGCGGAGGCCACTCCGGCGTCAGCATCGAGGATGTGGCCCTCGCCGCCGGAGTGTCCACCGCCACCGTGTCCCGGGCCGTCCGAGGCCTGCCCAGGGTCTCGCCGGCCACAAGGGAGAAGATCCTGGGCATCGCCGAGGCCCTGGGCTACGTCGCCTCCTCGTCGGCCTCCGGGCTGGCAACCGGCCGCACCAGGACCATCGGCGTGCTGGCCCCGTTCGTCAGCCGCTGGTTCTTCTCCAAGGCCATCGAAGGCGCGGACCGGGAACTGCATGCCCGCCAATACAACCTCTCGCTCTTCAACCTGGGCGGCCACGGCAGCCACCGTGAACGGCTCTTCAGCAAAACGATGGTCTACAAGCAGATCGATGCGCTGCTGGTGCTGTGTATGGCGCTGACACACGAAGAGATCGAACACCTCCAAAAGATCGACATTCCGCTGGTCGTGGTCGGCGGCCACGTCGAGGAATGCCCGTACATCGGGATCGACGACTACGCCGCCTCCGCGACGGCCGTCCGGCACCTGATCGGCCTCGGGCACACGGAGATCGCGCTGCTGCACGGCGACGACGAAACCGACCTCAACTTCGACGTCCCCAGGGTCCGGATCAAAGCGTTCCAGGACGTGATGGCCGAAGCCGGCCTGAACATCCGCGAGGAATGGGACGAATGGGGGGATTTCACGGTCCGCAGCGGCCAGGACGCCTTCCTCCGGCTCTGGGACCGGCCCGGGCCGAAGCCCACGGCCATCTTCTGCGCCTCCGATGAGATGGCCATGGGAATCATCTTCGAGGCCACCCGGGCCGGAGTCCGCGTCCCCGAGGAGCTCTCCGTGATCGGGATCGACGACCACGACTTTTCCGAGGCCATGGGCCTCACCACCGTCAGGCAGCGCCCCGACGAGCAGGCCGAACTGGGCACCAAGATGCTGCTGGACGAACTCGACGGGATCGCCGGGGCCGTGCGGTCCACGGTCGCCCCGCACCAGTTGATCGTCCGAAGCACAACGGCGCCGCCCCACAGCGGGGGCACGGCATCCCGGAAGGGCGCAGCGTTCCAGCAAAGCGCTGCCGGCGCATTGAACCAGGAGTCTGGCCGCTGGCAGAGTGCCTGATCAGTGTCTTCCAAACGGCCGGGGAGTCGGCTGGACTCACTGAGGGGTCGGGTGCAGTTTTTCCTGGCCGTCTTCTGCAGTTTTTTGAATGCCTGCCAAAAGTGCGAAATATCCGGGCACCCGCTGCGGGACCGCTTCGGACTTCATGGGCACCACTTCGATACTCAGCGGGCCGTCTTCGATTAACCGCCAATCCGCGTCAGGGAAGACTGCATGCCGCTCGCGGGCCCCAAATCGCCCCGGTCGGGGCAGGTTTTCCAGGGCACGCTGCAGCTGCCGGGGCATGCTTTCGCGAGTTGCGCCGAGCTCTGCCAGGTAGTCGAGGCTATTCCCGGGGAAATTGGTTTCGGCGATGAAGGCCCGGCCTTTGCCACCGATGACCGTCCGCATGTTTGCCGCCATGGCAGTTTGTTTGTCGGGTTTCAGGACGTGAAAAACCCCGCGGACAAAGACGTTGGCCGGTCCCAGGCGATCGAGCAGAAATTCGCCGGCAGCTCTGTCTGCGGCATTCAATACGAGGAACTCGGCGTTGTGGATGTCCTTGGCTTCCTCGGCGGCCCTCGCGACGGCGCCGGTGGACACGTCGATTCCAATAACCCTGGGAAAAATTTCGGCAAGCCATCGGGTGTGGGTTCCGTTGCCGCACCCCACATCGATGACGGGAAGGGCCGGATCGAAGTGGTCAACGATCAAGTCCCTGTATTGCTCACGCTCGGCCGCGGAACCGGAGTCCCAGAGTACGTCGCCGGCGCCGCCCGTGGTGCGGATACCGTTCCAGTATCTCTCCCAGGCGGTGTTCGGATCCCTGGGGGCCCGGGACGCGAGGCGCACCACTGTCGGGACTAGCAGCATCCGGTCCCAAAGCTTCGACATAGCCCCACTTTACCTATGCTGTTCAGTGCTGCGGACCCGGTCGAGGATGTCGCCGGCCGGTGCCGGGCGTCCGTAGTAGTAGCCCTGCCCGTAGAGGCATCCCATTTCCTCCAGCTTCGCGGCTTGTCCGGCGGTTTCGACGCCTTCGACGATCGCCTCGAGTTCGGCTGCGGAAATGAGCTGCAGGATGGCAGAAACGAACTTTTGCTGCTGTGGGTCGGACTCGAGGTTCCTTATGAGGGAGTGGTCAACCTTTACAGTGTCTGCGGGCAGCGACCGAAGATAGCTGATGGACGAATAGCCGGTGCCGAAGTCGTCGATTTGCAGACCGACGCCCAGGGCCCGGAGTCCGCTCAAAACTTGTTCTTCTCCCGTTCGCCGGGACATCAGCACCGTTTCGGTGATCTCCAGGACCAGGCGGCTGGATTCAACATCATGCTTGGCTAATGTTGCCTCGACGTCTTCCAGTAGATCGCTTCGAAGGAGCTCGGCGGCGGAGAGGTTGAGGTGCAGCCGGAAATTCGTGAGGTCCGGTGCGGCGTCCTTCCAGCGGCTTAGCTGGGTGATGCCTTCATGAAGGACCCACCGGCCCAGTTCCAGGATTAGTCCGGTTTCCTCCGCGATGCCAATGAACTTATCGGGCATGATGGTCCCGTGTACGGGGTGGTGCCATCGGACAAGGGCTTCCACACCGGCGACTCTGCCGGAAGCCAGTTCGATCACCGGCTGGTAAAGCAGCGCCAGGTGGCCGTTGGCAGCGGCGGTGCGCAGTTCGGCTGTTATTCGCGAGCGTTCCTGGACGGCGTCGAGCATATCGGGGTGGAAAAGCTGGATCTTGTTCCTGCCCTGGGCCTTCGCCTGATACATGGCGATGTCGGCGCCGCGCATCAGCTCCTCTGCTGTGCAGCCAGGGTCGCGGAGGCAGACTCCAATGCTGGCCGTGGCCCAGACCGTTTCGCTTCCGATATCCACGCTCTCCTGCAGGGCTTCCCAGGCGCGGTGCGCTATGTGCAGGACTTCCTCTTCGGTCGCACTGGTAATGAGAACGGCGAATTCGTCCCCGCCCAGGCGGGCCACGGTATCCGAGGCCCGCACCGCCGAGCGGAGGCGGCTGGAGACTTCGACCAGCACGGCATCACCAGCGCTGTGGCCGAGCGTGTCATTGATGGCCTTGAAGGAATCCAGATCCAGAATTAGCACGGCCGGGGCATTCCCGCCGTGTGGGCTGGCCCGGATGGCGTCATGAATCCGCTCGTTGAGCAGGATCCTGTTGCCCAGGCCTGTCAGGGCATCGGACTTAGCCATGTGCTCCAGCTCGACCTGCGTTCGCCGTAACATGGCGGTCCGGGCGGTTACCCGGGCCTCCAGGTCCGCGTGGATGTGGCCCAATTCTTCTGCGAGAAGGTTGACGCCGGTGATGACGGCATCAATTTCGTCTCTTTGTTCAGACGGCTCGATGCGTGCACTCAGTTCTCCGGCGGCCAGCCGGACAATGCCGTCAACCAGCTGTTGCAGGCGTGCGTCCCCAGCGCCTTCGTCGGGATTCATACCGACCAACGGGCAGGACGGCGCGGCGAGTTTGTTGCCGGGCGTCTCTCAGGTGGGAGATGCGGGCCGTCATCGGTTGACATTTAGCCAGTCCGTTGCCTCGCTGCGGGAGGTGAAGAACCGGGTGGGACAGGGCGGTATGTGCACGCCGAGGAAGAAGTTCGCCAAGACCCGGTCTACGGGGGAACGCCCCAAAAGGGCGATGCGGGAGGCGCTGCAGGGGATGGACCAAATACTCCTGGCTTCCCGGCTGACCGACGCAACGGCAGCCATATCAACGAGCATCGGGCGCTCCTGACTCTGGCAGACCTCGTTCACTTTCGCCATCGCCGCCCGCGCGTCATCGACGTCGATGGTGATACCGGGCAGCCACCGCAGATGGATGATGCCGTCGCCGCGCAATTCGACACTGCCCTTCCCGCCGTCCACGGTTTCCGGTGCTGTGGCCACGTACCCTCCTTATCGGTCGCTCTACCTCATCCTTAACCACTCAAATCTACCGTCCGCTCTTCGGGTACCGTAAAACCCCGCCACAACGATGTGCGACGCTTCGCTCGGCTGCGCAGCCGGACGCCGGTCAGGAAGCGCGGGCCAGCTGCCGGATCGGAATCCAGCGGGACGCCAGCCGGCGGTAGGCTGCAGCCGCCCCCGTCATGTCCCCTTCGGCGAGGCATTCGATGCCCAGCCGGACATCCATGGGTGAGTCATCCGGGTAGACCTTGTCCGCCACGGCGCCGTAGTCCAGTTCCACCATCGATTCCGGGTGGAAGAGCTCCAGCCATTCGGTGAGCTGCGTCAGGTCCTCGAGCATGTCCAGGTCCGGCGCGGCGAGGGCCAGGTGGGCCACCGCGTAGCGGACCCGCTCGAGGGCTTCGCCGATCGTCGCGCGGATCCGCACGGTGACAATGTGCCCCTCGGATTCCACCACGTCCGTCGGATCCGATTCCTGGAACAGGCAGAACCAGCTGAAGGGGATGCCCCACGTCGATGCCCGCGTGTGCACCCGGCCCAGCCCTGCGTGGGCCCGCACCTCATCGATGCGCTCCTGATGCTTGTCGCGCTGTTCCTCCGGGATCAACAGCTGCGCCAGGGGCCCGTGGATGCCCTCCATCAGGGCGTTGGCGGCCAGCCCGGCCCGGAGCACCAGCTGGCTCGGGCAGTACAGCAGGCCGTCCGGTTGCCCGGCGTCGGGGGTTCCGGCGCCGCCGTCGGCAGCTGGCTCCGCCGGGGGAGCGCTGTCCGGGCGGGGTGCCGCAAGGACGCGGACCAGGTCCGTCGCCCCGGTGGGGAACGGGTCCCCGCCCGGGCGCGTGATGCGGCCGAGCGAGGCGAGCAGCTCGGCGTTTTCGACGGCTGCGCGGGAAACGCTCCGGGATCCCGCCTCGCGGAGGGCCTGCTGCTGGCCTTCCGGGAAAGCCTCCAGGGGTTCGTAGATCCGCAGCGCGGAGGAGAACGGCAGCCCCGCCTGTCCGTGGTAGATGTTTCCCGTCACTGGATCACGTCGCTTCCCTGTGGACTCATCAGTCACTCAGCTCCACGATCACGGGGGCGTGGTCCGAAGCGCCCTTGCCCTTTCGTTCCTCCCGGTCAATCGCGGCGCCGGTGACCCGGGCGGCCAGCGCGGGGGAGGCAAGGATGAAGTCGATCCGCATCCCTTCCTTTTTCGGAAAGCGCAGCTGCGTGTAGTCCCAGTATGTGTAGACGCCGGGCCCGGGGGTATGCGGGCGGACAACGTCCTGGAAGCCGGCGTTCTCGAAGGCGTGGAAGGCCGCCCGTTCCGGCTCGCTGACGTGGGTGAGGGCGTTGGCCCGGAAGTAGTCGATGTCCCAGACGTCGTCGTCCTGCGGGGCAATGTTCCAGTCGCCCATCAGGGCAATCTGCGCCTCGGGGTCGTCCCGGACCCAGCCCTCGGCGTGGGTCCGCAGGGAGTCCAGCCAGCTGAGTTTGTACGGCATATGCTCATCGTCGAGGGCCCGCCCGTTGGGGACATAGAGGCTCCAGACCCTGATGCCGCCGCAGGTGGCGCCGATCGCGCGGGCCTCCTGCACGGCGTCCTTGCCGTTCTTGCCGAAGACCGGCTGGTCAATGAAGGTGCGTTCGACGTCGTCGAGCCCCACCCGGGAGGCGATCGCCACGCCGTTCCACTGGCTCACCCCGAAGTGCGCCACCTCGTAGCCCATGTTCTCGAACAGCTCCCAGGGGAAGTTGTCGTCCTTGCACTTGGTTTCCTGGATGGCCAGGACATCACAGTCGGTGCGCTGAAGCCAGGCTTCAACGCGGTCGGCGCGGGCGCGGAGCGAGTTCACATTCCAGGTAGCTATCTTCACAGTCCCTAACTTACCGAACTTGGCTGCCGGGCGAAGCTGCCGGCCGCCCCCTGCCCCTCTGGAATTTAGTAGGAAGTCCGAGTATATTCAGGAGCAGCAGATGACGTGGGTCACAGGCGGCCCGGCCGTCACTACGTCAATCACACGGTGCAAAGGAGCATTCCATCATGGTTCGCGAGCTATCCCACTACATTGACGGGCAGCATGTTGAAGGCACCTCGGGGCGCTTCAGCGATGTCTACGATCCGTGCACCGGCGAGGTCCAAGCCCGGGTGCCGCTGGCCAGTACCGAGGAGGTCCGCAACGTGGTCTCCAACGCGGAGAAGGGCCAGCTCGAATGGGCGGCCATGAATCCGCAGCGCCGCGGCCGGATCCTGCTCAAGTTCGTCGACCTGGTCAACCAGAACATGGACGAGCTCGCCACCCTGCTGTCCTCGGAACACGGCAAGACCTTCCTCGACGCGAAAGGCGACATCCAGCGCGGCATCGAGGTCGTCGAATTCGCCGCCGGCGCCCCGCACCTGCTCAAGGGCGAATTCTCGGACAGCGCCGGAACCGGTGTCGACGTCCACTCGATGCGCCAGCCCCTCGGCGTCGTCGCCGGCATCACGCCGTTCAACTTCCCGGCCATGATCCCGCTCTGGAAGTCCGGCCCGGCCCTCGCCGCGGGCAACTCCTTCATCCTCAAGCCGTCCGAGCGCGATCCCTCCGTGCCGCTGCGCCTCGCCGAGCTCTTCACCGAGGCCGGCCTTCCCGCCGGCGTCTTCAACGTGGTCAACGGCGACAAGGAGGCGGTGGACGCGCTGCTGGAGGACCCCCGGGTCCAGGCCATCGGATTCGTCGGCTCCACCCCGATCGCGCAGTACATCTACGCCACCGCCGCCGCGAACGGCAAACGCGCCCAGTGCTTCGGCGGCGCCAAGAACCACATGGTGATCATGCCGGACGCTGATCTGGACATGGCCGCGGACGCGCTGATGGGCGCCGGGTTCGGCTCCGCCGGCGAACGCTGCATGGCCATCTCGGTGGCCGTGCCGGTCGGCAAGGCCACCGGCGACGCGCTCGTCGCCAAGCTGGAGGAGCGCATCGCGGACCTCAAGGTCGGCCACAGCCTGGCGAAGGATTCCGACTTCGGACCGGTGGTGGCCGCTTCCGCGAAGGAACGGATCGAAGGCTACATCCAGGCCGGCGTCGACGAGGGCGCCACCCTGCTGGCCGACGGCCGCGGCCTGAAGGTCGAAGGCTACGACGGCGGCTTCTGGGTCGGCCCCACGCTCTTCGACAACGTCACCAAGGACATGACGATCTACAAGGAAGAGATCTTCGGCCCCGTGCTGAGCGTCCTCCGCGCGGAAAACTACGACGAGGCGCTGCGCCTGTGCAGCGAGCACGAGTTCGGCAACGGCGTGGC
>Ga0213838_1001053_pt1 | contig 15509 bp, 12 predicted proteins | sample SWPATP13_FD_160577 | JGI IMG/M metagenome (GOLD analysis project Ga0213838, IMG submission 160577) | Coastal seawater microbial communities from Marineland, Florida, United States - SWPA TP1 #3 | ecosystem: Environmental > Aquatic > Marine > Coastal | place: USA: Florida | collected 2016-08-06 | reverse complement strand
GCTTCGGCCTGATGCGCGGCCGCGAATTCACCATGAAGGATGCCTATTCGTTCGACCGCGACGTCGAAGGCATGCAGAAGTCCTACCAGATCATGTTCGACGCCTACGTCCGCATCTTCAACCGCTTCGGTTTGAAGTTCCGCGCAGTGGCGGCGGACAACGGCGCCATCGGCGGCACCGGCTCGCACGAATTCCACGTCATCGCCTCGACCGGCGAAGACGCGCTGGTGTACTGCCCCGATTCTGACTTCGCGGCCAACATGGAAGCGGCCGAGGCGCTGGCCATCGGCGCGCGCGGCGCGGCGTCCGAGGAAATGAAGAAAGTACCGACGCCAGGCAAAACCAAGTGCGAAAGCGTGGCGGAACTGCTGAACCTGCCGCTGTCGCGCACGGTGAAAACCATCGCGCTGACGGTCGAGCAGGAAGCAGACGGTAAAGTCACCAGGCAGTACTTCATGCTGCTGCTGCGCGGCGACCATGAACTCAACGAAGTCAAGGTCGGCAAGGTCGCGGGCCTGGCGGGTCACCGCTTCTCGACCGAAGCCGAAATCGCCGAGGTGTACGGCACCGTGCCGGGCTACCTGGGTCCGGTCGCGCCAAAACTACCGGTCACCATCGTTGCCGACCGCACCGTTGCCAACATGGCCGATTTCGTCTGCGGCGCGAATGAAGTGGATGCGCACTTGACGGGCGTGAACTGGGGCCGCGACCTGCCGGAAGCTATCGTTGCCGACCTGCGCAACGTGGTCGAAGGCGACGCTTCGCCGGACGGCAAGGGTGTACTCGCCATCGAGCGCGGCATCGAAGTCGGCCACGTGTTCCAGCTCGGCACCGCCTATTCGAAAGCCATGGGCGCCACCTTCCTCGACGAAAACGGCAAGCCGGCCCCGCTGCAAATGGGCTGTTATGGCATCGGCGTGACCCGTATCCTGGGCGCGGCGATCGAGCAGAACTTCGACGACAAGGGCATCGTCTGGCCGGACGCGCTGGCGCCGTTCCAGCTCGTGCTGTGCCCGATGGGCATGGACCGCAGCGAGATGGTCAAGGAGCAGGTCGAAAAGCTGTACGCCGAACTGCAGGCGGCCGGCGTCGATGTCATCGTCGACGACCGCGGCCTGCGTCCGGGTGCGATGTTCGCCGACTGGGAACTGATCGGCGTGCCGCACCGCGTCGTCATCGGCGAACGCGGCCTCAAGGAAGGCAACCTGGAATACCAGGGCCGCCGCGAGAGCGAAGCGACTGCCGTGCCGGTGGCGGAGATCGTCGCCTTCATCAAGGGCAAGCTGGGCCAGTGATGCGGTCGGGCTTACACAGCCGGGCCGTGTCCTGGTTGCGGGGACTCCTGCTCGCAAGCTGTGTTGCGGGCGGGACGGCGCACGCCGGCAACCAGCAGGAAGAGGCGATGGCCGACAGCGTGCGCCTGGCGCTGGCGAACGCCATCGCCGACACCCGGCCGCCGAAGCCCGTGTTTCGCGACGAAGCGGCACGGGCGCGCTACCTGCAATGGTTCGCCGAAATGTCGACCCGCCTGAAAAAACGCCTGCCCGACGACCAGTCGCGCACCGAGTTCCTGGAGTCGGCCTGGTACGAATCGACCCGCGCCGGGCTCGATCCGGGCCTGGTGCTGGGCCTGATCCAGGTCGAATCGGCCTACCGCAAGTACGCGGTGTCGATCGTCGGCGCGCGCGGCTACATGCAGGTGATGCCCTTCTGGACCAAGGCCATCGGCGACAACGACCGCCGCAAGCTGTTTCACATGCAGACCAATTTGCGCTACGGCTGCTCGATCCTGCGCATGTACATCGACATGGAACGCGGCAACCTGTATCTCGCCCTCGGCCGCTACAACGGCAGCCGGGGCAAGCCGCAGTATCCGAATGCGGTGCTGGCGGCGTGGAAGAAGTGGGAGTTCGCGCCAGTGGCGGTGGCGCAGCGTTAAACGAGCCGCACGCGGCATTTGCGGTGTAGACTCCCCCCTTTCCCCGCCACCCACTCCATCATGCGAATGAAACCTCTCGCCGCCGCCTGCCTGCTCGCGGCGCTTGCCGGTTGCGCGTCGACCGGCCCGGCCGCGACCAGCTCACGGCCCGCCATCGACGGCCAGGCAAAAAACATCCTCTTCTTCCTCGGCGACGGCATGGGCATCAACACGCTCACCGCCGCCCGCATCTATGCCGTCGGCGAAGAGGGCGAACTGGCCATCGACACGCTGCCCGAATCGGCCTTCGTCAAGACCTTCTCGAACGACGCCCAGGTCACCGACAGCGCCGCCTCGATGTCGGCCTACATGACCGGCGTAAAGCAGAACAACGGCGTGATCTCGATGTCGACCGAGACCCGCGCGATTGCGCCGACGATGGACGGCAAGCGCACCGTCAGCCGCTGTAACAACGGCCGCGCGGTGCCGACCCTGGCCGAACTGGCGAAGGCGCGCGGCATGGCCGCCGGCGTCGTCACCACCACCAGCGTCACCGACGCCACCCCCGCCGCGACCTATGCCCACGCCTGCCACCGCAAGCTGGAAGAAGACATCGCCGCGGCCCTGGTGCCCGGCGGCGCCGGCTACAACGCGGCGCTCGGCAAGGCGGGGCTGGACCTCGTCTTCGGCGGCGGCGCCCAGCAGTTCACCCCGAATGACGCCGGCGGCAAGCGCGCCGACGGGCGCAACCTGCTCGGCGAGCTTCAAGGTCAAGGCTGGCGCGTGGCGTCGACCACGGCGCAGCTGCAGGCGCTGGCGCCGAACGCGCAGCCGGTGATCGGCCTGTTCGCCCAGAACCACTTCGCCTACGAGGCCGCGCGCGATCCAGTTAAACAGCCGGCGCTGGCGGAGATGACGGCGAAAGCCATCGACATCCTGGCGAACAACCCGAACGGCTTCTTCCTGATGGTCGAGGGCGGCCTGATCGACCATGGCCTGCACGCGACGCTGGCCAAGCGCGCCTTGCAGGAGACGGTCAGCTACAACGCCGCGCTCAAGGCCGCGCTCGACAAGATGAACAAGATCGATCCGGGCCTGAAGAACACGCTGATCGTCGCCACCGCCGACCACGATCACACGCTCCTGATCAACGGCTACTCGCCGCGCACCGGCAAGACCACGCCGACGCATCCGGGCATCCTGGGTGTGGTGCGCAGCCTGCCGGACGGGAAAGTCCGCCTCGACAAGGACGGCGCGCCGTTCACCATCCTCGGCTTTGGCACCGGCGAACATCGCATCCAGGGCAGCCGCAAGGACGTCAAACTGACCGACGAGATCGCGGCGGGCGACGACTACCACCAGGAAGCGGTGGTGCGCACCAAGGCCGGCAGCGAGACCCACGGCGGCGCCGACGTCTACCTGGGCGCGGCCGGCGCCAACGCCGAGCTGTTTCGCGGGACGATCGACAACACCCGCGTTTTCGACCTGATCAAGACCGCGGCGGGCCTGTGAAGCGCGCCGCCAGAAAGTATCCGATGACCCGAACCCTTCTCTCCACGCTGCTGCTGGCGGCCTGCTGCCCGCTGATCGTGCAGGCCCAGACCGCAGCCACCATGCGCCTGGCCCCGAAACCGCAAGCCAAGAACATCATCTTCTTCCTTGGCGACGGCATGGGGCCGACCACGATCACGGCCGCGCGCATTTATAAAGCCGGCGAAGACGGCCTGCTCGACTTCGAGCGCCTGGACCGCACCGCGCGCATCAAGACCTATTCGGCCGACGCGCAAGTGACCGACAGCGCACCGTCGATGGGCGCCTACATGACCGGCGTGAAGATCAACAACGACGTCATCTCGATGAAGGACGCGAAACCGGTCGCGCCAGGCAAGGACGGCAACGGCAATGCGAGCATCGACCGCTGCGGCGGCGCCAACGGCAGCGCGCCGATGACGATCCTGGAGCTGGCCAAGGCGGCCGGCAAGTCGGTCGGCGCGGTCACCACCACCGAACTGACCCACGCCACGCCGGCCTCCACCTTCGCGCACGTGTGCGACCGCGACATGGCCTATACCATCGCGCAGCAGGTCGTCCCGGGCGGCGCCGGTTTCAATCCGCGCTTGAAGGACGGCGTCGACGTGCTGATGGGCGGAGGGCGCAACCACTTCACGCCTTTTGAGGCCAAGCGCAACCCGAAGGGCCGCGGCGACGGGCGTGACCTGGTGGCCGAACTGGAAGGGCAGGGCTATTTCATCGCCAACACCCGTGCCGACATGGCGTCGAGCCGTCCCGGCAAAAAATTCCTCGGCCTGTACAGCGCCGAAAGCCACCTCGATTACGCTTCGAAACGCCGTCCGGAGCAGCCGACCCTGGCCGAGATGACGGCCAAGTCGATCGAGCTGCTGTCCGCGAATCCAAAAGGCTTCTTCCTGATGGTCGAAGGCGGCAAGATCGACCACGCGCTGCATGACACGAATGCGAGGAATGCCCTGATCGAGACGGTGGCCTTCGACGAGGCGATCCAGACGGCGCTCGACCGGATGCGCGCCATCGACCCGGGCCTGGACAATACCCTGATCGTCGTTACCGCCGACCACGACCACACGATGGTCCTGAACGGCTACCCGAAGCGCGGCAACCCGGTGCTCGACATCGTGCGCGGCTATGCCAACGGCGAACCAACGCGCGACGCCGACGGCAAGACGTTTACCACCCTCGTCTTCGGCAACGGCCCGAACCGGCCGGACGTGCGCGCCGACGTCGACGGCGCGCAGGCGCAGGCCGCGGACTATCACCAGGAGACCGGTGTGAAGTGGTCGAGCGAGTCGCATGGGGGCGGCGACGTCAAACTCTACGCCGCCGGCGCCGGCTCCGCGCCGTTCCGCGGCACGATGGAAAACACGCAGGTGTTCACGCTGATGAAGGCGGCAACCGGTTTGTAATGGTCGACGCGGTGTAGGGTGGGCACGGGGCGCCCACCCGACGAAACCCGGCCGCGTGTATATTCATCCCACAAAAATAAAAGCCCCGATCTTGCGAGCGGGGCTTTTTAACATGTGGCTGGAACAGCCAGATATTCTTATTTCAGGTGATTCGAAATGAGTTTGGTCATTTCGAACATCGAGACCTGTTCCTTGCCGCCGAAAACAGCTTTCAGCTTGGCGTCGGCGTTGATCATCTGGCGGTTGTCTGCAGCTTGCAGATCCGCGCCCTTGATGTATTCCCAGACCTTCTTGGTCACTTCGGTGCGTGGCAGCGGCTTGTTGCCGACCACTGCAGCCAGTTCAGCCGACGGGGTCAGCTCTTTCATGAACGCGGCGTTTGGCTTGCGTGCGGCGGCCGGTTTCTTGGCGGCTGCTGCTTTCGGTGCGGCTTCCTTGGCAGGAGCTGCTGCCTTCTTCGCTGCCGGCTTGGCGGCGGCGGCCGGCTTGGCTGCTGCTGCCTTCTTTGCAGGCGCTGCTGGGGATTTCTTGGCTGTTGCCATCTTCGAGCCTCCTAATATGAGAAATTGCGCAATACATCGCACGGCTTATATTGGTGGCGTTTTACTGTTCCTGCAAGTCTTTTTCACCATTTTTTCACTCTGATAAGCCCAAAAAACAGGGTTTATACGCAACTCGTCCTCATAGAGTGAAAGACGCCCTGAAAACCCATGAAAAAACGCCGCGCCGGTCAAATGCCGGCGCGGCGTTTTTAAGCGAACAAAAGGGTCCGCAAAGGTCAATCGAGCGCTCTTAACGCATCCCGCCCGGCATCATTCCCTTCATCCCGCGCATCATTTTCATCAGGCCGCCGCCCTTCAATTTCTTCATCATCGTCTGCATCTGGTCGTACTGATTGAGCATGCGATTGACTTCCTGCACCTGCACGCCGGCGCCGGTGGCGATGCGGCGCTTGCGGTTGGCCTTAATGAGTTCCGGCTTGGCGCGTTCGAGCGGCGTCATCGAATCGATGATGCCGCACATGCGCTTGACCTGCTTCTCGGCCTGGTCCATGTTGGCGCCGGCCGCCGCTTGCTGGAATTGCGCCGGCAGTTTGTCGAGCAGGCCCGACATGCCGCCCATTTTCTTCATCTGGGTCAGCTGCGATTTGAAGTCGTTCATGTCGAAGCGGCCGCCGGCCTTGATCTTGTTGGCCATGTCGGTGGCCGCTTTTTCGTCGACGCCTTTGCGCGCTTCTTCGACCAGCGCCAGGATGTCGCCCATGCCCAGCACGCGGCTGGCCATGCGGGTCGGATCGAAGGCTTCCAGGCCATCGAGCTTTTCCGACACGCCGGCGAACTTGATCGGCTTGCCCGTCACATGGCGTACCGACAGGGCCGCACCGCCGCGCGAATCGCCATCGAGCTTGGTCAGCACGATGCCCGTCAGCGGCAGCGCGTCGTTGAACGCCTTGGCGGTGTTGATCGCATCCTGGCCCAGCATGGCGTCGACCACGAACAGGGTTTCGATCGGCTTGACGGCGCCGTGGATGGCGGCGATTTCCTGCATCATCGCCTCGTCGATACCGAGACGGCCGGCGGTGTCGATGATCAGGACGTCGTGGTAATGCTTCTTGGCCCAGTCCAGCGCATTCAAGGCGATGTCGACCGGCTTGTCGGTGGACGTCGACGGGAAGAAGTCGGCGCCGACCTGTTTCGTCACCGATTCGAGCTGGGCGATCGCGGCCGGACGGTAGACGTCGGCCGAGACGGTCAGCACTTTTTTCTTCTTCTGTTCTTTCAGGTACTTGGCCAGCTTGCCGACGGTCGTCGTCTTACCGACACCCTGCAGACCGGCCATCAGGATGATCGCCGGCGGCTGCTGCGCGAACGAGAGCTGGGTCGCTTCTGGACCGAGGTCGGCGCCCATCAGGGCGGCCATTTCGCGCTGCACCACGCCGACCAGGGCCTGGCCGGGGCTGAGCGAGCCGATGACTTCTTCGCCCAGCGCTTTTTCCTTCACTTTGGCGATGAATTCGCGCACCGCCGGCAGGGCCACGTCGGCCTCGAGCAGGGCCATGCGCACTTCGCGCAGCATCTCGGCGGTGTTCGCCTCGGTCAGACGGGCCTCGCCGCGCATCGTCTTGACGACCTTGGCAAGGCGTTGGGTAAGGTTATCTAGCATTTGTAGTACCTATATATAGGGGACGGCATGTCGGAATCCGCCATTTTACCCTGCGCCCAGCCCGCCCGTCCGCCTCCGCGGCCCGCGCCCGCTCGAATTTTCGGCCAGCCGCATCTTGTGCCCCATCAAAAGGGTAGCTCGCGTTATCTGACACATTCTGGAGTCGCAGCCAGTCCTTTCCTTCTGGCATCTTTTTTCGGCACGGATAACGGAGAACATGCATGACGAACGTATTCGGTAACACCCTGCTCGCCCTGGCCTTGCTCGGCGCGGCGGGCGCGCACGCCCAGGACCGGTCCGCCGACGCGGTGGTACGGCTCGGGAATATCAAGCTGGCGCACTTCGGTGCCATTTCCTACATCAAGGAGATCGCGCCGAAGTGCGGCATCAAGGTCGAGGAAAAAGTGTTCGCCAAGGGGCTCGACGTGATGCAGGCGATCATCGCCGGTGAACTCGATGTCGGCGCCACCGCCTCGGAAGCGGCCATTTCGGGGCGGGCCGGCGGCGCCCCGATCTTCGTCGTGGCCGGCTTCGCCAGCGGCGGCGCGCGCCTGGTGGCGCAGCCCGGACAGAACATCGGCGGCGTCGCGGGGCTCAAGGGCAAACGGGTCGGCGTCACGCGCGGCGCGATCCAGGAAGTTCTCTTGATGGCCGAATTGCAGAAACACAAACTCAGCGCGGACGCGGCGCCCGGCAAGGATGTCCAGCTGATCTATCTGTCCTACGCCGACCTGAACGCGGCGCTGATCGGCAAGCAGATCGACGCCATGATGCAGTCCGAACCGCAAGCCTCGCAGGCAATCAACAAAGGCTTCGGCACCGAAGTGCTGAAACCCTACGACACCCCGATCGGTTCGCCCGTGCGCACCCTGGTCATGACAGAACAGTTCTACGCCACGCGCCGCCCGCTGGCCGAGAAGTTCATGCGCTGCTTCGTCCAGGCCACCAAGACCTTCATCGCCGACCCGGCGCTAGCCTCGAAATACGTGCGCGAGACGATTTTCAAGGGCCAGGTCACCGTCGACGATTTCGAGGACGCGATCGGCAACGCGCCGTATTCGTATGACATCACCCCCGAGCACATCCAGGTCACCACCGACACCTTGGCGAAAACCGGGGTCGGGCGCATGCGCCAGCCGCCGCTGGCGCGCGACTGGGTGCGCACCGACATGCTGGCCGCGGCCAAGAAGCAGCTTCAGGTCAACTGAGGAGCCGCCATGGAAAAACGCAACTGGCGTGAACGCGGGCTCGGCATGGTGGTGCCGCTGCTGGCGATCCTGATCTGGCAGTGGGTCGCAAGCGCCGGCCTGGTCAACCCGCAGGTGCTGCCGGCGCCGCTGGCGGTCGGGCGCAAATGGGTCGAATACCTGCTGCCGCTGCAGCGCTTCGAGGAGCAAGTGGGCGCCAGCTGGTGGTCATGGGCCTTTTCCGGTGAACTGGTGGTCGACACCCTCACCAGCCTGTACCGGGTGGTGGTCGGCTTCGGCATCGGCGCCGCCCTGGCCTTGCCGCTGGGGCTGGCGATGGGCGCCAGTCCGCGCGTGTATGCCTGGATGAACCCGCTGGTGCAGATCCTGCGCCCGATTCCGCCGATCGCCTACATTCCGCTGGCGATCCTGTGGTTCGGCCTGGGCAATCCGCCGGCCGTGTTCCTGATCGCGCTGGGCGCTTTCTTCCCGGTGCTGATGAACACCATCGCCGGCGTGCGCCAGGTCGACGGCATCTACCTGCGCGCCGCGCGCAGCCTGGGCGCCGGACGCGGCACGATGTTCTTGCGGGTGATCCTGCCGGCGGCCGTGCCCTACATCCTGTCGGGCGTGCGGATCGGCATCGGCACCGCCTTCATCGTCGTGATCGTCTCCGAGATGATCGCGGTGAACAACGGACTCGGCTTCCGGATCCTGGAAGCACGCGAGTATTTTTGGTCCGACAAGATCATCGCCGGCATGATCACCATCGGCATGCTGGGCCTGGCGATCGACATCGGCATGAACCGCCTGAATAACTACCTGTTGCGCTGGCACCGGGGATTGGAGCACTGATGGAAGCGCATATCCGCATACAGAACGTGGGCAAGGTCTTCGCCAGCGGGCGCCGCCAGGTGGTGGCGCTGCAGGACATCGATCTCGCCATCCCCCGGGGCCAGTTCACCTGCCTGCTCGGGCCTTCGGGCTGCGGCAAGTCGACCCTGCTCAACGCGGTGGCCGGCTTCTCGGCCCCGAGCAGCGGCGGCATCACGGTCGACGGCGCGCCTGTGACCGCGCCGGGGCCGGAGCGCGGCATGGTGTTCCAGGAATACGCGCTGTTCCCCTGGATGACGGTCGAGAAGAACATCGCCTTCGGGCTCGAGATCAAGGGGCTGGCGAAGTCGCGCATCGCGGGCACGGTCGAGAAGCTGCTGCACATGCTGTCGCTGCTCGAGTTTCGCGCGCGCTATCCGAAAGACCTGTCCGGCGGCATGCGCCAGCGGGTCGCGATCGCGCGCGTGCTGGCCCTGGACGCGCCCATCATGCTGATGGACGAACCGTTCGGCGCGCTCGACGCGCTGACCCGGCGCAACCTGCAGGACGAGCTGCTGCGGATCTGGATGGAGACCCGCAAGACGATCCTGTTCGTCACCCACAGCATCGAGGAAGCGCTCTACCTGGCCGACCGCATCGTCGTCATGACCTACCGCCCCGGCACGGTCAAGCGCGACCTGACGGTCGATTTGCCGCGCCTGCGCGACCCGGCTGCGCCCGCGTTCAACGACCTGAAACGCGAACTCGGCCAGCTCGTCATGGAAGAGCAGCAGCGCCATCACAACGACGAGCGGCGCATGGCCGCCGTGGACTAGGCGGGCAGGGGGCGCTGCCACCGCCGCGCGCCGATGGTGTAGACTCGTGCCATGCACAACACCCTCTTTTTTGCCGCGGCCTTCCTGTACGCGGCCTGTGCCCTGCTGCCGTTGCGCCAGGGTGCTGTCATTTCCGCAGTCACCGCGCTGGCCTGGGCCGTGCACGGTGCGGCCCTGTGGAACGACGCCTTCGAGCCGAACGGCTTGCGCATCGGTTTTGCCATCATGCTCTCGGCCGCGCTGTGGGTATCGGTGGCCGCCTACTGGGTCGAGAACCGCAACTTCGCCCTCGACGGCCTGCGCCGCCTGGTCATGCCCTGCGCCTGCGCCGCCGCCTTGCTGCCGATGGTCTTCCCGGGCGCGATCATGCCGCTGCAAAACCAGTCGAGCGCCTTCGGCTGGCATGTGGCGGTGGCCGTTCTCGCCTACAGCACGCTGACGATCGCCGCCTTCCACGCGGTCCTGATGGCGCTCCAGGAAACGCGCCTGCATGCGCGCACGCTGCCGGCCGGGGGCTGGTTCGGCGGCGCGCTCGACCAGTTGCCGGCGCTGCTGACGATGGAAAAGCTGCTGTTCCGGCTGATCTGGATCGGCTTCGTGCTGCTCAGTCTGACCGTGCTGTCGGGCGTCGTGTTCTCGGAACAGCTGTTCGGGCGGGCGCTGCGCTGGGACCACAAGAATGTCTTCGCCTTGCTGTCCTGGCTGTTGTTTGCCGCCTTGCTGGCCGGACGCCGCTGGCGCGGCTGGCGCGGCAAGACGGCGCTGCGCTTCACGCTGGCGGGGTTTGCCACGCTGGCGCTGGCCTATGTCGGCAGCCGCTTCGTGCTGGAAGTCGTGCTGCACCGGGGGATCGCATGAGCCGCGCCCTGTTCTGGATTTTGCTGATGGCGCTGATTTATTTTGCGTTGCGCGCGAAACTGCGCGCCGCCGCCCGCAACCACGACACCCAGGCGCCGCCGCAACGCCCGGCCGCGCCGCCGGCCGCGGCGATTGAAAACATGACCAGCTGTGCCCATTGCGGCCTGCATTTCCCGGCCTCGGAAGCGCTGCACGCCAACGGGCGCGACTACTGCAGTCCGGCCCATTTGCACCAGCCGCCCGCCAAGCTGTGACGAACGGCTGGCCCTTGCTGTCGACGCAGTCGCGCGCGACCTTCTGGCGCTCGCTGCAGGCGCTGACCGTGACCCGCATCGTGATCGCGCTGGTGCTGCTGCTGTATCTCGCCTTCGACCTGCACGGCGGCGGCGCGCGCGCCTTGCCGGAGTATGCCACGACCTGCTTCTTCTACCTGGGCGCCGCCGTCTGCTTCAGCGCGCTGACGCTGTTCTGGCCGCGCCGCTTCACGCTCCAGCTCAGCAGCCAGATCGCGGTCGACCTGGTCGCGATCTCGCTGCTCTATCTCGCCGCCGGCGGCGTGCGCAGCGGCCTGGGCATCCTCTACCTGTTCCCGCTGGCCGGCGCCGCGATCCTGGCGCCGCTGGTGCCGGCCCTGTTCTCGGCGGCGATCGCCAGCTTGTTCATCCTGGTCGACGCCGTCTGGCAGCTGGTCGTGCGCGAGGGCGAAGCGGGCCTGATGCAGGCCGGGATCTACGGCATCGCCTTCTTTTCCGTGGTCTGGCTGCTGAACCGGCTGGCGGCGCGCCTGATCGGCCAGGAGGAACTGGCGGCCCAGCGCGGCGTCGACTTGCAGGTGCAGCAGGCGATCAACGAGATCGTGGTCGCGGATGTCGGCGACGGCGTGCTGGTCGTGGGCAGCGACGGGCGCATCCACACGGCCAATCCGGCGGCGCGGCGCATGCTCGGCATGGAGGCGGCGGCCGGTTTGCAACTCGACGCCTTGCCCGGACTGGAACCGGTGGCGCATGCCTTTGCCAGCTGGATGGGCGGCGCTGCGGCGCCGGCGCTGGCCCCGACCCCGGCCGCGGTCGAGCCGGTGCCGGGCGCGGCGGGGCCGGATGCGGCGTATGTGATCCTCAAGCCTTACCAGGAAGTGGCGGTCGGCGGCACCGGCCTGCGCGCGCGGCGCGACCAGCCGGCCCATTTGAAGCTGCGCTTTGCGCGGGTGGCGGCCGGCGGCGGGGCGCCTGCGCGCAGCGTGATCTTCCTGCAAGACGTGAGCGCCATCGAAAACCAGGCGCAGCAACTGAAACTGGCCTCGATGGGCCGCCTGACGGCCAGCATCGCGCACGAGGTCAGGAATCCGCTGTCGGCGATCGGCCACGCCACGGCCTTGCTGGCCGAGGATTTGCACGGCAAGGCCGAGGTGCGGCTCCTGAAAATCATCGGCGACAACGTCGCGCGCGTGAACCGCATGGTCGAAGACATCCTGCAGCTTTCGCGCAAGGCCCAGCCGTATGCCGAGCCGGTGCAGCTGGCGCCCTTCCTGGTCGAGCTGAAAAACGAATTCTGCGAAACCCAGGCGCTGTCGGACGAGATGGTCTGGCTGGGCGGCGCCGGCGCGATCGAGGTGCGCTTCGATGCGCTGCACCTGCGCGAAGTGCTGGTCAACTTGCTCGGCAATGCGATCCGCTACGCCAGCCGCGCGCCGGCCAGCATCCGCATCTGGCCCGAGCTCGACGCCTTCGGCACCCTCGAACTGCATGTGCAGGATGACGGCCCCGGCATCACCCCGGAAGTGCGCGCCCACCTGTTCGAACCCTTTTATACGACCTCGAGCAAGGGCACGGGCCTGGGCCTGTACCTGGCGCGCGAGCTGTGCCTGAACAATGGCGCTAAACTCGATTACGAATCCCGTTTCGACACGCCCGCGCTCGGGCCGCGCAAGGCCAGCGGCCGTTTCGTCATCACCTTCGCCCAGCCGGCAGCCGCTGGCGCGAACGCCCAGCAAGAGAGGTAAGGCATGAGTTCACCCCGGATCCTGGTCGTCGACGACGAAGCCGACCTGCGCGAGCTGCTGGAGATCACGCTCCTGAAAATGGGCCTGGACGTCGACAGCGCGGCCACGCTGCGCGAAGCGCGCCGCCTGGTCGACGAGCACAGCTACGCCCTGGTCCTGACCGACATGCGCCTGCCGGACGGCCTGGGCCTGGAACTGGTGCGCGAAGTCGCCGGCACCAGCAAGACCCCGATCGCCGTCATCACCGCCTTTGGCAGCGCCGAGAACGCGGTGGTGGCGCTGAAAGCCGGCGCCTTCGATTACGTCTCGAAACCGGTGGTGCTCGACGAATTGCGCCTGATGGTGCGCTCGGCGCTGAAACTGTCCGACGGCGGCGCGGGCATCGAGGCGACCGGCTCGCGCCTGATCGGCAACTCGCTGGCGATGCAGTCGCTGCGCGCCCAGATCGGGCGCCTGGCGCGCTCGATGGCGCCGATCGCGATCACCGGCGAATCGGGCGCCGGCAAGGAACTGGCCGCGCGCGAGATCCACGCCCAGAGTTCGCGCGCCGCGAAGCCGTTCGTGGCCGTGAACTGCGGCGCGATCCCCGAAAACCTGATGGAGTCCGAATTCTTCGGCCACCGCAAGGGCGCCTTCACGGGGGCGGGGGAGGAGCGCGACGGCTTCTTCCAGGCCGCCAATGGCGGCACCCTGATGCTCGACGAGGTGGCCGACCTGCCGCTGGCGATGCAGGTGAAACTGCTGCGCGCGATCCAGGAGCGGCGCGTGCGCAAGATCGGCGCCACGCTGGAAGAGCCGGTCGACGTGCGCATCATCAGCGCCACCCACAAGGATCTGGCGAAATGCGTCGAGACGGGCGTGTTCCGCCAGGATTTGTTTTACCGGCTGAACGTGATCGAGCTGGCGCTGCCGCCGCTGCGCGAGCGCCTGGACGATTTGCCGGTGCTGGCGACCGGCATCCTGGCGCGCCTGGGCGGCCCCGGCGGCGCCTCGCTCGGGCCGGGGGTGCTCGACGCGCTGCGTGCCTATTCCTTCCCGGGCAATGTGCGGGAACTGGAAAACGTGCTGGAGCGCGCGCTCGCGTTTGCCAACGACGGCGTAATCGAGGTCGGGGATTTGTCCTTGAAAGCGCGGTCCGCCGGTGCGGCGCGGCTGGTGGAGACGGCGCGGCCCGATCCGGCGCCCATAGCGGTCGCGGCGTCCGTGCCCGCACCCGTCGCGCCGGAGCCTGCCGCCGCGCCTGCCGCCCCGTCGGTGGCGCTCGGCCCCGCGGTTTTGCCTAGCAATTTGCCGGAATACCTGGAACAGGTCGAACGCGACATCATCGGCCGCGCCCTGCAGCAGACCCAGTTCAACCGGACCAAGACCGCGAGTCTGCTCGGGATCAGCGTGCGCCAGTTGCGCTACCAGATGCAGAAGCTCGATATCCAGGCGCCGGAGAATTGACGCGCTCCACGCCGGCGCCCATGTCGTTGGCAGCCGCCAGGGCAAGTGAGCTTCCAGCATCGAACTTTGTGTCACCTCAACCCTGACCTTGTCAAAAAGCGTTGTCTTTTCGCCAGTGCAAAATGGTGCGCGCTGCACTGGGATTGGGCAGTGCCATCGGCGCCTGAGCAAGCTTTAAGCAGCATGTTAGTGCTCACTTACCGGCGGTGGCGCATTCGAGGTTGAACCACGAGATGTCAAGGGTCACGCGCCTGAAAAAGGCGTGAAAATGGAAATTTAATCGCTTGCCCCTTGCGGCAGCCAAGTACTACAATTAGTCCATTGTCAAACATCGGCACTAGATCTAGTGGTAACGGACTCAAGTGTCCAAGACCTGGTGTGTAGCACGGGCAACAATAGCCTGGTAGCTTTATATTTGATTCAAGCAACTTAAATCCATCGGCAGCAATCTTGTCCAGCCTGTTCAATCCGGCTGGCCGGGCTTCGTTTTGCTCTACGTTTTTAGTATTAATGACTGGCTGCCCGCCTTGCGGGTGATCGACCAATAACCCATAGGCGGCAGTCCGACTGCCCTTCCTGGAGGCCCCATGCAGACTTCTCAAGACATTTCCATTCACCCGCAAGCGGCACCAGGAACGGGTGCCGACGCGAATAACGCCGCCGACCTGGCCGCGCGCGCCGATTACCGCATCCTGCGCCGCAACGGCGCCGTCGTGCCTTTCGAGCCAAATAAAATCTCGGTCGCGATGACCAAGGCCTTCCTGGCCGTGGCCGGCGGCCAGGGCGCCGTCTCGGCCCGTATCCGCGAGCTGGTGGAAGAGCTGACCAGGAACGTGGTCGGCGCCCTGATGCGTCGCCAGCCGAACGGCGGCACCTTCCACATCGAAGACGTGCAGGACCAGGTCGAACTGTCGCTGATGCGCTCGGGCGAGCACGATGTCGCGCGCGCCTACGTGCTGTACCGCGCCAAGCAGATGGAAGAGCGCCGCGCCGCCAAGGAAGCCTCGGGCGTCACCCAGGTCGCCGCGCCCCAGATCCACGTGATCGACAATGGCCAGCGCATGCCGCTCGACATGGATGCCGTGCATGGCCTGGTGAACGCCGCCTGCGCCGGCCTGGAAAAGCATGTCGACGCCGACGCGATCGTCGCTGAGACGCTGCGCAACCTGTACGACGGCGTGCCGGTCGAAGAGCTGCACAAGTCGGCCATCCTGGCCGCCCGCGCCCTGATGGAAAAAGACCCGGCCTACACCCAGGTCACGGCCCGCATCCTGCTGCACACGATCCGCAAGGAAGTCTTCGGCAAGGAAGTCGCGCAAGCCAAGGCGGCCGCCGAATACATCACCTACT
>Ga0213838_1001049_pt1 | contig 15580 bp, 12 predicted proteins | sample SWPATP13_FD_160577 | JGI IMG/M metagenome (GOLD analysis project Ga0213838, IMG submission 160577) | Coastal seawater microbial communities from Marineland, Florida, United States - SWPA TP1 #3 | ecosystem: Environmental > Aquatic > Marine > Coastal | place: USA: Florida | collected 2016-08-06 | reverse complement strand
TGTATAAGCACTTCGTCACCAATATCGTGGCCATAGGTATCGTTGATTGTTTTGAAATGGTCAATATCTACCACCACCGCACTTAAAGGGAAATGAGCACCGGGATCTTGCATTGCGCGTTCAAAAAAAACAGCCTCAAGGAATCGCCGGTTAGGAAGTTTTGTAAGCGGATCGGTATTAGCCTGACGCATGCGCTCTAAATTTTCACGCAGCATTTCTTTTCTGCTTTGATGCCAGAAATTTTCACCTATAAAGGCGACGCAAATAAAACAGAACGTAGCGATTAAGAAGCGGGAAACATGCTCTGCTGGGTACTCAGCCACTATTTTTTCTTGATTGTAGAGCATAAAAATAGCGATACCCATGGTTACTGCTACGTAAACCATGGCGGGCTTGAAACGCACAACAACTATCTGAATAAAAAGCAGGGGAAAAATAAAATAAAGCCCAGTGTTATTGAGCCCGCCGGTATAAACCAAGCCGTTTATGGTAAATGCTACCACTAAGCCTGCTAAATAATAGAAGACATCGACGCGAGGGAACATATGGGATAACGCCACATTGGCGTACACAAAAGCAGCTGACCCCGCCAGCGTTCCAACGAGCAATGGGTTGTTTGTGCCCATGTTGATCCACGCCATAAACGCCATAATGGTGCCACCAACATAAGATATGAAATATAGCGTTAAGCGCCTTCGTTTTGCTTCCGCTTCATCTTGCTGAGCACTTCTAAGTAATTGACGCAACGACGAACTGTCCATAAAAAGACTTATCTCCGCATTTAAAACTAATTGACCATTATTCCTTTCAGCATAGACTGAATGTCTAATAATAACCAAGGAGAAAACTGCGCCTAATTTCAAACATTAATACAGAAAATGCGTATACTACGGGGTATATCGTATGACGTTTTGTGATACATCGTTTTAGTTTCTTTTAATATAGTTTGGAATAGCCATGAGTCACCTCAACACTACCCGCACCGTTCGAATTGCTACTAGAAAAAGTGCTTTAGCGCTTTGGCAAGCAGAGTATGTGAAGGCAAAATTGTTGGAGCATTATCCGTCAATGACCGTTGAGCTTGTGCCTATGAGCACGCAGGGCGACAAAATTTTAGATACACCTCTGGCGAAAATTGGTGGTAAAGGACTTTTCATAAAAGAGCTTGAAATTGCCATGCTTGAAGGCCGTGCCGATATTGCCGTGCACTCTATGAAAGACGTACCGGTTGAATTTCCTGAAGGTTTTGGCCTTCACGCTATTTGTGAGCGAGAAAACCCGTTCGACGCTTTTGTTTCAAATAACCACGACAGTTTAGATGCCCTACCCCAGGGCGCAGTAGTAGGTACGTCTAGCCTTCGCAGACAGTGCCAAATTCGCAAGTATCGCCCTGACCTTATCATCAAGGACCTGCGCGGAAACGTGAATACTCGTCTAGCCAAGCTAGACGCAGATGAGTACGACGCCATTATCTTAGCTTCTGCTGGCCTTATTCGCCTTGAAATGGAATCTCGTATTCGCATGCCGTTACCCGCTGATATTTCACTACCCGCCGTTGGACAAGGTGCCGTAGGTATTGAGTGCCGTAACGACGATGAAGAGCTAATTAAGTTGCTACAGGCGCTGAACCATACGGACACCAATACACGCGTTACTGCGGAACGCGCCATGAACGAGAGATTGGAAGGCGGCTGCCAAGTACCTATTGGTAGCTTTGCCACGCTTGATGGCGATGTGCTGACACTAACCGGCATGGTTGGTAAGCCAGATGGTTCAGAACTGCTCTTTGCTTCTGCTACAGCGTCGCGAGAAAAAGCCGCAGATATTGGTGTTGAAGTAGCGGAATCCCTTCTTGAGCAAGGTGCCGGTGAAATCTTAAAGGCGCTTTATAACTAAGTTATAGTTTGTCGAATGCGTGCAGGTTTACGCAGTAAAATAAAAGGATGAAAATTCGATAGTATGTTGCTGTTTACACGCCCACTGCCAAAGTTAAAAGCAAGTGCTTCTGCCTTTGAAAAAGCCGGAATTGACGCGGTAGGCGTTGCCACGTCTAACATCATTGATATTTCGTCTGAAAGAAAAGCTGCTGCAGAATTTTTAGCGTCAAATGCAGTAAACGCAATTGTTGTTACCAGCGTATATGCTGTAGACACCGTTATTGAAGGCTTACGCGAAACGGCTAACGAATTACCATTGATCATAGCTGTGGGCGATGCCACTGCACGAAAATTACAAGCGGGACTTCAGGCGTTTTCATCGGCGCAGGTTGCTATTCCCGAAGCCCATACATCCGAAGGTATACTGGCAATGCACCAACTTAATGAGGCAAACTGTCAGCATGTCGTTATCATTAAGGGTGAAGGTGGGCGCGACGCCATAGCCACTGGATTAGACGAAAAAGGTATTTTAGTGAATAGCTTTTGCGTTTATAAGAGAGAGCAACTTACAAGCCCAATTTACACAAAACGGTGGAAAATGGGCGAAGTTAGCGGCATTATCGCTACAAGCGAAGCAATGGCACTGCAACTAATTGCGCAATTTGGCCAAGCACTTAAATCTATTAAATGGTTAACAGTGAGCGACCGAATTGCCAAAACCCTTACTAGCCAAGGCATTAAAGAGGTAGCGGTTTGTCAGCGAGCCACCGATCAGGCACTCATCGCCTGGGTAAAGGATAACTGGGAGTATTGAATGGCCAACAACAATGAAAGTAGCCCACAAAAAGAGGAACTCGTGAAAGTGGAAGCTAAAAAAGACGTTATCGAATCTTCTGCCACGCACAGTGAATCAACACCATCGGGTGCTGCTAAAAAGAAATCGTCGGGAAATGGTCTACTGTGGTTTGTTGTAATCATCCTTTTCCTTATTGTGCTTGGTATGGCTGGCGCAGGTTACTGGTATTACATGCAGCAACAGTCGGCAAGCAAGGACTCTGAATCTGCACTTCAAACGACGACCTCTCAGCTAAACACTATTGAGCGTGAGCGCGCTGGTCTTGTTGCCTCTATCGACAAAGTAGCTCGCACCAACCAGACGTTAGAAAGCACGGTAGCCGAGTTAAAAGCGCAAAACGAAAAGCTGACGCTGCAAGCTGAATCGACTCTTGAACAACTAAATAATATGGAAGGTCGCCGCCCGGCAGACTGGCTCATTGCTGAAGCTGATTACTTAGTTCGCATGGCAGGCAGAAAGCTTTGGTTAGAAAACGACGTACGCACAGCAATTTTGCTGCTAGTTAACGCAGATAAACGCTTAAAGTCATTGGCCGACCCATCGGTACTTCCGGTTCGCGCAAACCTTGCAGAAGATATTCAAACCTTACAACAGCTCAACCCTGTATCACAAAGTTCCATCGCTCTCGCGCTTACGGGTATGATTGCTCAAATTGACAAATTGCCACTTGATACCTTCGAAAAACCAGAAGACGCCAATGCAGAAGACACAACCTTATCGGAGTCTGCTGACGACTGGCAAGAGAACCTTGCAAAGGTGTGGCGTTCACTGGTGAACGATTTTCTTACTATAAAAACTATTGAGGGCCCGGTTGAACCGGTGCTTTCACTAGAAGCCCAGTTCCTAGCAAAAGAGCAGCTTCGTCTGCAGCTTATGCACGCGCAAACCGCCGCGCTTCAGGGCGATGCAGGGCTTTACAACCAGTCGCTTCAATACGCTCAAACGTTAATTATTGAAAAGTTCGACACCGAAAAAAGCCAGGTAACGGGTTTTGTAGATGCACTACAAAACCTCATTGCTACCGATGTATCGCGCCCAATACCTACAGAGCTAGCGTCACAAAAACCGCTAGAGCGTTTATTGGATAGCCGCGTTAAGCAGGTGTTCGGACAAGGAGCAAGTGCACTATGAAATGGTTAGCTATTGCCCTTGCGGTATTAGCCGCATTCGTTGTTGCACTAATTGTTGGCCCAATGTTGTTAGGCGATAAGGGCTACGTACTAATATCACTGGGTAACACCGCTGTTGAAATGACGGTGATTAGCTTTTGTATTTTAGTGATAGGTGCCGTCATTGCCTGGTACGTACTATCTCGACTGGTATTGTGGGCGTTAAGCCTGATCACAGGTTCACATAAATGGTTCGGCACCTTAGGTGAGCGCAAACGTAAGCGTGCGTTTTACGACGGCTTACACGCAATGGCTGCAGGTGATTTTGATACGGCTCAAAAGGCGCTAAGCAAAACCACCAACGGCGATTTCGAAGGCGTTAACTATTTGGCGTCAGCGCAAATTGCTTTTGCCAATAACGATTTAGCCAAAGCCCGTTATTTCCTTGTTCAGGCAACTGACTTTCCAAAAGCGAAAGTAGCCGCAACGGTCATGCACGCGCGTATTGATATGGCTGAAGAAAAATACGATGCGGCATTAGAGAAACTTAACGAGCTTGACGAGCAAGAGCGTGAAAACAAGCAAGTTGTGCAGTTAAAAGCGCAAATTCTTGCCAAGCTAGGTAAATGGCAAGTACTTCAAGAGAATTTGTCAGGCTGGCGTAAAGCATTGCCCAAAGCAGACTACACTACATGGAGCCAGCGCATCGCCAAGGGTAAGTTTGCCGAAATTGCCAGCAAACAAGGCGCTGTCGAGCTTAAATCGTATTGGGAAACCCTACCTCGTAAGCTTCGTCACGACGATGCTTACCGCGCGGCCTACATTCAACAGTTGCTTGACCAAGGTATGCATGCCGACGCACAGAATTTGCTAGTTGAATGGCAAAAACGTGGCCCGAATAGCGCCCTGTTTCCGCTGTTCACGCAGCTTAATATTCCTGATGCATCGCCATCACTACGACTGCTTGAAAGCTGGATAAAGCAAGACGAAGAAAACGTGTCGCTATACTCCACGCTAGGCCAAGTTGCATTCAATTCCGGCGATGATGTGTTGGCGGAAAAAGCCCTGCTTAAAGCCACTAAAATGAAGTCGCGCAAAGAAGACTTATTGCTGCTGTCTGCAATTAGCGAACGCAAGCACGACACAGCCACTGCACTTCAGCTTTACAAGGAAGGTCAGCAGCTAGCAAGCTAGATGAATATTCATTTAGCTTTCTGGTAGTACTTGTATTACCCGTAAAATTGAAGATATAGTAAAAAGGAATTCTCAATTCGGGTTGTTTCAACCACAACCCGAATTGACTTAAACAACTTGTCGGAGTGCTTCACTGTTAATCCAGTAAGCTGAGACCGCGAAAGTGGGATCCGTAGAACCTGATCAGGCTAATACCTGCGAAGGGAACAAGAAAATACAATGTGCACAATGTTAAATCGTGATTTAGCGTTGTGAAGCGAAGTTGTTTTGCTGTTGATGATACAAACACACCCATTACGGTGCTGCTCGTCACTCAAGGTAAACTGTTTAAGTTTATCGCCAAGTCATCATCAACGGTGTAAAGGGCTGCAATCACCAGAACCTTTACCAACAATCTCGCTAAAGTAACGGGATTATCCCCTTCTACACTTACACTTTGTATTCTCCTTCACTCCTGACAAGCATTTTTAGAACCTAAATTTACAAGGTAAAATGCTATGTCGAACAGACGCGAACAGCGCCAACAAGCACAACAATTCATTAATGAACTTGCGGGCGAAGCTTACCCAAATTCAACACGCCACTACGAGTGTGGCAGCCGTGACGATATTCGTGTGGCCATGCGCCTTATTCACCAACACGACAGTTTAGTGGGTGGAACAGAAGACAACCCTATTTTAGAACCAAATCCGCCAATTCCTGTTTACGACACTTCAGGCCCCTACGGCGACCCACAAGAAAACATAGATGTGCACAAAGGCCTAGCTCCGCTTCGCCAAAAGTGGATTGAAGAGCGTAGCGATACCCTTGAATTAGAGGGCGTTTCGTCAAGCTTTGCAAAAGAGCGTGAAAACGACATATTTACCGAAGACTTCCGCTTTATTCGCAGCCGCAAACCACTAAAAGCAAAAGCAGGCAAAAACGTTACCCAGCTTCACTACGCAAGGCAGGGCATCATTACCCCTGAAATGGAATACATTGCCATTCGCGAGAATATGGGGCGCCAAGCCATTAAAGATGCCGAACTGACGCAGCAGCACAAAGGCGAACACTTTGGTGCGAATTTACCCGATACCATCACGCCTGAATTTGTACGCCAGGAAGTGGCCGCAGGCCGCGCCATTATTCCATGCAACATCAATCACCCCGAGTTAGAACCAATGATTATAGGGCGTAACTTTCTAGTAAAGATTAACGCAAACATTGGTAATTCAGCAGTAACCTCGTCTATTGAAGAAGAGGTAGAAAAGCTGGTGTGGTCAACGCGCTGGGGCGCCGATACCATCATGGATTTATCTACCGGCAGAAACATTCACGAAACCCGAGAGTGGCTGCTGCGAAACAGTCCAGTTCCTCTTGGCACCGTCCCCATTTATCAAGCGCTAGAAAAAGTAAACGGTGTAGCCGAAGATCTAACGTGGGACATGTTTAAAGACACCCTAATTGAGCAAGCCGAACAAGGCGTAGACTACTTCACCATTCACGCTGGCGTGCTGCTTGAGTACGTACACCTTACCGCAAAGCGGGTAACCGGCATTGTATCGCGCGGCGGTTCGATAATGGCAAAGTGGTGCTTAAGCCACCACCAACAAAGCTTTCTGTATGAGCACTTTCACGATATTTGCGAAATTTGCGCTAAGTACGATGTTGCGCTGTCGCTAGGTGATGGCCTGCGCCCTGGTAGCGTAGCTGACGCTAACGACGACGCGCAATTCTCTGAATTACGTACCCTTGGAGAGCTGACGAAAATTGCATGGGAGTACGATGTTCAGGTAATGATTGAAGGCCCGGGACATGTGCCAATGCATATGATTAAAGCGAACATGGAAGAGCAGCTTAAGCACTGCCACGAAGCACCGTTTTATACCCTTGGCCCCCTCACCACCGATATCGCTCCTGGCTATGATCACTTCACTTCAGGTATAGGTGCCGCCATGATTGGTTGGTATGGCTGCGCAATGCTGTGCTATGTAACACCTAAAGAGCATTTAGGCCTACCTAACAAAGAAGACGTTAAACAGGGGCTGATCACCTACAAAATTGCAGCCCACGCTGCCGACTTGGCAAAAGGCCACCCAGGTGCACAAATTCGCGACAACGCCATGTCGAAAGCTCGCTTTGAATTCAGATGGGAAGACCAGTTCAATTTAGCTCTCGACCCTCATACCGCGCGCGCTTATCACGATGAAACCTTGCCGCAGGCGTCTGGCAAAGTTGCGCATTTCTGCTCTATGTGCGGCCCTAAATTTTGCAGTATGAAAATTTCTCAGGAAGTGCGCGATGTGGCTAAACAAGCAGAGCAGCAAAAGTTTGAGAAAGAAAAAGGTATGAAAGAGATGGCCCAGGCATTCAACCAGTCTGGCGCAGAGCTTTATCACACTGCAGATAGCAAGGTAGAGCTACCATGATGGCGAAAGCGTCCATAAGCCCTGCATCCAACAACCTCACCACTGCACTTCCTGTGGTGTGGTGTGTGGGAGGTGTTGACTGTAGCGGTGGTGCGGGCGTTACCCGCGACGCCATTACATTGGCCGATCTGAACATCCATGCTTGTGTGCTCACTACACAGCTTACCGTGCAGTCCAACTCAATCATGCTTAGTAAGGAAAGCATGTGCGCGTCGGCATTGAATCAACAGTGGCAGGTGCTGTTTGAAGATACCCCACCACGCGCTATTAAAATTGGCGCTATTGCTAATGATGAGCAAGCGCTGTTGTTGTGTGCACGTATTCAAAAAACATCTAACCCTCGCCCCTTCGTTGTATGGGACCCTGTGCTGTCTACCTCGTCAGGTGGCGTGCTGAGTGAGTTAAGCGAAAGCGTAGTTGACGAACTGTTGAATACGGTAGATATCGTTACGCCAAATATCGATGAGCTTGCGTGGCTCACCCATTTGCCTGTTGTCGATGAAGCGAGCTTGCTAACTGCAATCAATCGGCTAAGGGGTAAAGGCGCAAAGAGCGTTTACGTTAAGGGCGGTCACGCCCACTGGCAAAAAAACGTGAGCGATATTTTTGTTTGCGCCTCTCACACTCTTCGTTTTAGCCAGCCGAAATACGCTAACGGCAACCTTCGCGGCACAGGCTGCATGTTAGCCAGCGCATTAGCGGCATTCATTGTGCACGACTACTGCATTGAAGACGCACTTACTCTTGCTAATGCTTACGTCAGCGAAGTTCGCAACCATACACTACCAAAGCAATGCGCAGCGGCTAACGCAAACGCCATAAGTAACGAATTAACCGCCTACTTTGCACGAACCAACGGCTTTCCCGCAAAACCAGAGAGCTTTCCGCTGGTGACCTTTCAGCAACGTGGCGCCACTGCTAATGAAAAAGAGCGGGATAAGGATACCCTTCTTGAAGCCTCGTCTTGTAAAGAAGCTCATTTTCCTGCACTTACTCATACTCATTTAGGCATCTACCCTGTAGTGGATAGTGTGCAATGGATAGCCCGCCTCTGGCCAACGGGCGTAAAAATCATGCAGCTGCGGGTTAAGCAAGGCTCCCAAGAAGACATTCGTCAGCAAATAAAAGAGGCAATAGAATTGGTGAAACACACCGACTGCCAATTATTCATTAATGACTATTGGGAGCTGGCCATAGAACTCGGGGCTTACGGTGTGCACTTGGGGCAAGAGGATATCGACACCGCAGACCTAAACGCCATCCGCAGTGCGGGTTTACGGCTTGGAATATCGACGCACGGCTTCGCTGAAATTCAACGTGTTCGCGCTTTAAACCCGACTTACATTGCCCTTGGTCATATCTTCCCCACCAATACCAAAGACATGCCTTCGAAGCCCCAAGGTGTAGCACGTTTAGAAAAGTATGTGCAGCTTTGCGATGGCATTCCCACCGTTGCTATTGGTGGTATTAACTTATCGCGCATAGGCGATGTAGCTAAAACCGGCGTTAACGGCATTGCTGTGGTAAGTGCAATCACTCAGGCAGCACACCCGCTAAAAGCCTACCAAGCATTGGTTCAGGAGGCTGGGTTTGCTTAGTCATTCAGCTACTCATTCACTTAGTCACTCAGTGGGCCAGCAGTTAGCGCATCAGGATATACGTCGCTACAGCAGACAACTTTTACTCGATTGCATCGATCACGACGGACAGCTTAATTTGGCGAGTGCACACGCTGTTATCGTTGGCTTAGGTGGATTGGGCAGCTTAACCGCGCGCTATTTAGCAGGCGCAGGCGTGGGCAACATTACACTTATAGATGGTGACACCGTCGACATTAGTAATTTGCAGCGCCAGATAAGCTACAACGAAATGCACCTAGGCGAGCTTAAAGCCAAGTCGCTTTACAATGAGTTGCGTAAAGTGAACTCGCATTTAAACATACAGTTTAAAAGCTTATTTGCTGATAGTAACAACTTACCAACCTTGATTGCATCAGCCACCTGCGTACTGGATTGTACCGACAACCTGACGGTACGAAGACAGATAAACCTGGCGTCATTTCGCGCCTCTATTCCGCTTTTTATTGCCGCAGCCAGTGGGCTTACCTGGCAAGCGCTGAACTTGCCTCAAAACTCAGCCACCTGCGGTTGCTACGAGTGTTTAGTGAATAATGTTGCCGTACGCGAAGATTGCGTTAGCAAAGGTGTACTGGGCCCCGTAGTAGGCATGGCAGCATGCCACCAAGCTACCCAAGCCTTGTTATTTCTGGCAAGAGGCTTCGATGCCGATATTAAATGGGGCCACTACGTAAACGCCCATGCAGGCCAAGGCACGCTGCAAAGTTTCAAGCTTTCCCCCTCTTCTTCTTGTGAGGTATGCCAATGACCCAAATTAACATTAACGTGAACAATCAACCAATGAGCGTGATTTCTCCTATATCACTTAGTGAATTAATTGCCCTTAAACAATTGAAAGACGAAGGCACTGCCGTTGCCAAGAATGCCGCCATTATCAGCAAGCAAGAATGGCCGACGACGTATTTAAGTAACAACGATACCGTGGATATATTTACCCTAGTGGCAGGAGGCTAAAATGCTAACACTCGCAAATCACACCTTCCCTTCCCGCCTGTTAACTGGCACTGGCAAATTTAGTAACCCAGACACCATGAAAAGCGCGGTACAGGCAGCCAAGAGCAGCATGGTGACCTTGGCAATGAAGCGTGTCGCCAGCCATAGCTCACAAGATGAAACGCTTTCGGCATTAAAAGCATTGGGCGTTACGCTTTTGCCGAATACGTCGGGAGCTAAGAACGCTAAAGAAGCCATATTCGCCGCTGAACTTGCTTATGAAGCATTAGGTAGCCCTTGGGTGAAGCTGGAAATTCATCCAGACCAACGCTACTTGTTGCCCGACCCCATCGAAACCCTGCTTGCCGCAGAGGCACTGGTTAAAAAAGGGTTTCACGTTTTGCCTTACTGCGGAGCAGACCCCGTTTTATGTAAACGCTTAGAAGAGGTAGGCTGCGCTGCCGTTATGCCATTGGGCGCGCCTATTGGCAGTAATCAGGGTTTACAAACCAAACCCTTTTTGCAAATTATTGTTGAGCAAGCGTCGATACCCGTCATTGTAGATGCAGGCATTGGTAAGCCAAGCGAAGCTATGGCGGCCATGGAACTGGGAGTAGACGCGGTACTGGTAAATACGGCCATCGCCACGGCTAAGGACCCAGTTGCTATGGCAGCAGCTTTCGCAAGCGCCGTAGAAACGGGGCGAAAAGCCTTTGAAGCTGGACTTGGTGCTACCAGCAGTTTTGCCCAAGCCTCTAGCCCGCTTACCGCCTTTTTGGAGCCGGCGGTATGAAGGTAGCGCAGGCATTAATGCAGCAAGACTTGTCGCATGTGGCTATGTCGATAAACAGCAAAACAGCAGGCGACGTAGAACGAGCGCTAGGTAAAGATACACTTTCTTTAGACGACTTCATGGCACTGATCTCTCCCGCTGGCGCTAAGTACTTAGAAGCCATGGCCTATCGCGCTAAAGCAATGACTCGCCATCGCTTTGGCAATACCATGCAGCTGTTTGTGCCTTTGTATTTGTCAAACTTGTGTGCCAACGAATGTACCTATTGCGGCTTTACCATGAGCAACAAAATAAAGCGCAAAACCCTGTCTATAAGCGAAGTATTGACCGAAATTGAAGCCATCAAAGATTTAGGCTTTTCACAGGTATTGCTGGTTACTGGCGAACATGAAACCAAAGTGGGGATGGAATATTTTGAGCAAACACTAAGCGCCATTCGCGAAAAGGTGAGCTACCTTATGATGGAAGTACAACCTTTAAAGCGTGAGCAATATGAAACCTTGAAGCACCTGGGCTTAGACGCAGTGTTAGTGTATCAAGAAACCTACTCACCGCAGCACTACACTAATTACCACACTCGAGGTAAAAAACAGGACTTTTTATGGCGCTTAGAAGCCTCCGATCGCATAGGAAAAGCCGGCATTGATAAAATAGGCATTGGCGCACTACTGGGTTTAGGCGACTGGCGGGTTGATAGCGCCATGACCGCCCTTCACGGCAAGTTAATACAGCAACACTACTGGCAAAGCCGTGTATCCATTGCTTTTCCGCGCCTTCGTAGCTGTGAAGGTAACAGCACCGGGGGCAATGCCCACACCAACAGTAAACTCCCTAACGAGCGAGATCTGCTGCAGCTAATATGCGCCCACCGCATTTTTAACCCGCAAGCAGAACTCTCGCTGTCTACCCGAGAGTCGGCGGTATTTCGGGATGGCGTAATGCCGCTTGGCATAACGTCTATGAGTGCAGCCTCGCAAACACAGCCTGGCGGTTACAGCGCCCCATCGAAAGCGTTAAATCAATTCGATATTGACGACAACCGATCTGTATCAGATGTCGTGAGCGCACTTTCAATGAAAGGATTGGAGCCCGTATGGAAAGACTGGATGCCGTTTACAGAACGTGTTTAAGCGCAAAAATACCTGTATTTTTCGTTTGGAGACTCGCGCTAAAAGAGCGCACTTTTAATGGATTAATCGATTAGTTTTTGTAAGGGAAAATAAGAGAAAATTTGTTTTGCTTTCGTGCAAAACCCTCCGTACAATCCGCCCAAATTTTAGCCAGACACTTTACCTATGCGTCTGGCTTTTTTGTCTCATTTATCTCATATTAGATTTATCAAAACTAAAGGGCAGTGCGTTGGATACCGTTGAATTTATTCAAATTCGTAGATTTATAGTGAAGCTAGGCAAAATGCTGCACAAGTACGGTACCCCTGCGTTCCGTCTTGAAGCTTACCTAGGTGAAGTCGCTAAGTATTTAGGCGTACACGCTTCATTTATTTCAACGCCAACTTCACTGACTTTTGTTATCTGGAGTGACCGTCACGAAGACGAATATAACCACGCTGCGCGTTTGCTTCCTGGTGAACTAGACATGAACGCGTTGTCGCTCACCGATGAATTGGCCAGTGAACTGCTGTCGGGCAAATTAACCTTAAGTGAAGCTGACAAGCGCTTAAATGAAATAGATGCCATGGGCAGCCCTTATGGTAAATGGGTTACAGGCGTTGCCTTTGCTATGGCCACCGGCGCGTTTGCTATGCTAATGGGTGCGAGCTGGAGTGAAATTGGCTGGTCGGGTGCCTTGGGTATTGTGGCTTATCTTTGGACCTTATGGGCACAGCAGTCTAAACGCGTAAACTTGATGCTAGAGCCTGTCACCGCGTTCGTTGGCGGCATTCTTGCCTGTGCTATTGGTCAATACGTTGACCCGGGCATTAACATTCCGCTGGTTGTGCTTTCATCGGTGATTGTATTTGTACCCGGACTAGCGCTGACAATGGGCCTTGCCGAGCTTTCATCGCGAAATATGGTGTCGGGCACGGCTCGTACTATGGACGCCATCATGCAGCTGTTTAAGCTATATTTCGGTGCTTTTTTGGGTGTGTCAGTGGGCTTTAGTGCGTTTGGTGAAAACGTGTATACCCCTGCAGAGTCGCTGCCTTACTGGGCTACTTGGCTAGCGGTATTCTTGCTGTGTATTGCCCTAGTTGCGATATTCAGAACGCGTATTAAACACATTCCATGGGCATTGGCAGCAGCATTTATTGCCTACAGTGCTACCGCATGGAGCTCTGACTACATGAGCCCTGGGCTAGGTGCATTCGTGGGTGCATTTGCGTTAGGCATTTTTGCTAATGCGTTCACCCGCATTGCTAACCAACCCGCGACCATTGTGGCTATGCACGGACTTATAGTGCTGGTGCCGGGGTCTAAGACCTATATTGGCTTGAACTCGTTTATGACGGGCCAAGACTTTGTGAAGGCAGACCATTTGGGACAGGAAGTATTTCTTATTTTTATGTCGCTAGTGGCGGGATTAATCTTTGCTAACGTGGTGGTGCCCACCAAAAAGGCACTATAACGTTAATACAATAACCTAAGGGTTTCACGCTAGAGCTCGGCTGGTGCCACTAGGCTGCGCAAAATCACTACCGCAGCCTAACAAGCAGGCAAGACGCGCTATTTAAGTAACTTGATCAACGCTCGCCCTAAACGGGCGTTGAGCGCACCTGCAGCAATCGCTTCAGCAGAATTTTCCATAAACTTCGCCGACAAGCTGCCGCCAATTTGATTGGCAACTTCGTCGGTAGCTAAGTCAAACACGCCTTGCGCCGCAATGTTTTGCGCCAACACTTTAAGCAACTTCCAGTTCCCTGCTGTACTTGGCCTTAGTCCATACACGCGGGCCATACGACGAATGGTACGAAAGCTAATCCATACCACAGCAAAAGTTTGAATAAGATTATTTGGGCTTATAAACGCAAGGCTTCCGGCGGTCACCGACTCTTTATTCAGCACCTTGTGCGCCTTTTCCTGAACCGGTTTTAGTACCGTGTCTTCGTACAGGCCTAATCTTTCTGAGCCTGTCATGTCATCTTGAAGCTGCTGCTTATAACGGTCGAAACAATGCGCTGCGTAAGAGCCCCGCGAAAAGCGTTTGCCGTGCTGGCTTAGCACGCGATCAATTTTCTGTGGCGATGCTTCTGTTTGCGCTGAAGGCTTTTGTTTCGCTGAAGGCTCTGCTCCCTTGCTAGCCAGCAAGTCTCGGATAACGCTTGCATCTTCCATCGCCGTATTTACTTGCTTGTAGCCTCGCCACTCTTTAAAACTCAAAAAGCTAAAGCAGCTAACAAACCCAACTAATAGCGCGCCTAGTACACCTGTACCGATGGGGTGCTCAGAAACGTTTGCCGCAAGGGTGGTATAAGCTTCAAAAACGAAAAAGCCAATTAATGAAACAACGCCAAACCCTAATGTTGCCGCACCTAACGACAGGCCACCTTTTTTAGTATCCACTTCCCATACATCCTCGGTAACTTGTTGCGGAAGTTTGGTTTCAGGCTGCGCTATGTCTAAGGTTTGTGTTTTAACTTTGGTTTTGTACTGCGGTTTTGTTACCGCATCACTTTCATTGTCGTTATTAGGTTTACCATATCCAGTCACCGCATTATGCTGATCTTCCTCACCGGCATCGCCGTAAATTGCATCGCGTCTTAGCGTAGACTGGCTTGTTTCTTCTGGGCTTTCGTCAAATGTATAAGGTTTATCGCTCATTCTTACTCTCCTTTGCCCAGTAAAAACTGAAGCAATCTATCTACGCCCTTACCCGCTAAAATACGCGCCTTAAAATCACTAGGCACACTCACATCAGGTACTGGAAAATGGCTGCCCTCTTCCATCTCTTTCAGTGTGCTGGGAATAGGTTCGAACGTAGATTCTACATAGCGGCCATCAGTGTCTTTATAACGAATAGCATCGTCGTTACTACCTTCGTCGGTTACTTGCATGCTAGACACTAAAAAATGCTCGAATTGTATGGGTTTACCATCGAACCGTGCTCTGGCTCCTTCGGTAATTTGGGTAAGTAAATTAAGTAAGTTAGCGCGCTGACTTACAGGCACAAGATCAGACTTAGTGGCAACAAACGCCACTCTGCCTATTTGTTCTTTTTTCAGCACATTGCGTGAAAACCACGTGCTTTGCCCGTACACAAAGGTGTCGGCCAAATGACTCAGAGTTTCTTTTAACTGATACAAATGCTGTCTGCTGTGGTTAAGCCCTTCAAACAAATCGACTAGAATAATTTGTTTGTCGGTTTCCTTGAAAATGGACTGCTTTAGCGGCGTTAACCACCCACTTTGGAATTTAGCAAAGTGCTTGTCGAATATTTTAAACCAAGGATGTGATACATCGCTGGTGATGCTAGACGGAAGCGGCGCAAAACCAAAGGCCTGCCAATCGAAGTCGCTCGATTCCAATAAAAAACTGCCCGGTTGAAGAAGCGAGATGCCGTTGGCCTTCGCTTCTACTAAATAATCGCGATAGGCATTAACCAGCAGCTGAATACGCTGTTCGGTTGGCTCTTGCTCAAAATCAAACTGATTAACAAACGCTTTCCACTGGTTGGCAAAATACTGCTGCGGCCCACTGCTAAGCTGAGCCCACGCAGAGTCTGACCAATGAGCATAGGTTTTACTTAGCATGGGAATGTCGGTCACCCATTCTCCAGGGTAATCGATAAACTCAAACACCACATCGCTATGAGGCA
>Ga0213838_1001048_pt1 | contig 15583 bp, 11 predicted proteins | sample SWPATP13_FD_160577 | JGI IMG/M metagenome (GOLD analysis project Ga0213838, IMG submission 160577) | Coastal seawater microbial communities from Marineland, Florida, United States - SWPA TP1 #3 | ecosystem: Environmental > Aquatic > Marine > Coastal | place: USA: Florida | collected 2016-08-06 | reverse complement strand
CGTGGTCTCTTCCGTCAGCGCCGCCTCGGGAGCCCGCTTCCTGGCCTCAGGAAAAAACAGATCCACCGGCCGGGACGGAGCAGCAGCGCTCCCGGAGGCGTTGGCCGAGGCGGAACTTGGAATCAGTGCGCCAAGTCCACGGCCAAGGCCGCGTCGCTTATCGCTCATGGATAAATCCCTCCAGTGGATGAGCCCGGCATGACCAGGCTCTGGCTAGTGCAATGTTGAGAAGATTCTAACGTTCAGCAATTTCCGCTGCGGCTTCCAGATAGGACAGCGCGCCGCTGGAGGAAGGATCGTAAGTCATCACGGTCTGCTGGTAGCTCGGGGCCTCCGAAATACGTACTGATCGCGGTACCACAGCTCCCAGAACCTGCTCCGGGAAGTGCTCACGGACTTCGGCGGCCACCTGCGCTGCAAGGTTGGTACGTCCGTCGTACATCGTCAGCAGGATGGTGGAGACCACCAGGTCCGCATTCAGGTGCTTCTGGATCATCTCGATGTTCTTGAGCAGCTGGCTCAGGCCCTCGAGCGCGTAGTACTCGCACTGGATCGGGATCAGGACCTCACCAGCGGCGCAGAACGCGTTAACCGTCAGAAGCCCCAGGCTCGGCGGGCAGTCGATGAAAATGTAGTCGAGCCGTTCCTCGCCGTTCTTGGCGCGTTCCTTGGCGTAAACGTCGATGGCCCGGCGCAGCCGCTGTTCGCGGGCCACCAGGCTGACCAGTTCAATCTCGGCGCCGGCCAGGTGAATCGTGGCCGGGGCGCAGATCAGTTTGTCGATGTCCGGGCAAGGCGCCACGACGTCCTGCAGGGGCACATCGTTGATGAGGACGTCATAGATGCTGTCGACGTCGGCGTGGTGCTCGATGCCCAATGCTGTGGAGGCGTTGCCCTGCGGGTCGATGTCGATGACCAGCACATTCAGGCCCGCTGCAGCGAGGGCAGCGGCGATGTTGACGGTGGTGGTCGTCTTACCCACCCCGCCCTTCTGGTTGGAAACGGTGAAGATGCGGGTCTTTTCGGGCTTGGGCAGTTCACGTCCCAACAGCCGTTCCCGGCGCTTGTTCTCGTGTGCAAGTTCGCGGGCGATCGGGCTGGAATCGTCGATCGAGTCCAGGACGTTGCCGACGGAGGCCACCGAAGTTTCACGTGAAACGCTCGCTGCAACAGCAACGTCTGCAACCGATGCAGTTTGTTTGGAGGAGATATTGTGAGCGACCGCGGGCGCGGAAAAGGCCCGTGCTGACCCCAGGGACACAAACGGGGGAATCCGTTGTGTGGAGGCTTCGCTACTGCTCACTTGACACTCTCACTCTCATTCGGCTTTTGCTGCCGGTTACTAGCCTAACCTCTTCCCTAACAAGACCGAGGGCACCGGGCTGGTGCTACGCAATCTTTCGGGGCTTGTTCACAACGATTCGGACTACGGTGGTGGGTTCCTCGAGGATGTCTTCACCCACGACCACCACGGAGGTCTCCACCCCGCCGAGCTTCCGGATGACCTTGGCAGCCTTCTCGATCTCCTCGCCGGCGCTCCGACCCTTGATGGCAACGACCTCGCCCTTGCCACCGAGTAGCGGAATGGTGAGCCCGGCAAGGTTCGAGAGCGCAGAAACGGCCCGGGCCGTAACCACATCTGCCGTCACCTGGCCAACGGCCAGTTCCGCACGGGTACGCATCACCGTGACGTTCTCCAGGCCCAGGTCGTCAACGACCTCCTGCAGCCAGATGACCCGGCGCTCCAGCGGCTCGATCAGCGTCAGCTCTAGGTCCGGCCGGGCGATGGCCAGGCAAAGACCCGGCAGCCCAGCCCCGCTGCCGACGTCAGCAACGTGGCTTCCCTGGGCAATTTCGCGCTCGATAACGGCGCAGTTGAGGACATGCCGGCTCCAAAGCCTGGGGACTTCGCGTGGTCCAATCAGGCCTCGTTCGGTACCTGACGTGGCCAAGTGCTCAACGTAGCGCTTCGCCAGTTCCAGCCGGTCGCCAAAAATAGACTCTGCGGCCTTCAATTCGGCCGCGGTAATTTCCACCATCAAGCTACCCGGGATTTCAGTCTGCGGAAACAACGATGTGCCGCTCAGCGCCTTCGCCTTCGGATTCACTGACGAACCCAAGGTCAGCGACGGCGTCGTGCACGATCTTGCGCTCGTAGGCGCTCATCGGTGCCAGTGCGACGGACTTGCCTGTTTCCTTGACCGAGGCGATGGCATCTTCGGCAATCTGCTGCAGATCGCCGGCCCGATCGGCGCGGTAACCGTTGATGTCCAGCACGAGGCGGGAACGATTCTCGGTCGCGGAGAGCACGGCAAGGCGGGTGAGTTCCTGGAGGGCTTCGAGCACCTCACCGTCGCGGCCCACGAGGCTTTCCAGGCCGGAGGAGTCCTCCTCGGCAACGATCGAGATGTAAGTGCGTCCGTTTCGGACCTCAATGTCGATGTCGCCGTCGATGTCGGCGATGTCCAGGAGTTCCTCGAGGTAGTCCGCGGCGACGTCGCCCTCTTCCTCCAGGCGGCTTGCCGAGCTAGCTTTGCCCGAACCGGCAGCGGCCTCCTTGGAATCGGTCCCGGCCTCTTCAGTGCCGTCCTCCAGGACGACGTCCTGGACGTCTTCCTGGAGGGTTTCCTGATCGGGGGTTTCGGCGGAAATAGCGTGTTCGGTGCTCTCGGCGGACATTACTTCCTCTTCCTGTTCTTGCGCTGGGGCTGGACGCGCTGGCTCTTGGCGGCGACGGCGGCAGCAGCGGCAGCCGCTTCAGCCTCGGCGTCGGCCTTCTTGGCTCCCATCAGGGGCAATGCCGGGAGACCCTTGGCGGCGCGGCGCTCGGCGAGGGCCTTGGCGGCGGGCGAGCCCGGAGTCGGCATGCGGCGGATCACAAAGAACTGCTGGCCCATGGTCCACAGGTTGGTGGTGGTCCAGTAGATCAGGACGCCGATGGGGAAGTTGATGCCGCCGACGCCGAAGACGAGCGGCAGGATGTAGAGCATCATCTTCTGCTGCTTCATGAACGGGCTGGCCATGGCCTCTTCGGACATGTTCTTCGCCATGATCTGTTTCTGGGTGATGAACTGCGAGGCGGTCATCGCGAGGATCATGAGGATCGACAGCACCACGACGGCGACGTTGCCGGCGCCGCCATGCAGCAGCGCGGCGGAGAGCGGGGCACCGAAGATGCTCGACTCATCGAACTGCCTGACCTGATCGATGTTCATCGCACCGATGCCGGTGCCGCCGGCCTTGGCCGAGCTGATGCCGGACAGCACCTGGAACAGGGCGAAGAAGAACGGCATCTGGATCAGCATCGGCAGGCACGCGGAGAAGGGATTGGTTCCGTGCTTCTTGTACAGGGCCATCTGTTCCTGCGCCATGGCCTGGCGGGAAAGCTGGTCGGTCTTGCCCTTGTACTTGTCCTGCATCTTCTTCAGGTCCGGCTGCAACAGCTGCATGCCGCGCTGGGCTTTGATCTGCTTGACGAAGACGGGAATCAGGGCGGCGCGGATAACCAGCACCAGCCCGATGATGGACAGCGTCCAGGTCCAGCCGTTGGCGGCTGGGAGCCCGATGGCGCTCAGTCCGTCATGGAAGCCGATCATGATGGCTGAAACAAGCCACTTGAACGGGGCCAGAATTGCTCCAAAGATGTCCATACGTTATCCCTATTCGTCAGGCCGCCGAGCGGCCTTCTCCATCAGACTGAGCAGCCAGGTACTTGTCCGGGTTGTTCAGTACAACAATTCTGGGGGTGTGGCCTTCGGGCCACTCCCGGTGGCCGGCGGGGACATGGTCCACTCCGCCGGAATTCCAAGGGTGGCAGCGCAGGAGGCGGCGCGCCGCCAGCCAGCTTCCCTTGACGGCGCCGTGCACCGTAATTGCCTCCAGCGCGTACGCCGAGCAGCTGGGGAAGAAACGGCAAACCTGCCCGTACAACGGCGAGACCACTTTGCGGTAAGCCATCAGCAACAGGATCAGGACGTTTCGCGGCAGGTTCCAGATCGCCAGGCCAAGCCACGCTGCGGCCGCTCGGAGGCGGGAGGCGGAAACAGGGACGACGGCGTCAGTAGAGTTACGCACGCGGGGTCCCTTCCTGTGTCGTCTCATAAGAAACTGTAGAAGCGGCCTGTGGGAGGCGGCTGCCCAACCGTTTCATCGTTGTCTCCAAAGCGGCGTCATAGTCACTGCGCAGATCGTCCCAGCCGGCGGCCGCCGAGGCGGGAAGTGCCCGGACCACGATAGCGAATCCGCTGGGGTATTGCTGCAGCGACAAGGCGCCGGCTTCTCTTAGTCTCCTCTTAACGAGGTTCCTGACAACAGCGTTCCCAACACTCTTGGAAACGATGAAACCGATCCGGCTTGGTTCATCGGCAGCGAGAGCTGCCGTATATAACACTAAGTTCCGGCGTCCATTGCGGACGCCGGAACGTACAGTTGTTGAAAAATCGGTAGGGGTCCTCAGACGGTTCCGGGTGGCTAGCACCGTTCAACTCGCATAGGGATGGTGACCGACGAGTCAGTTATTTAGGCCGACAGCTCGGTGCGGCCCTTGCCACGACGGGCTGCCAGGATGGCACGGCCGGCACGGGTACGCATACGAAGGCGGAAGCCGTGCTTCTTGGCTCGACGGCGGTTATTCGGCTGAAAAGTCCGCTTGCTCACGTTAGTTACTCCAGTGGATCAAAGGTGCGCCCACCCGATCAAAAAAAGGGGAAGAACTGGCCGACGCTAAGTTTTGTATGTGCCGCTACCCTCGACTCGCAAGACGCAGGCGTCGGGGAGAGATTCAATGAGGCGAAAAGCGGACACAAAGGACTTCACAACGTTAGGGGAAAAACGCCTCCAGAGTCAAACCGAGGACTGCCCCGGCCCCTGTCCCCAGCTGTGGTTAAGTCATCCGCCAGCCTGTGGATGAAGTGGGTCACGCCCCCGGTTTTGGAACCACACCGGTGTAATTATCCACAGGGCTGATCCCAGCTATCTTCTAGTCTTTCCATCCCCTAGAGTGTCCCAGTAGCCGATTATCCACGGACTGTGCACAACCCTGTGGATTAAGCCGGGGCCAGCAGCCTGGTCCGGGCCCACGGCTGCAGGTAACGCAGGCAAGCAAGGTTTGAGGAACTGATTGATGACGGTAGACGAAGCCAACCACGCGAACACCGTCGGAAGTTCCTGGCGGCGGGTTGTCAGCCTTCTTGAGAACGACCACCGGGTGACCCCCCGGCAGCGTGGCTTCGTAATCCTCGCCCAGGCGCAGGGGCTGATCGGTTCCACTTTGCTGGTGGCGGTGCCCAACGAACTCACCCGCGAGGTTCTCCAGACCCAGGTCAAGGAAGCCCTCGACGACGCCCTGCGGGACGTCTTCTCCGACGAGATCCGCTGTGCAATCGACGTCGACACCGACCTGGTGCCGCTCCATGTCGAGCCGGAGCCCGCGGCTGAACTGTCCCTCGCCGCCGACCCCATGGTGGAACTCAAGCCGCAGCCGATGCTGCCGAGCACTTCCCACGAATTCGGCCGGCTCAATCCGAAGTACGTCTTCGACACCTTCGTGATCGGTTCCTCCAACCGCTTCGCCCACGCGGCCGCCGTCGCCGTTGCCGAAGCGCCGGCCAAGGCATACAACCCGCTCTTCATCTACGGCGACTCCGGGCTGGGCAAGACCCACCTGCTGCACGCGATCGGCCACTACGCCCGCCGGCTCTACAGCGGGATCCGCGTCCGCTACGTGAACTCCGAGGAATTCACCAACGACTTCATCAACTCGATCCGCGACGATGAAGGCACCAGCTTCAAAACCACCTACCGCAACGTGGATGTCCTTCTCATCGACGACATCCAGTTCCTTGCCGGCAAGGACCGCACGCTGGAGGAGTTCTTCCACACCTTCAACGCCCTGCACAACAACAACAAGCAGGTGGTCATCACCTCCGACCAGCCGCCCAAGCTGCTGGCCGGCTTCGAAGACCGCATGAAGTCCCGCTTCGAATGGGGCCTGCTGACGGACATCCAGCCGCCGGAACTGGAAACCCGCATCGCGATCCTCCGCAAAAAGGCCCTCAGCGAAGGCCTCTCCGCCCCGGACGACGCCCTGGAGTACATCGCTTCAAAGATTTCCAGCAACATCCGCGAGCTGGAAGGTGCGCTGATCCGTGTCACGGCGTTTGCGAGCCTGAACCGGCAGCCGGTCGATGTGGCCCTCGCCGAGATGGTGCTCAAGGACCTGATCACTGACGACGGCGCCCAGGAGATCACTTCGGCCCAGATCCTCACCCAGACGGCTGACTACTTCAAGCTCAGCATGGAAGAGCTCTGCAGCAAGTCCCGCACGCGGACCCTGGTCACGGCACGGCAGATCGCAATGTACCTGTGCCGGGAGCTCACGGACATGTCACTGCCCAAGATTGGGCAGGAGCTCGGCGGCCGCGATCACACCACTGTGATCCACGCCGACCGCAAGATTCGCGAACTGATGGCGGAGCGCCGTGTGATCTACAACCAGGTGACCGAGCTGACCAACCGGATCAAGCAGCAGCAGCGCAATTCCTGAGCTGGTTCCGGCCCTGAGCAGACGCGCACTCTTACCTTATTAACATGTGCCTGTGGACAAGCCTGTGGATAGTTAAGGGGACAACCGCGGTTAATGGGCTTAAAACCCTTAAGGCGCCTGTGGATCGGCAAATCGGCCAAAAATGTTGTCCCCATCCACACCCTGTTTAAAACCTGCTCCACCCACAGTCCATGAACAGGGCTTAACCCCGGAACTGCACGGTCAGACCGAGTTATCCACAGTTTCCACAGCAGTTATTAACACTACTAATCCCAAGAAAATGAAATTCCCTCAAACAACAGTTTCGATCCGACCCTCCACCTCCGGCCCCGGCGCTCAGAAGCCAAACTCCGGAACGCGGTTCCGAACCACACGGCTGTAACCCCGGGGATGGGAGAAGTCCGATCTTGGGGCTAAGCTGTCTTGCAGTGTGTCCGTCCCGGACAACTTCTTGTCATTCGCAACCCGGAAACGAAGAGCGAGCGACGAAGGGCCCGGGTTCCCGGCACCCAACTTTTTGGCGGCTCCGGCGATGCGTCCGGTGTCACCATGGCCCTGTGAGTTTTAGCGATATCAGCAGCAATGAAAGGCGGCACCCTTCCGTGAAGTTCAGAGTCGAACGGGACGTCCTGGCCGAAGCCGTGACCTGGACCGCCCGGTCGTTGTCTCCGCGGCCGCCTGTTCCCGTGCTTTCCGGGCTGCTCCTCAAGGCCGAAGCCGGCACGGTCAGCCTCTCGAGCTTTGACTACGAGACCTCGGCTCGCCTGGAGATCCCGGCGGACATCACCACCGAGGGCACGATCCTGGTTTCGGGCCGCCTGCTCGCCGACATTTGCCGCAGCCTGCCCTCGGCCCCGGTTGAAATCGAAACTGACGGCAACAAGGTCACCCTGAGCTGCCGCCGAAGCAGTTTCCACCTGGCCACGATGCCGGAAGCCGAATACCCGCCGCTGCCCGCGCTGCCCCCGATCAGCGGCACCGTGCCGGGCGATTCGTTCGCGCAGGCCGTGTCCCAGGTGATCATCGCGGCCAGCAAGGATGACACCTTGCCGATCCTCACCGGCGTCCGGATGGAGATCGAGGACGACCTCATCACGCTGCTCGCCACCGACCGCTACCGCCTCGCCATGCGCGAAGTTCCGTGGAAGCCGGCAACTCCGGGCATCTCCACCAGTGCCCTGGTGAAGGCCAAGACCCTCAACGAAGTTGCCAAAACGCTTGGCGGCAGTGGCGACATCAACCTCGCCCTCGCCGACGATGACAGCCGGCTGATCGGTTTCGAGAGCGGCGGCCGCACCACGACCTCGCTCCTGGTGGATGGTGACTACCCGAAAATCCGTTCGCTGTTCCCGGATTCCACCCCCATTCACGCCACCGTGCAGACCCAGGAACTGGTCGAAGCGGTCCGCCGCGTGTCCCTCGTGGCCGAACGCAACACGCCGGTGCGGCTCGCGTTCACCCAGGGGCAGCTGCACCTCGACGCCGGAACCGGCGAGGACGCCCAGGCATCCGAAGAACTTGAAGCCCAACTGACCGGTGAAGACATCACCGTGGCCTTCAACCCGCACTACCTCATCGAGGGACTGAGCGTGATCGAGACGAAGTTCGTCCGGTTCTCTTTCACCACGGCACCGAAGCCAGCAATGATCACCGCGCAGCAGGACGCCGACGGTGAGGACCAGGACGACTACCGTTACCTGGTCATGCCGGTTCGCCTGCCGAACTAGTCCCCACCGCCACCCTCGCCTCGCAAACTCGGCCAGGGAACCCTGGCGGCGTGGGCCCACGCAGTTGGGCCGCCGCTCACCGAACCACCAGCGCAGAAAAGAGATCTTCCCGTGCACATCGGACTAATCGGCCTTGGAAGAATGGGTTTCAACATGCGCGAACGTCTGCGCAACGGCGGAATCCAGGTGACCGGTTTCGACCGCAATCCGGACATCACCGACGTGCCCACCGTTGACGAACTGATCGCTGCGCTGCCGGCCCCTCGCCTGATCTGGGTAATGGTTCCGTCCGGAGACATCACCGATGCCGTCATCACCGAACTCGGCAACAAGCTCGACGCAGGCGACCTGGTGATCGACGGCGGCAACTCCCGCTTCACCGAAGACCAAAAGCACGCTGCCGCCTTGGCCGAAAAGGGCGTGCGCTTCGCCGACTGCGGGGTGTCTGGTGGGGTCTGGGGACTCCAGAACGGCTACGGACTGATGGCCGGCGGCGACTCAGCTGACATCGAACGGGCGCTGCCGGTTTTTGACGCCCTCCGGCCGGAAGGCGACCGCGCGGACAGCTTCGTCCATGTGGGCGGCGTGGGCGCCGGACACTACGCGAAGATGGTGCACAACGGCATCGAGTACGGCCTGATGCAGGCCTACGCCGAAGGATACGAGCTCCTCGCGGCAAAGGACATTGTGACCGATCTGCCCGGCACCTTCCGTGCGTGGCAGAAGGGCACCGTTGTCCGGTCCTGGCTGCTGGACCTGATGGTCAAGGCCCTGGACGAGGATCCCGGGCTGGAGTCCATCGACGACTACGTCGAGGACTCGGGCGAGGGACGCTGGACCGTTGAGGAAGCGATTGCCAACGCGGTGCCGGCCCCGGCCATCACCGCAGCGCTGTTCGCCCGCTTCTCCTCCCGCGAAGACAGCTCTCCTGCCATGAAGATGGTGTCCGCCCTGCGCCACCAGTTCGGCGGACACGCCACCCGGCCGGCCAAGTAACACCTGAAATCCTGAAGCGGCGTGTACCTAGAACAACTTTCGCTGACCGATTTCCGCAGTTACGCCCAGGTGGACCTCAGCCTGGAACCCGGTGTCACGGTGTTGGTAGGCTCCAACGGCATAGGCAAGACCAACCTGATGGAAGCCATTGGCTACCTGGCCACCCTGAGCTCCCACCGGGTCAGTAACGATGCGCCACTGCTTCGGTTTGGTACCGAGCGGGCGATGATCCGGGCCAAACTGGTCCGCGGCGAACAGTCCACGGTGTTGGAACTGGAAATCAACGTCGGCCGCGCCAACCGGGCGCGCATCAATCGGAGCAATCCGGTGCGGGCGCGGGACATCCTGGGGATCTGCCAGACGGTCCTCTTCGCCCCCGAAGACCTCGCCCTGGTCAAGGGAGATCCTTCCAACCGGCGCCGTTTCCTCGATGAGCTGCTGGTCAGCCTAGTTCCCCGGCACGCGGCCACGCGCAGCGACTACGAACGGGTCCTCAAACAACGCAATGCGCTGCTCAAGTCCGGCCGCGCCGGCAAATTCACCGCAGGCCACGAGGCAACCTTGGATGTCTGGGACCAGCACATGGCCCGGGCCGGGGCAGAGCTGCTGCACGCCCGGCTTGAATTGGTGGAACTACTGCAACCCCATCTCAGGAATGCCTACGCCCAGCTCACCGACGGGTCCAAGGCGGCAGGAGCGGTCTACCGATCCACCCTGCAGGGGGTGCTCGACGACGACGGTGAGGCGTCCGCGGGCGGATCCGGCAGCCCGGCCGGGGCTGAGGACCTACGGCAGCTGAGCGTCGAGGAACTCACCGAACGCTACGTTCACGCCTTTGCGGCGTCGCGCCGCAAGGAACTGGAACGCGGCATCTCGCTGGTAGGCCCGCACCGTGACGAACTGGAACTGGTTTTGGGACAGGCGCCGGCCAAGGGCTACGCCTCGCACGGGGAAACCTGGTCTATGTGCCTGTCGCTGCGGCTGGCCTCGTACTACGTGATGCTGGACGATGCGCGCACCGGCGGCTCCGCCCCGATCCTGATCCTGGACGACGTTTTTGCCGAGCTGGACGTCCAGCGGCGGCGTAAACTGGCGGCTATAGTCTCCGGCGCGGAACAGGTGCTGGTGACCGCCGCCGTCGAGGATGACATCCCGGCTGAGCTGGCCGGACGGCGGGTGAAGGTCATTCCGGGAGGAATCGATGAGCCGGACCAACGATGAATAAGGATACCGACGGCGGCCTGCAGCCCGGCCGCGACCCCGATGACATCGACGCGGCCCAGGCGGCCCTGAACCGGATGCGCGATGCCGCCGCAGCCCGCGGCGAGATCCGCCGCAAAGCGCCCCCACGGCCGGGCACGGCCCAAAAACCGAACCGCAGTTCCGGAACCCGGGGCTTCAGCCAGTTCCACGGCACCGGACGGGACCCGCTGGGGCTCGGCAAAGTGGTGGGACGGCTCGTCGCGGAACGCGGCTGGAGCTCGCCGGTCGCGGTGGGGTCCGTCATGGCGCAATGGCCTGCGCTCGTGGGTCCGGAGATTTCCGCGCACTGCACCCCGGAGAGCTTCACCGACACCACCCTCCATGTCCGCTGCGATTCGACGGCCTGGGCCACCCAGCTGCGCCTGCTCAGCCTGAGCTTGCTGGAGAAATTCCGCGTCGAGCTGGGCGAAGGCGTTGTGACGAGCATCCAGGTACTCGGTCCGGCGGCGCCTAGCTGGCGCAAGGGTGCGAGGACGGTCAACGGCCGCGGCCCGCGGGACACCTACGGGTAGGCCGCGGCGGCTTCCGACGTGGGCGTCCGTTGTGTCCCCGGCCCCGGGTATGAAGCACTTCTTCCAAAACTATTGAAAAATCCGCAAACGCCGTGTAGGGCGCTCCAACGCCCCGGATGCGTATAGGAACCCAGCGGGAGCACCCCGGGGGCCGTGCAGACGGAGCCAATGGCCTCTCAGCGGCACTTTAGCTGCTCAACAGGCCCTTGGAATGCGGGAATCCGCCCTATAACACGGTAGAATCGTGATAGATAACTGGGCGCCGGTGAAACGTCGACTGAGTCCGTTTCCGACGCAATTTTTGCGCGCGGAATAGGCTCACGCGGTCAAGCCAGCGGCGCCGACAGTGACGTGCCTGTTGGCGGTAACCGTTCCTCTTCGGAGGCGGCGACGGCCGGCCTTCAACGAACATAGAGGAGTCGAAAGCGCCTGTGGCTAACGACAATACAGATTTCCCGGCAGCGGACCCAGCGGCGGGAGGTGCTTCGGCGGCCAGCTCCGACGAGACGGCGACGCCCCGCGAGTACGGTGCCAGCGACATCACTGTGCTTGAGGGACTGGAAGCAGTCCGGAAACGCCCCGGCATGTACATCGGTTCCACTGGTCCGCGCGGCCTGCACCACCTGGTCTACGAAGTCGTGGACAACTCGGTCGATGAAGCGCTGGCCGGCTACTGCACGCACATCGAAATCGTTCTCCAGGCTGACGGCGGCGTCAAAGTCGTGGACAACGGCCGCGGAATTCCCGTTGACATGCACCCCACCGAGCACAAGCCCACGGTGGAAGTTGTCATGACCATCCTGCACGCCGGCGGAAAGTTCGGCGGTGGCGGCTACGCTGTCTCCGGCGGCCTGCACGGCGTCGGTATCTCGGTGGTCAATGCGCTCTCCAGCCGCGTTGATACCGAGGTCCGCCGGCAGGGCCATGTCTGGCGGATGTCCTTCGCCGACGGCGGCAAGCCCCAGGGCAGCCTGGTCAAGGGTGAAGAAACCACGGAAACCGGCACCACCCAGACGTTCTACCCGGACGGCAGCATCTTCGAAACCACCGAATTCGACTTTGAGACCCTGCGGGCCCGCTTCCAGCAGATGGCCTTCCTGAACAAGGGCCTGCGCATCACGCTCACCGACGAGCGCCAGGCCGCCGCGGAACCGTCCGAGGACGCGGACCTCAATCTCGACGTCGTCGAAACCGAAGGCGAAGTCCCCGCGGAATTCCACACCGTGGTCTACCAGTACGACGACGGCCTGCTGGACTATGTGAAGCACCTGAACTCGGGCAAGAAGGTCGACGTCGTGCACGAGGACGTCATCGCCTTCGAAACCGAGGACAAGGACCGGCACATCGCCCTGGAAATGGCGATGCAGTGGACGAACGCATACTCCGAGAGCGTCCACACCTACGCCAACACCATCAACACCCACGAGGGCGGCACCCACGAAGAAGGTTTCCGGGCCGCGATGACCTCGCTCATCAACCGCTACGCGCGCGAGAAGAGCATCATCAAGGAAAAGGACGACAACCTCACCGGCGACGACATCCGTGAGGGCCTGACAGCGGTCATCTCGGTCAAGCTCTCCGAGCCGCAGTTCGAGGGACAGACCAAGACCAAGCTTGGCAACTCCGAGGTCAAGGGCTTCGTTCAGCGCGTGGTGACTGACGGCCTCGGTGACTGGCTGGAGCGCAACCCGGGCCCTGCCCGCGATGTCATCCGCAAAGCTATTTCCGCGGCCCAGGCCCGCATGGCCGCCCGCAAGGCCCGCGACAATGCGCGACGGAAGAGCCCGCTGGAATCGTTCGGCATGCCCGGCAAGCTCTCAGACTGCTCCTCGAAGGATCCGCAGAAGTGTGAGGTCTACATCGTGGAGGGTGACTCCGCCGGCGGTTCGGCCAAGCGCGGACGCAACCCCGAGACCCAGGCCATCCTGCCGCTGCGCGGCAAGATCCTGAACGTCGAGCGGGCCCGGCTCGACAAGGCCCTGGGTAACGCCGAGGTCCAGTCCATGATTACCGCGTTCGGTACCGGCATCGGCGAGGACTTCGACCTGGCCAAGCTCCGCTACCACAAGATCGTCCTGATGGCCGACGCCGACGTCGACGGCCAGCACATCACCACCCTGCTGATGACGCTGCTGTTCCGCTACATGCGCCCGCTGATCGAGAACGGCTACGTCTACCTTGCCCAGCCGCCGCTGTACCGGATCAAGTGGTCCAACGCCCCGCACGACTACGTGTACAGCGACCGCGAACGCGACGCGAAGCTGGTTTCCGGTCAGGCGGCCGGTCGACGCATCCCCAAGGACAACGGCATCCAGCGCTACAAGGGCCTCGGCGAAATGGACTACACGGAACTCTGGGACACCACCATGGACCCGGAACACCGCACCCTCCTGCAGGTCACCATGGATGACGCGCTGGCGGCGGACCAGACGTTCTCCGTCCTGATGGGCGAGGACGTGGAATCCCGCCGAAACTTCATTCAGCAGAACGCCAAGGACGTTCGGTTCCTGGATATCTAGCGGTCACATCCGCTCCATATTCCAGAACCGATATATACCTGAAACGGAAAATATAGACTATGAGTGACGAAACACCCGAGGTCCCCGCCGCTTCCGGCGCGGAACCCGTGCTCGAGGGCACCGTCCTTGATACCGATGTGCTGACCGACCGCGTGGAACAGGTCGACCTGCAGACCGAGATGCAGCGCTCCTACCTCGACTACGCCATGGCCGTCATCGTGGGACGTGCCTTGCCGGACGTCCGCGACGGCCTCAAGCCGGTTCACCGCCGCGTGCTGTATGCGATGTTCGACGGCGGCTACCGGCCGGACCGGTCCTTCAACAAATGCGCCCGCGTGGTCGGCGAAGTCATGGGCCAGTACCACCCGCACGGCGACACCGCGATCTACGACGCCTTGGTCCGCCTGATCCAGGACTGGACCATGCGCTACCCGCTCGCGCTGGGCCAAGGCAACTTTGGTTCGCCCGGCAACGACGGCGCCGCGGCTCCGCGGTACACCGAAACCAAGATGGCCCCGCTGGCTATGGAAATGGTCCGCGACATCGACGAGGAAACTGTCGACTTCCAGGACAACTACGACGGCAAGAACCAGGAACCGACCATCCTGCCGGCGCGTTTCCCGAACCTGCTGGTGAACGGCTCCTCCGGCATCGCCGTCGGTATGGCCACCAACATTCCGCCGCACAACCTCCGCGAGGTCGCCGACGGCGTCCAGTGGTACCTGGCCAACCCGACCGCGAGCCGTGAAGAGCTGCTGGAGGAACTGATCCAGCGCATCAAGGGACCCGATTTCCCGACCGGCGCCACGATCCTGGGCCACAAGGGCATCGAGGACGCCTACCGGACCGGACGCGGCTCGATCACTATGCGCGCTGTCGTCAACGTGGAGGAACTCCAGGGCCGCACCTGCCTGGTAGTCACCGAGTTGCCCTACCAGGCGAACCCGGACAACCTGGCGATCAAGATTGCCGAGCTCGTCAAGGACGGCAAGATCTCCGGCATCGCCGACCTCCGGGACGAGACCTCGGGCCGCACCGGCCAGCGCCTGGTGATCGTGCTCAAGCGTGACGCCGTCGCCAAGGTGGTGCTGAACAACCTCTACAAGCACACCCAGCTGCAGGACAACTTCGCCGCGAACATGCTGGCCATCGTCGACGGCGTGCCCCGCACGCTGAGCCTCGACGCCTTCATCCGTCACTGGGTCACGCACCAGATGGATGTCATCGCCCGGCGTACCCGGTACCGCCTGCGCAAGGCGGAGGAGGAAGCCCACATCCTGCGCGCCCTCCTCAAGGCACTGGACGCGCTCGATGAGGTCATCGCCCTGATTCGGGCGTCCAGCACCACCGAAGCTGCCCGCGACGGACTGATGGAACTCCTGGACATCGACGAACTGCAGGCCCGCGCCATCCTGGACATGCAGCTGCGCCGGCTCGCCGCCCTGGAACGCCAGAAGATCCAGGACAAGCACGCCGAACTCGAACTGCTGATCGCCGAGTACAACGCGATCCTCGCCTCTGAGGAGCGCCAGCGGGAGATCATCAGCACCGAGTTGGCCGAAATCGTGGACAAGCACGGCGACGACCGCAAGACCAAGATCCTGATGGGCTACGACGGCGACATGTCGATCGAGGACCTCATCCCCGAGGAGGAAATGGTCGTCACCATTACCCGCGGCGGCTACGTCAAGCGCACCCGCAGCGACAACTACCGCTCCCAGCAGCGCGGCGGCAAGGGCATCAAGGGCGCCCAGCTGCGTGGCGATGACGTCGTCGAGCACTTCTTCGTGACCACGACCCACCACTGGCTGCTGTTCTTCACCAACCTGGGACGCGTCTACCGGGCCAAGGCCTATGAGCTGGTCGAAGCGGCCCGCGACGCCAAGGGTCAGCACGTGGCGAACCTGCTGGCCTTCCAGCCCGACGAGCACATCGCCCAGGTGCTGGACCTGCGCGACTACCAGCACGCCCCGTACCTGGTCCTGGCGACCAAGCGGGGCCTGGTCAAGAAGACCCGGCTGG
>Ga0213838_1001046_pt1 | contig 15607 bp, 14 predicted proteins | sample SWPATP13_FD_160577 | JGI IMG/M metagenome (GOLD analysis project Ga0213838, IMG submission 160577) | Coastal seawater microbial communities from Marineland, Florida, United States - SWPA TP1 #3 | ecosystem: Environmental > Aquatic > Marine > Coastal | place: USA: Florida | collected 2016-08-06 | reverse complement strand
ATCTGGCGAATCTCCCCTTTATCGGAGCCGTAAATATTTTTTGCAAATTTGTGGGCAATATCGTCGAAATTACGGTCTTCAGTCACGGTTACTTGAGTTAATATATCTAATCGTGCCTGCTATTCTGTCACAGGAATTTCAGGAATAAAGAGGATTACCCTCTTTTTATTACCAAGTGATGTTTTTTCGGACTATTCGCATATGTTTGAGCTGAAAAAAGTAGTGTCTTCTTTACTGATGCCACTACCAGCAATGTTAATTCTCGCTTTTCTAGGGTTAGCTCTAGTGATGTTCACCACCAGAAGGAAGACAGGATGTCTTGTGATCCTTACAGCTCTGTGTGGTATTTTCCTTATTTCTTTCCAACCAGTTTCTTCTCGCCTTCTTATGCCAATGGAAAGGCAATACTCAGTATTTTTACCTGTCGATAAAACCATTGATTACGTCATGGTATTAGGCAGTGGTCATGTCGTTGATGATCAAATCCCACCGACTTCCGAACTTAGCCGCACTGGATTAATGCGATTAAGCGAAGGAATTCGAGTAATGAGAATGTACCCTGGTGCTAAACTGATTTTATCAGGCTATGGCGGCGGCACTCAGGTCAGTAATGCACGCATGATGGCTAAAGTAGCGCTCGCGCTTGGTGTATCTAAACCTGATATCATTTTATTGGAAACAGCCAAAGATACCTGGGAGGAAGCCCGACAAGCGGCAGCCTTTGTCAAAAACAAGAAAATTGTGCTGGTTACTTCAGCAAGTCACATGGAAAGAGCGTTAAATGAATTCAATTCTGCTGGTATCAACCCAATTCCTGCGCCAACAAACTTTTTAGCTCATAAAGACGTTGGAAGTTCAGTAACAGGTTATACCCCTAAGGCTGTTAACCTCGAACAAACAGAGCGTTACTGGCATGAAACAATGGGGCTAATGTGGCAACGCTTACGCGATTGGATAGATGTCGCTGAGCCACTACCTGCAGAATAAGTTTGTATAAAAGGTCTAACAACAAAAAAGCCGAGGATAGTCCTCGGCTTTTTTGTTGGGTTCAATAATCAGTCACCGGCAAACATGTAACCTTCCCCATGAACCGTAACAAAAATCTGTGGGTTCTTTGGGTCAAATTCCATCTTGGCGCGCATTCTTCTGATCAAAACATCAATTGTTCGATCATTTGGCGCATCAACGCGGTGGCTAATCATGTTAAGAATTCGCTCGCGGCTAAGAACCTGATTTGGGTACGACGATAACGCAACCAATAGTTCATATTCCGCTTTCGTTAGCTTAACAGGCTCACCATTCTTGCTTAACGCACGTCGAGGAATATCGAATGTCCATTCGCCAAAGCGAACAATGCTATCGTTCGACTCTTCTTCCTGCGTGTTTTCAGAAGTATTTCGAGCTGCCGAAATTCTCCATAAAAGATTTTTTACTCGAACTAATAGCTCGCGTAGTTCAAAAGGTTTGGTGACATAATCGTCAGCGCCCATTTCTAGGCCAACAATTTTATCAATGCTATCCGTGCGTCCAGTAACCAAAATTATTCCAATATCTGATTGGCTACGTAGCTCTCTCGTCAACATCAACCCATCTTCTCCGGGCAGGTTGATATCCAACATAACAAGATCGACGTCATTGGCTTCCAAGACATCTCTCATTTGAGCTCCGCTTTCCGCTTCACTGACAGCATAACCTTCATTTTGGAAGTAACCGACAAGTTTACTACGGGTTACCACATCGTCTTCGACGACCAATACGTGATAGCTCATCTACACCACTTTTCTTATTTAATAGTTTCAGTGACTATTCTATTCATAACTAGTAACAATTCTAGTAGCAGCTTTGATAAAAACCAGAAACCTAGATCTTTTTTGATTCAAGACAAGCTTAAACCTTGCTATTTATTGGTGTAAGCAATTCAATATAAAGATATAGAACATCGGCGCCTCCTTTTGCCGAACTATGCCTAATCTAATGTGGAGCAATATAGATGCAAGAAACAAAAGCATTCAACGAGAAACGCGCAGAAATCTACTGGTGGCTATCTAGCTTATTTGCGAAGGAGTTAACAGTTGAAGAGTTGGCCAGTTATCACTCCATTGAGATCCGCACTTTCTTAACTGGATTAGGCGAGAATGAAACATTGAAACCAGCGGTCGACTCACTTGTCGATGCGCTTAATCGCCTCCAGAATCGTGAAGATGCGCAATTAGAACTCGCTTCAGACTTTTGTGAGTTATTCTTAAAATCAGATAAGTACGGTGCTCTTCCTTACGCATCAATCTATCTAGATAAGTCAGGGTTACTGAACGGTGAGCCGGCACGTGAAATGGAAAAAATCATGGCTAAACACGGTGTTGGTGTTAACGAAGACCTTAAAGAGCCAGCAGACCACCTTGCAATTGAACTCGACTTCCTGGGTAACCTCATTATTCGTTCAAACGAGTTAGAGCAGGAACGCCACATGGAAGAAGCATTCTCCGAGCAAAAATCTTTTATTAACAATCAATTGCAATCCTGGGTTCCAACCTTTTCGAGCAAATGCAAAGAACATGACGAATTTGGTTTTTACGCGAGTGTCGCTATGTTACTTGTCGCTTTCTGCGAGCTAGACTGTGACTACCTCACAGGTGAGTAATAAATTGTTGCGTTTTAGAGAGAGAAATTGCGAATAATTGTCACAATTCACCCAGAAAACTGGGTGAGTTGTATTGCGACTGGAAGTGAGTCAGTCTAAAATTGTGATCGCAAACGATAAAATATGAAACAGACTCAAAATGCGCATCTAACTATAAATTTAATCGCATTTTGGTGTTAATGCAGGCCGCTCTAATTAGCGGTTTTTTGTTTTTTAACACTTTATACCGAAAGAGCCTTACCCCAAGTAAGCCTCTTAATATGGTAGCTTCACGGCTACTTTGCTGCCCCCTTAACTAGGGAAGAAGTAGCTACAAACAGGATAACACCATGGCCACAATTAAAGATGTCGCTCGCTTAGCTGGCGTATCAACCACGACCGTTTCTCATGTCATTAACAAAACTCGTTTTGTTGCAGAAGCCACTCAAGAAAAAGTTAACAAAGCTGTCGACGAACTCAACTATGCACCTAGTGCGGTTGCTCGTAGCTTGAAATGTAACACTACGCGTACGATCGGTATGCTGGTAACCCAATCGACTAACCTATTCTTCTCAGAAGTTATTGATGGTGTTGAAAGCTACTGTTACCGCCAAGGTTACACGTTGATCTTATGTAACACGGGTGGAATTTACGAAAAGCAACGCGATTACATTCGAATGCTCGCCGAAAAACGCGTTGATGGCATTTTGGTCATGTGTTCTGATCTAACAGAAGAATTAAGAGAGATGCTAGATCGCCACTCTGATATTCCAAAGGTAGTGATGGATTGGGGCCCTGAAAGTTCTCAAGCGGATAAGATCATTGATAACTCTGAAGAAGGCGGATACTTAGCAACTAAGTATCTTATCGAAAAAGGTCATACCGATATTGCGTGTTTAAGTGGCCACCTCGATAAAGCAGCGTGTAAAGAACGTATTGCTGGTTATAACCGCGCTCTTGCTGAAGCTAAAATTGAAGTAAACCAAGATTGGATCATTGAAGGTAACTTTGAGTGTGACACGGCTGTTCTTGCTGCTGATAGAATTGTTGCCATGGACAAACGTCCAACCGCTGTATTTTGCTTTAACGATACGATGGCATTAGGTTTGATGAGTCGCCTACAGCAAAAAGGCATTAAGATCCCAGATGATATCTCGGTAATTGGATACGACAACATTGAGCTTGCCGAATACTTTTCGCCACCTCTAACGACAATTCACCAGCCAAAACGTCGTGTTGGTAAAAACGCTTTTGAGATCCTTTTAGAAAGAATCAAAGATAAAGACCATGAAAAACGTGTCTTCGAAATGCACCCTGAAATTGTAGAAAGACATACAGTTAAGCAACTTAACTGACAATTCAATTAATCAAAGCACATAATTTCATGTGCTTTGAACTCACCCTTTAAATGCACCTAGTTTCACCTCGAACAGATCATTTCCCGAAGCAATGTCACACTTTTAGATACATAGTGTGAGCTTTGTTCAACAAAACGTCTTATTCTTAACGGTGTCACGCACAGGGCAAATTACTTGAAAAAGTAAGACGCAAAGCTTCCGGCCTAACCCAAATAGTATTTTGGCAAGGTAGCGGGGTTACCGATGGCAAAATGCAAGATTTACTCCTTTTTGACAATGTTTCTTTATCATTTTGCTAATCTCTCGGACCTGATTATTTGGTGGCGTAATTCAAATACACCGAGATAAATAACATGGATAAACCAATACTAAAGGACTCGATGAAATTATTTGAGTCGCTTGGAAAAATCAAATCACGTTCGATGTTTGGCGGGTTTGGTCTCTTCGCAGATGAGACTATGTTTGCTCTAGTGGTAAATGACCAACTTCATATTCGTGCCGACAAACACACCTCTAAAGAGTTCGAGCAAAAAGGTTTTCAACCCTATATTTATAAGAAACGCGGGTTTCCTGTCGTTACGAAATACTTTTCTCTCACAGATGATGTTTCAAACAGCCCTGAAGCAGTCTTAAAGATGGCAAAGACTTCACTTAGCTATGCTAAAGAAGAAAAGGCTGAGCAGTCGTCAGCAAAGCCGAACCGGCTCAAAGATCTCCCTAACCTACGTTTAGCAACTGAACGTATGTTAAAGAAAGCCGGTATCGATTCCGTTGAGCAACTTCAACAAGCTGGAGCTGCAAAAGCCTATGACGCTATCAGGCAAACTCATTCTTCTACCGTGAGTTTAGAGTTGCTTTGGGCGCTAGAAGGAGCAATCAACGGCACTCATTGGTCGGTGATCCCTAAGCAACGACGTGAAGAGCTCATCACACACTTAAACTAGATTGTTTAAAACATTCAAGTAGAAAGCTGCAATGCAAATTGCAGCTTTTTTTATAGCAGCCTGAAAGTTATTTCACTCATAGACTGTCTAACTATAATAGAGACACTCATTCAGAGAATTAAGAGGATGTATCAATGAGTAAGAAAATGATTTTAGGTATTGTTTTGGTCGCGGTAATCATTTTGCTGGGTATCAATTTTGGCCAGTACCTTACCTTGGAAAATGCTAAAGCACAGCAAGACCTACTCAATCAATCTATCGAAAGTAACTTCGCCGTTGCAGCTTTGACCTACTTCATTGCTTACGTTCTAATCACCGCATTTTCAATTCCCGGCGCGGCTGTTGTCACCCTTTTGGGCGCAGCTCTGTTTGGTTTTTGGACAAGTTTAGCTTTGGTTTCTTTTGCAAGCACTATTGGGGCAACCTTGGCCTTCCTAAGTAGCCGATTCCTACTTAGAGATTGGGTTCAAAGCAAATTTGGTGAAAAGCTGGAAACCATCAACAAAGGTGTTGAACAAGACGGTGCTTTTTACTTATTCTCACTTCGCCTTATTCCGGTATTTCCATTCTTTCTGATCAATTTGCTCATGGGTTTAACCCCGATGAAAGTATCTAAGTATTACCTCACAAGTCAGCTAGGTATGCTGCCAGGTACTGCTGTTTACTTAAACGCGGGAACTCAGTTAGCAGAAATTGATTCGCTATCAGGTATTGTTTCTCCTTCTGTACTAATTTCATTTGCCCTACTCGGTCTATTCCCAATAATAGCGAAATGGGCAATGGCAAAGTTTCGTTCTCAAGCGGTTGTTAGTTAATGAAAATATTTATCGCTAAGAACCCTGCTGAGGCTCATATCGTTTGCGGACTTCTGCTCGCTGAAAATATTCGCTGTGAGGTGCGTGGTGAGGGGTTGTTTGGACTTAAAGGTGAAATACCCTTTACCGATGATTCTGACCCTTACGTGTGGCTACAGAAACCTGAACAGGTATTAGTGGCAAAAGGGGTAGTTCAAGACTATATCGCTCAATCAGAAGCTCGAATACAGAATAATTGGATTTGCAAAAATTGCGATGAAGAAAATGAGGCCCAATTTGGCGCTTGTTGGCAATGTGGTCAGCCATCACCGGAGTGATGGCTTTACTTACTAAGCTTCAATCTGTTTCTTGATAAATTCAATGGAGCGCTTATTGAATTCTTCGGGTTGCTCAACATTACAAACATGCCCGCAGTCCGCAATTTCGTGCAGTTCGCTTGAGTCATGAACCGCAACCATCTCTTTTACCGGCTGTATAAACATATAGTCCCGCTCCCCCATCAAATACAGCGTGGGAATAGGCAACTCACGATCTTTAAAGTAGCGCATTAAAGGGTTCACATCAGCGGTCAAAATGAACCAGCGTTTAAATTCTTTCTGGCAAAGCTTCTTGGCTTCTCGAATAAAAAGGTGACGTGATTCTTTTTGGCTTTTCTGTGGCATTACAATATAAGCAAATAAACTATACAGCCACATATAAGGGATTATGTGTTTACTTAGATTACCGAGCTGAACAAGTACCTGTGAACGCGTATTTAGACGTGTTACAGCACCACCGAGTACCATTGAACGTACTCTTTCCGCAGCCAGTTCAGCGACATTACGAACGATGATAGTACCTAAAGACATACCGACAAAATGTGCAGAGCGAATCTTCAAATGATCAAGTACTTTAAGTATGTCCAAAGTCACCGACTTGAATGTATAACGGTTACTCATTAGCTCTTTAAGAAACTGGTTCGATTTACCATGTCCTCTTAAATCTATCAGCAACAAGTTGAAATGTTGCTTATACGCCTTTATCTGCTTAAACCAAATAGATGAACTTCCACCAGCTCCGTGCACAAACACCACCCATTCATTACTGGTAGGGTGCTCGAATGTTTTATGGAATAACAAAGCTTCACTCATAATAATTGTTTTATCATCGATTCTTAAAATTAGGGGATGAAGACTATCACAGTTATATGGTTTAAAAGTGATAACTCTGTCAATCAAACAATATGCTCTATGTATAGGTTGTACAGGACTTAAACAAAAATTCCTAGCAGCACGTTAGTTTTTCCTATGAGATCTGACCACAAAAAAAGGTGCCCATAGGCACCTTTAACTTTCAAAAATTTTCTGTTAAAACGCGGATTTATACATTTCTAGATAATGCTTCGCAGCGTCATCCCAACTGAAATTTTGTGTCATCGCATGCAGCTGTACACGTTTAATTTCTGCAGGGTTCTGCGAATAAATCAATAAAGAACGTAATAGAATCAGTAATAAAGCTTCAGGCGTTGGCTCTGAGAACGAGAAACCTGTTGCTATATCTTTATCTTCATCATAGTCATTTACACTGTCTTTCAGGCCACCTACCGCTCTAACGATTGGAAGTGTCCCATAAGCCATACTATAGATTTGATTTAATCCACAGGGTTCAAATTCGGAAGGCATTAAGAAGAAATCCGCCCCCGCTTCCACCATATGAGCAAGCTTATTATTGTACGCTTCGATGAAAACAAATTTGTCAGAATGTGTTGCCGCAATATCCTTAAGTTGACTCGCTAGTACCGGGTCACCAGTACCGACAATCACAACCTGAAGGTCATTTTTCAGAAACTCTTCAATAACCGGTAAAAGGTAATGCACACCTTTTTGATTCGTCAATCGACAGACCATTCCGTAAACTGCGCAGTCTTTGACCGGCAAGCCTACTTCTTGTTGCAAGCCTTGTTTACAGGCTTTTTTACCGCGAACCATGCTTTGCTGTGTGGCTTTGAAGTTTTTAGGGATGAAAGTATCCGTTTCAGGATTCCAAGCACCGTAATCACAACCATTCAAAATTCCATACAGGTCTTGTGAGCGAGATTGAAACTCTTGCGCCATACCATGACTGCCAAGCTCTGTTTGCAATTCTTCCGCATAGGTCGGACTCACCGCATTCACTTTATCAGCACACATAACACCAGCTCGTAGCATGGTTACATGAGAATGACTAACTGCAGCTTCAGGTACATTATGCTGATGCATTTCTGGTAAGTTCTGTAACTGATCGTAGCTAAATACACCTTTGAACACTGCATTATGTATCGAAATGACGCTACGCATCCCCTGATAGTACTCGTTATCTTTATAACGAGCTTTCAGCAAATACGGCACAAAGCCTGTATGCCAGTCATTGGCATGTACAATATCAGGCTTCAGCCCTAATTTTGGTAACATGTCTAAACTAGCTGCACTAAAAAACGAAAAACGTTCACCGTTGTCGTCATAAGCTTGGTTATTTTCAGCATACATTTCGGCGCGAGCGAAATACTTGTCGCATTCGATAGCAAAGACCTCGACACCATCAAGCAACAACTTGCGTACTTGATATGCGGTGTGCGGCCAAAAATCGAGTTCTGTCGAAAGGACGACATCCGCTGAATCTAGGTCGGGGATTTTGCTGTAAGCGGGAATGGTAACGCGAACATCTTGTTCAAGATTTTGTAAGGCTTTAGGCAGTGCCTTGGCAACATCTGCCAAGCCACCACTTTTGATCAAACCTTCTACTTCTGACGCTACAAAAAGAATAGAAAACGTCTTAGTAACCAACACGGGCTCCTTTAGGAATCACAACTACACCATCTTCTGAAACATGGTAATGTTTTTTATCTTCCTGAAGGTTAACACCGATTTGAGTTCCAGGTGCAATGTCTGCATCTTTATCGACGATTACGCGGCGCAGAACACAGCCCTCTCCCACTTTCACATCACCCAATAAGATACTCTGACTAATATCACACGCCGATGCGATGTTGCTGCGGAAACCTAATACACACTTCTCGATACGAGAGCCACGAACAAAGCTACCATTACAAACTAAGCTGTCGATGATTTGAACACGACCATTTGCTGAATCAGAGAATGTCGCCGGTGGAAGCGGTGGGTAGTACGTATGCAAAGGCCACTTACGGTTATATAACGAGAAAGGAGCGTCTTTTTCTAAAAGATCCATATGCGCTTGCCAGTAAGCATCGATAGTGCCGACGTCACGCCAATAAACTTCTTCTCGCTCACCCGTGATGCGGTTGGTGCTGAAATCGTAAACAAACACATCTCCGCGTGGGAACATGTTTGGAATAATATCTTTACCAAAGTCGTGAGAAGAGCCTTCTTTGTCAGCGTCCTCAATCAGTTCAGCGAACAGATTTTTAGCTTCAAAAACGTAGTTACCCATCGATACTAGAGCAGATTCAGGATCACCTGGAATTGGTTTAGGATTTGCTGGCTTTTCTTCAAAACCAATCATTCGTCCTTCGGCATCAACTTCAATCACACCAAATTCCGATGCTTCAGCTAGAGGCATACGAAGAGCAGAAACCGTAAGTGACGCTTCTTTTTCTTTATGGAAATCTAGCATCTGCTTGATATCCATTTTATAGATGTGGTCAGAACCAAAAATACAAACTTGATCTGGTTCTTCTAATTCCATGAAGCGCAAGTTTTGGTAGATAGCATCAGCCGTGCCTTCATACCAACGTTTACCTGTGCGCATTTGTGCAGGGATCGGGTCGATAAATCGATCCGTAATGCCACTAATATTCCAACCTTTCTTCATGTGGTGGAAAAGTGACTGAGATTTAAATTGAGTAAGTACATAGATCTTCATAAGATCTGCATTTACAAAATTATTTAAAGCGAAATCAATAAGACGGTAGCTACCACCGAAAGGAACAGAAGGTTTACTACGGGATTCAGTCAAAGGTCTTAAACGAGAGCCTTCACCGCCAGCAAGAATCATTCCCAATACACCAGCCATTTTATTCTCCATATATTTATAGCGTGTAAATAATCGATGTCTAAAATGAGGGAACCTCAGGGGAAATAAACATCGACATTTGGTTTCGGTACTTAGCAGATATTCATTCTAGATTGTTGAAACAAAACTAAGCCAAACGTTGTTTTTGTGCACTATTCTTTGCACTTTGTTTCTTATAATTTATCGGTTTTTACACCGAATACAATTTTAAATACACCATTCTGTGTGGTAAATACCAATTGCTTTGTTAAGACTTAAGCTAGCTCACACTACTCCTGTAGCACCTCACATTTTCTTAACAGCCAATAAACACCGCACACACAAAGTAATTCGTACTCATAGAAATTGTATTAAGCTTCTTTTACAAGAATGTGACACATACGAAACCAATTTGATAGCAATTTATGTAATAAAAAACCACTTTTGTATCAAAAGTACAAAAATGAAACAGGAGTCATATAATTCTGAAAACCCGTACTGAATTTCAGACAAAAAAAAGCAGCATCTAAGATGCTGCTTTTTACCGTTTATTTGGTTTTTGGTTTTTTACGTTTATCCGTAATTTCCCATTTTCCATCAATGTAGAGTGCTGTCCAACCTGATGGTTTTCCGTCCGTCTCTGTACGAACATAATTTTCTTTAGATTTTCGGCTAAAGCGAACAACTGTAGGCTTACCATCTGGATCTGCAACAGGTGCTGTTGTCAAATACTGGAACTTCGGTGAAATTCGATCTTTAAAACGTACAAGTTCTTCAACCAACGGCGCTCTAGTTTCACGCGATTTCGGGAAGTTGCTTGCAGCCATGAATAGACCAGAAGCGCCATCACGTAAAACAAAGTAGGCATCTGAGTTTTCACATGGAAGCTCTGGGAAATGCACTGGGTCTTCTTTCGGAGGTGCTACTTCACCATTTTTAAGGATCTTACGAGTGTTTTTGCAATCTTCACTCGTACAATCCATATATTTACCAAAACGACCATTTTTCAGTACCATGTCAGAGTTACACTTATCACACTCTACAACAGGGCCGTCATAACCTTTAACTTTGAACTCACCGTGCTCAACAACATACCCTTCACAGTTCGGGTTATTACCACAAACGTGCATCTTACGTTTATCATCGATCAGGTAAGCGTCCATTGCGGTTTCACAAATAGGACAACGTTTCTTAGCACGTAATGCTGCCGTTTCTACATCTTCTTCTAGGACATTAATAATGCCTTCTTCATCACCTAGGTTGATCGTTGTCTTACAACGTTCTTTAGGTGGAAGTGCATAGCCTGAACAACCTAAAAATACTCCTGTTGAAGCCGTACGTATCCCCATTGGGCGGCTACATGTTGGGCACTCAATATCAGTCTCTACGATGTGATTTGGTTTCATACCGCCGGAATCTTCATCAAGATCGGCTTTTTCTAGATCGCCAGTGAAGTCTGTAAAGAAATTATCTAAAACTCCTTTCCAACTCGTTTCACCTTCTGCAATTTGGTCTAGCTTCTGTTCCATTCGAGCAGTGAAGTCATAGTTCATTAAATCGTTAAAACTACCATCGAGACGGTCTGTAACAATTTCGCCCATTTTCTCTGCATAGAAACGTCTTTGCTCTACTTTTACATAACCGCGATCTTGAATCGTAGAAATGATAGATGCATAGGTTGATGGTCGTCCAATCCCACGTTTTTCAAGTTCTTTAACCAATGCAGCTTCGGTGAAACGTGCAGGTGGTTTAGTAAAGTGTTGTTTCGGGTCCAGAGTGACCAAATCCAGTTTGTCCCCAATTTGAACAGAAGGAAGAATGGTATCTTCGTTCTTACCCATTGGGCGCTGAACACGAGTCCAACCATCAAATTTTAGGATACGACCTTTTGCTTTCAGAGTATATTCTTCAGCTTTAACACTAATGGTTGTTGAGTCGTATTGGGCTGGTGTCATTTGACACGCTACAAACTGATTCCAAATTAGTGAATAAAGCTTATGCGCATCTGCATCTACACCTTTAAGGTCATCAGACAAAACTTCAACACTCGATGGACGGATCGCTTCGTGAGCCTCTTGAGCCCCTTCTTTACTACCGTAAACAAGTGGTTTCTCTGGTAGATACTTTCCACCAAACTCATTGCCAATATATTCACGCGCCGCTTCTACAGCTTCAGAGCTAAGGTTCGTCGAGTCTGTACGCATATACGTAATGTAGCCCGCTTCATACAGACGCTGAGCCAACATCATGGTTTTCTTAACGCCATAACCTAAACGAGTACTAGCGGCTTGCTGTAGTGTCGACGTGATATAAGGCGCAGACGGTTTGCTCTTAGTTGGGCGGTCTTCTCGCTTACAGACTTCGTATACAGCGCTTTCAAGAACAGACAACGCTGAGTTCGTTTGAGCTTCATTCTGTGGCTTAAACGCCACGCCGTCTTTTTGAGCGACTTGCAGCCTAAAGTCATTCTTCTCAGCAGTTTTGGTATCAGCATGAATATCCCAAAACTCTTCTGGGATAAATGCATTGATTTCACGTTCACGCTCGACCAGCAGCTTTACTGCAACCGATTGAACACGACCAGCAGAAAGTCCGCGTGCCACTTTTTTCCAAAGTAGCGGGGAAACCATGAAACCAACGACACGGTCCATAAAACGGCGTGCTTGCTGGGCATTAACGCCATCCATATTCAATTCACCCGGAGTCTCAAAGGCTTGTTGAATGGCATTTTTTGTAATTTCGTTGAAAACAACTCGTTTGTATCGCGCTTCATCGCCACCGATGATCTCACGAAGGTGCCATGCGATAGCTTCCCCTTCGCGGTCCAAATCGGTTGCGAGATAAACGTGGTCTGCGTCTTTCGCTAATTTTTGCAGTTCCGCAACGACTTTCTCTTTACCCGGTAGGATTTGATAGTTCGCTTCCCACTCTTGGTATGGGTTAATACCCATTTTCTTAATCAGAGCCTTACGGTCTTTTTCTTTCTTGATACGAGCTTTCTCTTCAGGGCTCATACCCTTTGTTGATACTGCTGCAGCCTTTTTACCAGTACTTTGGCCTGCTGTCGGTAAGTCACGCACGTGACCTACACTCGACTTAACGACAAAGTCTTTACCAAGATATTTATTAATAGTTTTGGCCTTGGCTGGCGACTCCACTATAACGAGCGATTTACCCATATTGACTCTAACGTCCTTAATCACGACGCAAAACTCCAATCAAAGCCGTTGGTGGTTTTGCGCACGATGTTCTAAATTATTGCTTCTTTTTTTACTATTGTGCGAGATTACAAGAAGATCAACCGCTTTTTTCAAAATTGGATCTGATTGCTCGACAAATCGACGACTTACCTATGCATGGAACACGGTAAAAGACTGTAACTCTACATTTTTAAAAACTTAGTTACTTTTTAGCTATTTGTACACTCTATATGCAAGTATGCATACTCAGAATACCTTTGCGCCTATACTATGCGCGTCATTGATTCAAACGCTAACTTCATTGAATGATTTTTGCCATAAATCACAAAATAAACGTGGGTTAATCAAAAATCGTTACCTAATATGTGGCGATATCATTGAATTTGCACCACGAGTTACTAAACTATCTGCTAATTTTTACATTCATCGAGATACTTCAATGACAGTTAAACAAGCAATTGCCGAATTCGATTTATTGCTAATCGCGAATCAAATTATTCAAGAACACGATGATTATATTGAAGGCATGCGAGCAGACAGTGTTTCAGAAAAAGATGACGTACTAGTATTCAAAGGTGAATATTTCCTAGATAGCAATGGGTTACCTACTGCAAACACCACCGCCGTATTCAACATGTTCAAATACTTAGCGCACCACCTTTCTAAAGAGTTTACGCTAAAGACATAATAGCTGTAGATGTAAAAAGCTTGCCATAAGGCAAGCTTTTTTATTACTGGCTAAGCATTTTCAGTTTGTCGAAATAGTCTGGAAATGTCTTAGAGGTACACCCTGGATCATTAATCGTTACTGGTGTGTCACTTAAAGCAACGAGCGAGAAACACATCGCCATACGGTGATCATCATAAGTATCGATTTCAGCGTGTGTTAGCTTCGCGACAGGATTCACAATAATGTAATCCTCTCCCTCTTCAACTTCAGCACCGACTTTACGCAACTCTGTCGCCATCGCCGATAAACGGTCAGTCTCTTTTACACGCCAGTTATACACGTTGCGAATCGCAGTTGTACCCTTTGCAAACAGAGCGGTAGTTGCAATTGTCATTGCCGCATCTGGGATATGATTGTAATCCATATCAATACCTTGCAATGAGCCGCAACGCGAAATCACATAATCGTCCCCCCACTCAATTTCTGCACCCATTTTTTCTAACGCGTCAGCAAATTGAATGTCGCCTTGAATGCTATTTTTTCCAATACCCGTTACTTTGATTTCACCACCTTTGATTGCAGCAGCAGCCAAAAAGTATGAAGCAGACGAAGCATCACCTTCCACTAAGAAGTCACCTGGAGCGGTGTAATGTTGGCCTGATGGAATAACAAACTCTTGATAATCATTGTTGATTACATTTACACCAAACTGCTTCATGATATGCAATGTGATGTCAATATAAGGTTTAGAGACTAGCTCACCTTCAATATTAATTCTTACTTCGCCTTCCGCAAGCGGTGCCGACATCAGAAAAGCCGTTAGGAATTGACTTGAAATCGAACCATCAATGGAAACAGCACCACTCTTAAGCCCCGTGCCATTAATTTTAAGTGGTGGGTAGTTCTCGTTTTCCAAATATTCAACATCAGCGCCAGCGGTACGTAACGCCTCGACTAGGTGACCAATTGGTCTTTCCTTCATTCGAGGTTCACCCGTGAGCACATACTCACCTTTACCAAGACACAAAGCTGCAGCTAAAGGGCGCATCGCCGTTCCAGCGTTACCTAAAAAAAGCTCCAAAGCTTCATTAGATTCAAAAGCTCGCCCTAGCCCTTCAACTTCACATACCGTTTTATCAGCAGATAATGTGTAGTTAACTCCAAGCTTAGTTAACGCATTTAGCATATGACGAATATCGTCACTATCTAGTAAGTTTGTTAAACGGGTCTTACCACTTGCTAAAGCAGCTAACAATAAAGCTCGATTTGAGACACTTTTCGAACCAGGGAGATTTACTTCTCCATTTACTTTTTGAATTGGTTGTAACGTTAGGCTTTCCATTAAATGTTGTTGTCCTTTAGTCGCTCGCCCAGTCTGCTCATAGACGCTGGGGTAATAGAGCGATGAATAATTCTTCGTACTAGCAGACTATCTAAATTTAAACTCGACTTCCAGACCTAATACAACAAACAAAGGTGAATATTTAGTCAACTAAACTCCCTTTAAATTTAATACGCAATATCAACCCTTACCCCATCATCAAAATACAAGATCCTAACTTCATCCCCGCGGCTAAACTGCATGTTCTTATCTGCATCTTGTATGACATCGATGAGTTTGCCATTATCAGTAGCAATTAGGATCTCTACCAACTTGTATTCAACTTTAAATTGAGTATTGGATCTGTTTCTAGCAACACCAGCACCCGCAACTGCCCCTACGGCGGTCGCCACTTCTTTACCCGTGCCACCACCAAACTGATTACCGATCAACCCGCCAACTGCCGCCCCCAATAACGTTTCCCATCCACTGCCTTGTGACTGGATAATCTCCTCTTGCGTGATATAACGAACCGAATCAACTTTCCCATACACAACCTCATTTACTGGTCGCGCCTGGTTTCTGTTGTAACTTGCATTTGCGAACAGTGGTAAAACGAGTAAAATCCACAGCAATTTCTTCATAATTATTCTCCCAGTTGCCTATTTCAGCCTAATACTATGACTATATACCTT
>Ga0213838_1001045_pt1 | contig 15611 bp, 17 predicted proteins | sample SWPATP13_FD_160577 | JGI IMG/M metagenome (GOLD analysis project Ga0213838, IMG submission 160577) | Coastal seawater microbial communities from Marineland, Florida, United States - SWPA TP1 #3 | ecosystem: Environmental > Aquatic > Marine > Coastal | place: USA: Florida | collected 2016-08-06 | reverse complement strand
GCACACGATTTTTGTAGCGATTTGCGTGGCATTTTTTGGGGGCTTGTTCTTAGAGCGACAACAATATTGGTTGGTGACGGGTGTACTAGTTTGGGCTGGCCTCGTCGCTTACAGCCGGCTATGGCTTGGCATGCATCGACCAATGGATTTAATGGGCTCGATAGCGTTAGGGGCAATGATTTACGCGCTTGTTCCGACGTTCCAAAGCGATAATGTCAATAGGCTAATTAATCGACTTTTGCCTAGTACAAAATAACCCCGATGTTGACGAAAAAGGAGCCGTTTAGCGGCTCCTTTTTATTTTATGAGTAACGCTATCTACTTGTTTATATAGAATTAAACGTAATGCCACTGACCCCATCCATGCTCACCGGTTTCAGCACGACCTCTCGGCTAGAAATGGCAAATTATAGTGGTTAATTGAGGTTAGGGGTTTTGGTGTGAGTTGGCACATTGAATGTGAAATGATTTGTAGTTGATAAAAAACTTGTTACTATCGTCGCATACATAGTCGGGGGGCCATTAGGCTGAGATCGCACTTGCGAGACCCGTTGAACCTGATTCAGTTAATACTGGCGTAGGGAACTATTAGTCTTGCGATCGGCAATGTGATCCCATTTTTGCCATGGTAAGAAAGTTCCTGCACGTCGGTTTAGGAGCTTTTATGCCACACGTTACCGCGACAAAATCGTCTTCTGTTACCACCCCAATTGTATTAACCATTGCAGGCTCCGACAGCGGTGGCGGTGCGGGTATTCAAGCGGATATAAAAGCAATTTCGGCTACAGGTGGCTATGCCTGTTCGGCAATTACAGCAATCACGGCTCAGAACACACTCGGCGTTTCAGCCATTTTCCCAATACCTCTAGAACATGTTGAGCAGCAGCTCGATGCCGTATTTTCAGATCTTAATATTGTAGCGGTCAAAGTGGGCATGCTTGCCGACTCGAACATTATCAAAGTTGTCGCTGCAAAAATTAAACAATACCGTCCTGATTTTTTAGTCGTAGATCCTGTCATGGTGGCGACAAGTGGAGACTTGTTATTGCAAGAATCAGCAATAAACACCCTTAAATCTGAATTGCTCCCGCTTGCTGACATCATCACTCCAAATTTACCCGAAGGTGCGGCACTCATTGGAGGGCATGTACCCACCAATGAAGATGACATGTCCGATATGATTTCTCAGTTACGCGAGTTAGGGGCTCATGCGGTGCTACTGAAAGGTGGACATTTAGAGCAAGACGAGAACAGCAATGATTTATTGATCTTCCCTGAGACAGTTGAGCGATTAAGCGCGAAGCGTGTGGATACTCAAAACACTCACGGCACTGGTTGTACGTTGTCTTCTGCGATTGCTTCCTATTTGGCGCAAGGCTATTCACTCGTTGAAGCTGCGAAACTTGGTAAATATTACATTTCCAGTGCGATTGCGCATGCGGATGAATTAGATGTCGGAAACGGACATGGCCCTGTGAATCACTTCTTTAACGGCCACGCTGATGTTCGCTAAGCAGCTTGAAATTTCAGGGGGCTACCTACGTTATCTAGATAGCCCTCACCCTACAGTTTTCGGTTTGAACATGCAGATCCCTATTGGGAAATGGACCTGCTTACTTGGACGAAGTGGCTGTGGAAAGACGTCGCTACTTCGACATTTAGCCGGGCTTTTGGGGAATAAAGCAGAATGGGTCGGTGATATCGAACTAAGCGATGCCGAGGTGAGAGAGCCAATTTCAATCAGCGACAATATTGCATATATGGCCCAGCAAGATTTGCTGATGCCTTGGTTATCGGCGCTAGATAACGTTTTACTCAGTACTCGCTTTAATAAGGAAAGCCATAACCAAACTTCTCGGGCGATGACTTTGTTAGAGCAAGTTGGCTTGGCAGATAAATGCGAAGCATTACCTCAACAGCTTTCTGGTGGAATGAGGCAGCGAGTCGCTTTGGCGCGAACGCTGATGCAAGATAAGTCGATAGTGTTAATGGATGAACCTTTTTCTGCGTTAGATGCGGTGACTCGCCACCGTCTTCAAAACTTATCTTATGAGCTATTGAAAGATAAAACCGTGGTTTTAATTACACACGATCCTCAAGAAGCCGTCAGACTCGCGAGCCGCTTATACATCATGCAGGGTTCACCTGCGCATGTTCAATCTTTGCCTGTACCAAGCTCAGCGACACCAAGGAAGCTAGACGCAGAATGCGCGTCTCTTCAACAGCAAATTATCGAGCAGTTGGAGAAAGACTATGAGTGACCTGACGTTGGTGAATAAAATCTCGCGTAGTCTTAACAAAGATAACAAAGCTCAGCCTCTGTTTAGAGGGGTGATCAGTGCTTTGGTGATCATCGGATTGTGGCAAGCCATTGTGGTTGTCTTTGATATGCCAGCTTTTATTTTACCTGCTCCTCTCGATGTTTTTGAACGTTTGCTGCAGCGTTATGAGGTATTGGCCAAGCATACATGGGTTACTGCTCAAGAAATTGTGTTGGGTTTATTGCTCGGCTTGTCGATGGGCATGATGTTCGCTCTACAAATGTTGCTGTTTAAGCCGGTGAAACGTTGGCTACTCCCTATCTTAATTGCAAGCCAGGCCATTCCTGTTTTTGCTATCGCACCAGTATTAATGCTATGGCTTGGCTATGGCATTGCCTCAAAAGTGGTCATGGCTGCGCTGATCATCTTCTTCCCTGTGACGACCTGTTGCTATGACGGGCTTCGAAATACCCCCACTGGTTACTTGGATTTGGTTCAGACCATGGGAGCCAGCAAATGGCAAACGCTTAGGCATATTCAATTACCCGCGTCATTACCTACTCTCGCATCCGGTATTCGTGTCGCCGTAGTCATTGCCCCGATTGGTGCTGTGGCTGGCGAATGGGTGGGTTCTAGTGAAGGCTTAGGTTATTTGATGCTACAAGCCAATGCCCGAATGATGATCGATGAAATGTTTGCGGCGTTATTTATCTTATCTGCGTTGTCGGTGTCTCTTTATTTCGTTACCGATAAATTGCTGAAAAAGTTTATTCCTTGGGAAGTCTAATCGGCCGATCACCAAGTGATAAAACAAAGCCCATCAATGAATGATGGGACTATTATAAAAATGAAAATTCAAAAGGAAATCTAGTGAAAAAACAATCTATTATAGGCGCAGTTGCGCTAGCAGCTTCGGCATTTACTTTCAATGTACAAGCTCAAACGAAAGAACTAACGCTAATGTTGGACTGGTTTGTGAACCCGAATCATGGCCCAATCGTGATTGCGAAAGAGCGCGGATATTTCGCAGAGCAAGGCTTGAAAGTGATTGTTCAAGAGCCCGCTGACCCAAGCACTCCGCCAAAGCTTGTGGCTGCAAACAAAGTCGATCTGGCTATCTCATACCAACCCAATTTAACGATAGATGTTGCTGCCGGTTTACCGCTGATTCGTGCCGCAACACTGATCGCGACTCCTCTTAACACGTTAATGGTACTAGACAATAAAAAGGTCGATGATCTTTCTGATCTAAAAGGCAAAAAGATCGGGATCGCAATTGCGGGCAACGAAGAAGCGACCATTGGCACTATGCTAAAAACGGGCAATGTGAATTATGAGGATGTGGAAATCATCAATGTCGGTTGGGCGTTGTCTTCGTCATTGGCCTCTGGAAAAGTTGACGCCATTTGGGGGGGCTTACGCAATTTTGAAACCAATCAACTGGCGTTAGAAGGCTACCAAGCCAAAGCATTTTTCCCAGAAGAGCACGGAGTGCCTGCATACGATGAATTGGTGTTTGTCGCGAACGCAAATAGTTACGATCAGGCGGCGATTAAAGCATTTAATAAAGCGTTAGAGCAAGCCACCACGTATATAGTGAACCACCCTAAAAAATCTTGGAATGAGTTTGTCGCTTACGCGCCGGATACGCTTAACAATGAGCTGAATAAACGAGCGTGGAACGATACATTAACTCGTTTTGCATTACGCCCGTCGGCTGTCGATCTGAAACGTTATGATGATTATGCGCAGTTTATGTACGACCAGAAAATTATTACGACCTTACCTAAAGCGCAAGATTACGTGCCTAGTTTTCAATAATTGACCAAGAAGTAATAACACTATGAATCATCAAGATTTGATTAATGCTTGCCGTGCTGATTGGGACGCCTATACCAAGCACGAATTTGTTCAGAAACTGGCAAAAGGAACACTTGAACAGCCTTGTTATTTGCATTATCTGAAACAAGATTTTCTATTTTTGAAGCAATACGCTCGGGCGTATGCGCTAGCGATTTATAAAGCGAGAACATTGGCTGATATGCGTAAAGCGTTGCCCAGTGTCCATGCGTTGTTGGATTCGGAAATAAACCATCATGTTACGTATTGCGGTAACTGGGGGCTGACTGAATCGAATTTAGAAGCTGAGCCAGAGGATTTTGGCACTGTCGCTTACACTCGATATGTGCTTGATGCTGGTATGACTGGTGATATTGTCGATTTGTATGCTGCGTTGGCACCGTGTTCAATCGGGTATGCGGAAATTGGTCGTAACTTGATGCAAAGCTCAACGACAGTTCTAGAAGGAAACCCTTTCGCAAGTTGGATCGAGTTGTACAGTGGTGAAGAATTTCAACAAGGTGTCGCACAAGGTACTGAGCATATCGATGAGCTTTTAGCGGATATTGATATTAACAGCCAGCGTGGCCGAAATTTGGTTGAAGTGTTTAGAACTGCGACGCGTATGGAAGTGGCTTTCTGGCAGCAGGGGCTCGATGTATAGGGTAAGTAACTAACAATTAGCCGATAAAGAAAAGAGCACTCAGTGCTCTTTTTTTTGTGTTTTCGAGTGACCTAAATGCTGGTTTTGTTCTGTAGGACTGGAGTTGGAATGACCTTCAGAGCGGTGTAATGCATCATTTTGTCGATGTAGTTCAGCAATCAACGATAACGGTATGTTCAAATCTCCCCGTCATTCGAAATATACGATATGTGTAACGTAGTCTGAAGCATCATAGTTATGTGAACGGCTACCCTATCGATAAGCCTTGCCAAATAGCGGTTAACCCGCTGATTGAACATAAGCTTAAAGCGCCGATGCGGATCTTCTCTTTCGGTAAACTTTGTGTGGTCATCATGGCTAGCTTGTAGCCTAACCAAGAGGCTGGGATAAGCGGTATGGTGATAATTAGGTGATGCAGCGTTAAGAAGCCTGCGGGAATTTGAACCAGCAGTGAAATGATCGAACTAAAGACAAAGAACGCAGAAAGGTTGCCACGTAACTGGTTCGCTTCTTGGTGTTGCAGCAGTAATGCCATTGGCGGCCCACCGATGGCTGAACTGGTTCCAAAAAAGCCAGAGAAAAACCCTGCGATCCCCATTCGAACAGGGGTCGGTTCGATACGAAATGGCAGTAAACTGACCACCACTGCGAACACAACAAGAAACCCAAGCCAAAGCGACAAAGCGCTGGTGGATACCATCACTAGTAGTACTCCACCTGCCAAAGAGCCGGGCACTCGCCCAATGAGTGCCATTTTCAACCCACCAATGGAGATGTTCTCTCGATGCTTCATCGCATTCAACACCGAGATGAACAGCGCGACTAGGCAGATAGGCGCAGGTACATAGTCGGGAGAAACTAAAAAGAGCAAAGGCGCAGCAACAATTGCTAATCCAAAGCCAATCGCAGTCTGAACGAATGAACCGACAAAAATGAGTGCAATGGCTATTAAAGCGGATTGATCTAAGCTTTCTAGGATCATGGCGGACCTGAATGAAATGAGTACGAAATAGTAAGCATCATGGTAATGGATTTTTAACAATTAACAGCAAAAACTTGCCCTATTAATGAACAAAGCCCCCACTGTAGGAGGCCAAGTATTGGTTATGCTGTGGCAAGTGACACGCGTTCGATTGGTTTATCGTTAATTGGCAAGTGAATAAGGGCGGCAATAAATGCGAGCACCACGGTAGACCACCAGATAGGTTCATAAGAACCGTAATAATCGTAGATACGACCGCCTGCCCACGCCCCCAAGAAACTGCCAACTTGGTGGGTAAAGAATACCAAGCCATACAGGCTAGAAAGGTATTGTGCCCCAAAAATCTGCCTAACTAGTCCTGAAGTTAAAGGTACGGTGCCTAACCAGCAAAAACCGATGGCTCCACCAAAAATGGCTGCCGTTGATTCGGTAACAGGGAGAGTCACAAAGCCTGCAATGACAGCGGTTCGAACAAAATACAGAGCCGACATTACGTGGCGTTTACTGAATTTATCACCCATGACTCCCCAAAAATAAGAGCCAAAGATATTAAAAATTCCCACATAAGCGAGTGCCATGGCAGCGCTACTCGCGGGTAAATCTTTATCGGCAAGATAGCTAGGTAAGTGTGTCGCAATAAACATGACATGAAATCCACATACAAAGAATCCAGCGTGGATCAGCCAATAGCCTCGATGTGAAAAAGCCTCAGAAAGCGCGTCTTTGAGAGACAGTGTAGGAGCGAGGCTCTGTACTTGCGTGGCATGCTGCTCCTTTGGCGTTTTCATGAATAAGGCAAAAGCAATCATAAATACGCAAAGTAGGGCGAACACGTGCATGGCTGTTTGCCAGTTGAATTCATTGAGCATGTACTGTGCTCCGGGGATCACGGCGAACATGCCAAATGATCCAGCTGCAGTAGTCAGGCCAAACGCTTTTGCTGCGTGTTGTGCTGGCACTACTTTCGCCACTGCGCCTAGAACTATTACATAACTGGTTGCGCTTAAGCCTAGTCCAACTAATGCGCCTAAAGAAAGGAAAAGCATACTCGACTCGGTAGTCACTGAGGTAAGAAGTAAGCCCAATCCATAGGCGCAAGCTCCAAGAATGATGATGCGTTTTGCTCCCCATTTATCAGCGGCCATTCCCACAAAAGGTTGAAAGACACCAAAAAGAAGATTCTGAAGTGCGATAGCGAAGCTAAAAAACTCTCGTCCAGTTCCGAAGTGTTCGGATATAGGCATCATGAAGATACCGAAAGATTGCCTGATCCCTAGGCTCATAATTAGTGTGCCAATCCCTAGCCAAACTAATAAAGGAAAACGGAAAATGCTCATTGATAGCTCTTATTTTAATGATGATGTTCGTGAGAACCATGGTTATGTTCATGGCCAGATTGTTGATGGCACCCGCTTGTCACTGCGTATTGAGCAAGTAGTTCGACCAAAGGTTTACTGTGATGGACGATAACTAAGCTAATGCCTAACAAAATGGCCATTCTGCTCAACTGAGCAAAAAGGGATTGCGAAAACATGAATCCTGATGTGTTCAAAAGTTAGAGAGGGCGCGAATCATAAAGAGAGAGGGCTTATGTATCAAATGACTATTTGTGATTTTATTTATGCATAAAACACATAGTCACATCAGACGAGTAACCTTATGATTTCATTGATTGGTTATGTTGTGGTTTATAACATTCGCATGAATGTAAAGTTTTTAATACGGGGTATTAGAAAGTGAACACTAGGCTGGAGCTCGACATATTTATAAAATCTCGGCATTTTAGTCGCCTTATTTTACTGATGGATCACTTTTTATCAGTACACAAGGATGTAGGAGTTTCATCATGGATCAAGACCACAACCTCAGAGAGAACTTACTCGCATTGATTCTTGGCAGTGCATTAGTGTCTCTTGGCGTTATATTTTTTAGTAAAGTTGGCTTGTTAACTGGCGGCACCGCTGGGTTGGCAATCTTTCTGACAAAAGTTTCAGACTTTAGCTTTGGGCAAATATTCTTTGCGCTGAACCTACCTTTCTATGTCTTATCCGTTATGCGAATGGGTTGGCGATTTACCGTAAATACTTTTATCGCGGTTTCGATTGTTTCATTTGCTGTGGACCACTTACACAACGTGATTCAAATTTCTCAGATTCACCCGCTTTACGCTGCTTTGTTAGGTGGCGGATTGATTGGTATTGGGATGCTGGTGATCTTTAGACATAAGATGAGTTTGGGGGGATTCAATATTTTAGCCCTCTATTTACAAGAACGCTTTGGCATCCGCGCCGGCAAAATTCAAATGCTTTTGGATTGCAGCATTGTTGTGATGTCTTTATTCATCGTTGAAGTGAATTTGATTTTGTTATCCGTACTTGGGGCAATCGCAACGAACCTAATACTGGCGATGAATCATAAGCCGGGCCGCTATCAACCGGTCGTCCAACAATAGCAAAATGAAAAGCTAGCCTTAATGGCTAGCTTTTTTATACACGTTTAGTCAGTTTGTATAGGTAAATTTAGCAGCTTCCACAGCCTTTGTTCTTTGATTGAAAGTCAATGACATTGCCATGTTTATCGAGCGATAGGTGGCAGCAGTCTTCGAAGAGAGCACGTAAATCAGAACGACTTTTTTGAACTTGTGATTTGAGGGTCGAATAGCTAATCCCACTTTTCTCTGCCATTGCTTTTTGGCTCTCGCCCTGTAACTCGACAGCATTTAATAAAGCCGCCTGTTTTTGGGGAAGCGCTTGAATAAATGGTGAGATACATTGCGCCAGTTCTTGCTCTATCCCAGCTTCGTTTTCTTCAAACCAAAGGTCGTCCGCCTGCAAACCGCTGTCTCGATTTTGTCGAGCTCTTTTACGATAGAAATCGATGATAGTGCGATTGGCGATTTGGAATAACCACGATTTGATATTGCTGGAGTCTTCAATTGTCGACAAGTTTTGATGGGTCTTGAGTAGGATCTCTTGTTGCAGATCTTCTACATCTTCACTATTCGACACTTTAGTGTGTAAGAAAGCGCGAATGGCTTGTTGATAGTCCCGCCATATGGTTTCAAGTTGGAGGGGCTTATTTACATTTTTCATCCGCGCAACACTCATCTTGTAGAAAACCAATGACCTTTTCCAAGCACGTGTATTCCGCAACACAAAATAGAGTGCGGCCTTCGCGCCTTTGAGTCAGTAACCCTGCGGAAGATAGGCTTGAAATGTGGTGTGACAGAGTTGAACCAGGAATATCTAGTTGCTCTTGAATTCCCCCTACAGCAATGCCTTGGTATCCCGCTTTTACTACAGACTTATAGATTGATAGACGGGTAGGGTGTCCTAGCTCTTTAAGTGCTTTTGCGACGGCTTCTAATTCCACAAAGTACCTCAGATATAGCAATTGAATAATTCGATAATAATGGAAATATTGTCGAATGACAAACCTCATCTCCCTGCTGACTGTAAGCAATTGTACATGTTCTGGTTTGAATGTTATTTCGATAAATATAGAAATAAAACTTGCAACGTGATTTTATGTTTCTATAATTCGAGAAAAGTCGAAATGAATGTGTTCGTTCATTTTAGTGAAGCAATGAATACGCACCTAGAAGTGGTGGAGGAGTGAAAATGAGTAGTGAATATATGGTGATGGCAAGCGAAGCCTTGGACATGTTTGCTTTCTTGGCGACAGAGCTGATCATCTTGTTCTTGGCGATTAGCTATATTGTCGGTGTATTACAAGAGTTTCTAACGCCGGAAAAAATCCAATCAATTTTGAGCTCTCGTAACGGAAAAGGTTACTTTGTCGCTGCACTACTGGGGGCGATTACACCGTTTTGTTCTTGCTCCACCATCCCTTTCTTGAAAGGTCTGTTGAGAGCACGAGCGGGGTTTGGGCCGATGATGGTGTTCTTATTTGGTAGCCCGTTGCTGAATCCAGTGATCATTGGGCTGTTTGTGGTGACTTTTGGATGGAAAGTAGCGGTGTTTTATTTCGCGATAGCGATGGCAGTTTCTGTTATCGCAGGTTACGCCCTTGAGAAATTTGGCTTTGAACGTTACGTAAAACCAGAAGCGTATGAGTCTGCGGGCGCTTCAAGCTGCGGGACAAGTTGTGGCGATTCAGCTGCGAAATCTGAGAGGCAATCACCTTCTTGTGGAGATTCTGCACCAGTAATGGCAAAGGAAACCTCATGCGGTGGTACAAACGAAGAGCCAAAAGTAGAAGTGTCATGCTGCTCAGCAGACGGCGCTGCGATGGCGACCGTCATAGAGAAGAAAGAGCCAAACCGTTGGGTGCGTATATGGTTATCGACGTGGAAAGACTTTAAACAGGTTTTCCCTTACCTAATGATGGGTATCGCGATCGGTTCATTCATTTATGGTTTTATCCCAACAGACTTGATTGCTGAATATGCAGGAGAAGGTAAGTGGTACGCGATTCCAATCGCAGCGGTCATTGGTATTCCACTCTATATACGTGCAGAAGCTGTGATTCCATTGAGTGCGGCTTTAGTTCAAAAAGGCATGGCTCTTGGCTCGGTAATGGCGTTGATCATTGGTAGTGCGGGTGCAAGTTTGACGGAAGTGATTTTGCTGAAGTCGATTTTCAAAAACCAAATGATAGTGGCATTTCTAACCGTTATTTTAAGTATGGCGATTGGGGCTGGTTACCTATATAGCGTGATTTTTACTTAGTCTACGTTCTAACTGAGAGCCCAAAACTTTGGGCTCTTTACGGCGCTTTGTTTGTTATTCAATTGCGAGGGAAAATTTAGTCTCGATAGCATTCTCACGTAAATGTTTTACGTCTTGATATTCCTGCGAGTTGAAGCAAGCGAGTAAATCTTCCATGGAAGGGAATTTGACCAACGACACTTTTGCATTTTGTTCGGGCCAGTCTTGGTCAATAATATTCACCGTTTGCTCTGCATTACCTACCACGATAGGTTCCGCGCCGTAGGATTTGAATATTGGAGCACAGGCTTGGGCGTATTCAAGCAATGAAGAATGTCCTTCTGGGTATAAGCTTGAAGATACGAGATAAGCTGGCTTAGGTGCTGGTAAATATGAGCCACGAATTGCGCGGTACACTTTGCCAGTTTCATCGCCTAAAACACTGGCATGGTAATAGGAAGCGACATCGCTTGCTTTGATTCCGGTAGAACTGTCAATTCCCCACTGGTCCATGGTTTCTTTCACTAAGCTCGGGCTAACCGCATTGATTCGTTTGTTATCTGACAGTTCAAGCGACACGTTCGCAACAAACGCGTTGATCGCTGCAGTTCCCATTGCGATAGCACTGACGCCCGGTAACGCGTTAAATGCCGCTTCCCCTGAAGTTAAGGTAATGCTTCCTCCTGCATTGAGGTAGTCGAGGCCGACTCTTACAATATTCACCTGTCCCATGATTTTGTTGTCGAGCACAGTGTCAAAGTCCGAGTCCTCCGTTTCTGATAGCGCCGCCATTCTGCCGTTTCCAGCCATGCTAATGATTGCGTCTACAGGGCCGACTTCGGAAAACAGGGCTTGGATTGAGGCCGTATCTTCGATGTCGACTCTGAGCTCACCTTTGCTGTTTCCAACTGCAATAACGTCGTGTTGATTGTTTAACCGTTCAACGACCGCTTGCCCAATTACGCCGTTCGCGCCAATAGCTAAAATTTTCATGGATGCTTCCTTATTAAAAACGAGTTTGTTGTAACCACTGTGTTGCCTGCTCAGCAAGAACGGGAGATTGATCTTCTTGCAAAAAGTGAGACGCATTTTTGATGGTGGTATGCGGCTGTTTTAGCGCACCACTGAAGTTATTCTGAAACTTGATGTCGTAACCTTTGTCTGCCAAGAAAGGGTCAAGATCACTGAACAATGTCAGAACTGGGTGCTGCCAGTTCTTGAGCGATTTCCAATCTTGATTGACGTTGTTGAGATCCGAAGCCACAATTTCCGGCATTTTCCTAGGAGCAGCATAATAATCAGCGTTAGGGAAAGGTGCGTCGTAGGCTGACATTTCGTCTACGGTCAGTGATTTAGTGGATAGAGCTTGAATGACTTCACCGATTTCAAGCTGATCCGCGTGTTTGAAATACCCAGCCCAATTTCCATAACTGATTTTGTTTTTCAGCGTCGCTAAGTTTGGCTTTCCGGCGAACGCTGCCATAGTCTTAAGTACTTTAGGCACCATAAACTTTTCTAATCCACTCATCTCAGCAAGTGCGGTATTTGACAGCATGAGGCGAGAAAGCCATTCCGGTTCTTTCGCTAGCACTCTAAGTCCAATCATTCCGCCCCAATCTTGAAAAAAAGCAGCGGCATGTTTGATGTTGAGCTGTTGAACAAAACTATGCATCCACTTTACGTGGTTAGCGTAGGTGTGCTGGCCAGCCGACATAGGCTTATCGGACTTACCGAAACCAATCAAATCAGGCGCGATGACGCGATACCCTACGTCCACGAGTAACGGGATCATATGTCGGTATAGGTAGCTCCAAGTTGGTTGCCCATGAAACAGAAAGATAGTTTTTTTGTGCTGGCGACCTTCATCGACATAGTGCATACGCAACCCATCTACGTATAAATAGTTCGGTGTAAATGGGTAATCAATCAGGTTTTCAAATGCTTGGTCAGGTGTTCGAAGCGTGTTTGATTTCAGTGTCATAATCTGTCCTTCAGCGTGTTTGGATGCGATGAAGACCACTTTAAAAAACAACAAGGTCAAAAAAAAGCATAGATATTAGACCTAAATGGTCATAATATTTGACTATGACAAATTTAGAACATTTACAAGTAATTGAAGCGATCTGCACTGAGGGAAGTTTTCAGAAGGCCAGCGAAAAACTCCATAAGGTGAGGTCTGCAGTTTCTTATTCGGTAAAACAATTGGAATCTTATTATGGGATTCAAATCTTCACGCGTGACACGTATCGCCCTGAACTCACTCCAGAGGGGAAGGTACTGATTGTCAAAATTCGTCATTTGCTACGGCAAGCGAATGAATTTGAAGCTTTCATAAAAGAAATGAAAGGGGAGGTGGAGTCTGAGTTGCGACTGGGCGTCGGGTCGTTGTTTCCAATTGAAAAAATCACTCACTTGCTACAGGCACTTAAACAAAGCTACCCATCGACGACAATACACTTAGATATAGAGGTAGCTTCAGGCGAAAGAAGACTACTAGAAGAAACGGTTGATATTGCAATCTATGGCAGTCCTTCGCGTCATAAGCTGGTGGACTATCAGCAAATAGATACGATCAATATTCCATTGGTGATATCAAAGACGTTATTGCAAGATGATGTTCCGGTTTCAGAGGGGGACCTTGCTTCATACCCACAAGTGATAATGAAGTCGAGCGATGAAAAAGCACCAGATACTGGGATAATTGACGATGCTTTGAAATGGTATGTTACGGACTTAACGACCAAAAAGGCACTCATCGTTTCAGGTTTGGGGTGGGGAAGAGTTCCATTACATCTCATTGAAGAAGAGCTTAAAAGTGGGCAGTTAGTTACATTGGATATCTATGGTGATTTCGAGCTGCCTATTTATGTTGCTAAGTTAAAAAATAAAGTCGTTGGTCCGGTCGCGAAACAAATTTGGCAGCATTTTTCTGCAAAGTAGGACAGAAAAAATCAGTCAAGGCGACACAACACAAATTTCACAATACTCGCGCTAACTTTGCCTAGTATCAATAGACAGCCCATAAAGTGAGAAACTTGAAAACCTTGGTCTACACTCGGGTTGGGATCTTAAAATAAACTTGAAGGAGGCTCTATGTTTGGCATACATCGCGACTATATAATTCAAAACCAACACCACTTTCATGCACATATAGAAGTGAATCCGATTGGTCGTTTGGAATGTGAGATATTAGAATCACGTGAAAGTCATCATGTTGATTTCGACAGAATTTCATTCGAAAACTTAGAGGGCGCAACCAAATTAACGGGTTGTGACGAAAAAGGCCGATCAGAAGCGTGGCATTTAGTTCTAACGAATCAAGATGCACAGGAGTTGAATCAACTCATATCGTTGGCTAAGGAAGAATATGAAATATTGATGCGTGACTTGATGTAGTCTGTTGTGACTATCGATTTTGAAAGCGATCAGTTGACGAAAGAGGCCCAGAACGTTTCTGGGCTTTTTACTATAAAGACGATTAGAAGTCGCGTAGATCCAGTTCGTTGTTTATTAAGACAACACACTGAGATGCGAAAAGCATATTAGGGCCTAAACTGATCTTTTCCGTTCCCAAACGTTTAAGGCTATTGAAGCTCTTTTTCGGCATTGGGATGTGATCCGTTAAAAGAAAGCATGGGTTTTCAGCGATTTCTGCATCACGGATAAACTCACCTTTCTTATCCATCATATAAAGTTGATGGTCTTCCGATAGCTCTTTGACGAGCTTCTCGAAACTGACGGTGCGAACTTGAATGCCAGGCTCAACTTGGCGAGTTTGCTCTTTAGTCATGCCTTGCGAAGCGTCTACAGCACGAACTACCGCAGCCAACAGGGCTGATTCATGGAAGCCACCAATATTGGTGATTTCATTAGAATCAAAAGTAATTGTACGTGAGAAGTCTTTAGTACTTTCTAATACTAAATGGACTGTAACGTCTTCTCTGTGGGATTGAGCGACAAAAATTGTGTTCATTAATGTGTGTGCAAGAATCTCAGTATGAGCGTCTTGACCAACACCTTCTAAAATGAGCTTGCTCTCTGTCGGGGCAGCACGAGCACGTAATACGAATGAACGCATATGATGACCTAATAATATTTCTTTGGAGAGTTTGGGTTAAAGTGAGAACCAAACATTGATGCGGTATGTAACTCCTTTCTTTCCTCTAAGTCAATTTATATGGACAAATTGATCAACGGCTAATCACGGCAAGGAAAGTCTTGTAGCGCCCGTCTAGTTGGGTAATATGCCCAAAGTTATGAAAGGAAGAACTATGAAACTATTAAAGGTAGATAAACAAGACTATAGAAAGAAGATAAACACGGTCATTATCGGGTTTGTCTCTTCGTTGGCTGTAATGGCGGTCGGCTTCGGTGCCATTCTTATTCACTTGTTCGGCTCCCAAGTCACTGTCTCGGGAGAGTCGACCGGAAACTTCCACCTCAATTTGATCGGGGTAATTATCGCGGTCGCAGTGAATAGCTTTTCGTTGAATAAACTCAAAGGACAACCTTACCTGAAAGAAGTTGTGTATGTCTGGAGGCTCAAAAACATACATAACCGGATTTACCGCAAGCTGAAAAAAATAAAGAAAGAAGCACAGCAAGGAAATCGTATTGCGCTGCAAGTCCTCTATTTTTACTACATGACTCAAAAACAAGTGTTTGAGCTTGATAACAACACTTTGACCATTACAACTGTCGTTAAATCGATAAATGAACTACAAGAAGACGCTGATAGGTGGGGAGTTAAGCTAGAGTTAGAGCAATTTGAAACTGAAATGCTTAATCAAATTGGTTAAAAAATAATCGCAAAACACATAAAAACGACAGTTTGAATATCTTTTGCCCATGTAAGTATCTTTTTTCTATTTTTTTAGAAAAAAGGGTTGCCAAGTTTAACCTGATCTCTATAATGCCGCCTCACTGACACGGCAGACGCCACAAGGCTTCAGCAAAAAATGTCAGTGAGTCATCTAGCAAAAAAGAAAATTTAAAAAAGTGTTTGACACTATAAATTATCTCGCTAGAATGGCCGCCTCTTCACTGAGAGCCAAGCGCGCTTAGTAAAGAGAAGCTCTTTAACAATTTAAACCTATCAATCTGTGTGGGCACTCGTTGATGAATATCACTAAGTTTGTTTTCGCTTTTTAAAAGCAAAATCAAACCGATTCTTAGGAATCAAAATGGTATCAATG